>JACCDH010168977.1_pt1 | contig 11013 bp, 13 predicted proteins | sample 7442481 | NCBI WGS metagenome assembly JACCDH01 (sample SAMN15323433, study PRJNA562643) | freshwater metagenome | isolation source: river surface water | place: USA:Blue River Watershed | collected 2017-08-15 | reverse complement strand
GCCGCGAGGGGGCGCGTGCCGGGATCGTGTTGCGGGTGCCCGCTGTCACCCCCGCCGAGATCACCGCCCGGGTGAAAAGCTACACAGGTAGCGCGTTGCTGGGTTTAGGTGCCCCCGACACGGTCACCGTGGACTTTCCGGCGCAGAGCAACCCTGCTTATCTGGCGGTGCGAGTCAGCTACACCTTCAGGGGCTTGGCCTTGGGAACTTTGTTGAGCGCCATCAATGTGCCCCTGGTATTGACGTCAACCACAGTCATGGTCCGGGAATGATGAACATACGCCGACAACAAAATGCTCAGCGGGGCGCCATCACTTTGCTCGTGGCTTTGATGATTCCTGTTTTTTTAGGTATTGCCGCCTTGGTGATTGACGTGGCTTATTTGCAATTTGTACGAAACGAACTTCAAAACGATGCCGACGCTGCGGCACTGGCCGGTGCCAAACAGCTTCGCAACACCACCACAGCCACGCCGCAATGGTCTGCCGCAGAAACTGCCGCGCTCAATGCCATCTCGCTCAATTCGGCTGACGGTAAGATCCTGAGATCGGGTACGGTACAAACGGGTTACTGGAACCCGACACAAATCAATGCCGTCTTGCAAATGCTGCCCATGACGCCGACCGCTAATGATGTTCCTGCCGTGCAAGTCACCTTGCGCAAGGACAATGGACAAAACGACGGCGAAGTGCCGACATTTTTTGCACGCATTTGGAACATGGTGTCCACACCTGTGACCGTCACGGCTGTCGCTGGCATGACCAGCCCTGACACCATCGAACCAGGAGGCTTATTTCCTCTGGTGGCCAGCCAATGCATTTATGACACCTACTGGAACAGCAAAGCCACACCCCCTGGCCCCATGCTCGATGTCACAACAGGAAAGCCTTATCAACTGGTGCTTGAAGCCTATGATGCCAAGCCCAAAGACCCTTGCAAATCCTTTCAGTGGTCGTCGCTTCTGACCGATAAAAACGATGTTCAAACCTTCAATACCTTGGTCAATGACAGAAATTCAGTTGCCTTGAGTATTGGCCAAAAAATCTGGATAGAGCCCGGTTCAAAAGTCACTTTGTTTGACACGGTGAACAGCTGTAGTTCTGCAAATAATAAGTCGTGTGAGTTCGTGACTTTGCCCATGGTCAGCACCATCGCATCGCATTCAGATCAACCTATTTCAAGTTTTGCCTGTGCACGCATAGTAAATGCTTCCAAAAGCAACAAGACCATCACCATTGAGCTCAGCACGCAGTGCCCGCAGCCTCCTTCAGGAGGGATAGGCCCTAACTTTGGCGCGGTCTCGCCCCCCAGTCTGTTCAGATGACTCGATATTTGTGGAGCTCATCACAACATGATCTGTCAGTACATTAACGGCGGTCAACATTCCCGCCTCAGCAGCGTACGCTGAGCCTTTTCTCCATATAGGCAGCCATTTCCTATCCTTCCAGCTTTCAAATGTCTCTCACCGTCCTTGTAAGTCCAGGTGAATGATGTGTTTGGCGATAGTGGTATGGGTGGGTAGCAACACGTAAAAATTTTGTGCACCCTTGGTTGCTGCACTCAATGCGACTTACCCCATGGTGCTGGCACCGCTCGATAGACTGGTCATACCACGCCTCGAAGTGCAAACAGTCATGGTGTGTGAAATCCAGATAGGGCTGGTTGTCATCAAGGCCGTCATCCATTCCGTGATCCAGGTCGTCAACCTGACGTTGTCATCGGATGAAGTCAGACATTTAAAACCTCCAGCCCCCAAAGAAAATTCTGGCTGATGGGGATAAAGAGAGCCTCACGTGCGCCAGCGCACAGCTCAGAAAGCCCAATCAGCAGATCATGGTTGTTCCAACTTTTTAAGGAGCATTCAAATGAAGCTGTATTCAATGATTGGATCAGTCGCACTGTTTCTGTCAACAATCAGCCATGCGCAAAGCACATACACGACATATGTGGCTCAAGATATTGGGAAAAAAGAATTCAAAAACAACTGCGCTTCTTGTCATGGTCTAGAAGGAAAAGGCAATGGGCCCGTGGTTGATCTGCTGAAAAAATCACCTCCGGATCTGACGCTACTGGCCAGGAAAAATGGCGGGATTCTTCCCGTGGCGAAAATATATGACACGATTTTGGGGGATATTCCCCTGGCTCACGGCGGAAGGGATATGCCCATCTGGGGCCAAGAGTACCGCATGGATGCCGCTGATTATTACGGTGATTTGCCTTATGACGTTGAGGCTTATGTCAGAGCCAGAATTTTGCATTTGGTTGAATACATCAGCAGACTACAAAAAAAATAAAAAGCCACGATTCAATGTGCGCCATGGAACAGACTGATCATCAATTGCACCCTAACATGAAGCCTTCAACACCAAAGAGTTTTATATATGAATACAGATCGTCAATTGCAACAAAACGTACTCAGCGAACTCAGCGCTGATCCATCGGTCAATGCTGAGCACATCGGGGTTCTGGTGAACGGTGGAGTGGTCACTTTAACTGGAAAAGTCGACAGTTATTATGAAAAATGGAAAGCCGAAAAAGCTGCGCAGCGGGTGTCAGGCGTACAAGGGCTTACCGTGGAGTTGGAAGTCAAGATTCCCAATGACCAACATCGTACCGATGAGGACCTGGCACGTTCTATACAGACCCTTTTAGGGTGGAATACGGCGATACCCAAAGACGCTGTGAAAGTGATGGTAGAGGCTGGATGGGTGACCTTGAGCGGGTCGGTGCACTGGAACTATCAACGCGAGATCGCACACAAATTGGTCACAGGCTTGACCGGGGTCAGGGGAATCACCGATCACATCGTTCTCAAACCAGCTGTATCAGGCGCCAGGATCAAAGATCACATCGATGAAGCTTTGAAAAGACAAGCCATTTTAGATGCCAAAAAAGTCTTCGTCAAAGTCGATGGAAATCAAGTCACTCTTGAGGGAAGTGTCAGCAATTGGGTCGAGCGCGATGTCATTCGTCATGTGGTCTGGGCCACCAGCGGCGTACAGTTTCTGGTCGATCACATGCGCTATGATTCTGGATCAGCCGGATGATTCATGAAGTTCTGTATCTGCCCGCTCATTACAAATTTCCTGAGCTTGTGAGCGAGTGACCACGAGCCGTAACGTTCGGCCAATTCAACCAAAACTTGTAAATCGCGACACTCCCCTTCCCTGCGTTGCACCTGAATGGCTTTTTTTAGCCATTGATCCGGGGGGGGATGGAGCAATCCCTCAAGATCTTCGATGGCGAAGCGCAAGCGCTTGGCCCATATTCTGGTCCGATGTCGGGTTTGAGCATTACGCCGCGAGTCTTGGGAGCGCTCAAATTTTTTGTGGACGGCACGTATCTGTAACGTGGCCCAATCACTCAGACAAGCGGTACGATCGCTGATCGGTGACTTAGTTTTTGCAACTGAAAAAAGAGCCATCGCCCAGAGTGTTAAAGCCCAAACAGTATCTTGCATCGCGGAATCCAAAAGCCATTTTCTAATGGCCTGACGTTGCAATTGAGCAGTCATTTCAAGCGACTTTTCAAGTTCAGAAACAGATGGTTCTTGTCCCACGTATTTCAAGATGAATTGGGTTTTGATTCGATCTAAAACGTCCAACCTGGCAACTTCCGTGTCACGTAACTGCCCCAATTGGCGCATGAGAAAATGAAAGGAACTCAGATCGGGGAGGTCATCTAGTTCGCAGACGCTTATGCTGAGCCGCAAGGCCCTACGAAAACGCCGCCATGCCATGCGGATGTGCCTTACGAGCTCCGGGTGGTCAGAGTCCGAAAACAACATCAGATTGACCAGCAGTGGAACTAGCGCGGCCCTGACCAATCGCCACGACAATTCGGTCGGGGACAGACTCGCATGTAACCGAGGGGGTTCATAACTTAACCCCGCCGCATCAACATCAGCGCTGGCACGAAAAATCGGCAGGTTTTCTTCATGGGCCGCCAAGTCCAGCACAATAATAGCCGGACCAATGTCAAAAAAAGGTTTCAACGCCTAGTTGCCGATCAACTTGGAAATAAAAGGAGATGGTCGGCTTGCAGCGGGTAATTTGATGGTGGCCGAGTCTGCATCCAAAGACAGGTTGGGCAACTCAGTGTAGTCGCTCAGAAATGCGAAGATGCTGAATGGAAACGTCTGTAAAGTTTTATTATGCTCACGGACGGCTACGATATAGGTGGTGCGGGATTCAATGATCTGCTCGTTCAACTTACCAAAATCCGACTTCAAATCCAATAACTCCTGATTAGATTTAAATATCGGATTATCCAGAATCAACATCATGTTGGTCAAATCATTGGACAGTTTTTGCTGTGATTGCTGAAAAACCATCAAAGCGGCAGCGTCGGTCATGATATGAGGCATGCGCTGTGCCAAGATAAATTTTGAATTCGATTCTGAAACGACATCCAACACCCCGGATGACTGATCAGAATTTTCAGCAATCAATTCTGTCATGTAAGAAATCAAATCAGATCGTTGCTGATACAAAAAAATCAATGCATTCCAGCGCAGGACTAATTCGTCGCGCTGTGTTTTTACTTTTCCAACGCCACAACCCGTAAGAGACAGGGCCATGATGATCAGGCATGCTTTGACATATGACAAATATGAGGATTTCATGTGGAGCCTTCCATTTTTTCAAGGTTGAGAACATTGAAAGCAATGACTCATAAACAAGGAAGTGTGAAATTTATAGCGATTGAACATATGCCTATGTTCACATGCGCACAAATGGCATGAAATACGAGCTCAATTGGATCAATGCTAAAAAAATTAAGGCAATGCGAGCATTGTGTGCCAGCGTACGGTCGAAGTGATGGCTACTTCCTTAGCATGAAAACATTAACTCACAGGAAATCAGCATGCATCAAGATCGCAAGCTTCAAGAAGACGTGGTCAACGAGCTAAGGGCTGACCCGGCGGTCAATTCATCACACATCGGTGTGACAGTCAATGAGCAAATTGTGTCTTTGACAGGGCATGTGGAAAGTTTCTATGAAAAGTGGATGGCGACCAAAGCTGTTCAGCGCGTGCGAGGCGTGCAAGGCTTGAACGTAGATATCTATGTCAGGATTTCTTACGCTGGACAACGCAATGATGAAGACCTGACGCATCTGATCGGATATGTTCTGCAATGGAATTCGGCCATTTCCAGTGATGACATCCAAGTCATGGTGGACAAAGGGTGGGTCACCCTGCGCGGGAAAGTCGCGTGGAACTATCAGCGCGAAATCGCACACAAGCTGGTAGCTGGATTGTCTGGCGTCAAGGGGATCACCGATCATCTTATCCTCAACCCAGTCCTTAAAGGACGAAACATCAAAGATCGGATTGAGGCAGCTTTGAAGCGACAGGCCTTTCTCAATGATTTAGAAATTTCAATCAAAGTGGATGGAAATCAGGTGACGTTGCAGGGAACGGTGACGAATATGGTCAAACGAAATGCCATTAGACAGGTGGTATGGTCGACCGGTGGCGTTGATTTATTGATCGATCGCATGCATTACCCCACGACAAAAACAGAACATAAAAAAATGCATTCTGATGCATTGAACCTAGCCCCATGAAAAGAATCATCGCAACTTCGGTCTGTTCAAATTGTCATACTTACAATATGTGCTTGGTTGGAGAATTGCCATGCGATGCTCAATCTACCATTGAGCAAATCATCACCCAACGCGTACGACTCAAACGAGGGGCTAACCTCGCCGTTCAGGGCGATGAGGTCACCGCACTCTACCTGATCAAATCCGGTGACTTAAAAAGGAGCGTGCTGACGATAGACGGATATGAGCAGGTGACCGGGTTTCGGCATGCTGGTGATGTCGTGGGACTCGATGGCTGGTTAAAAAAAAAACAACCTTCCAATGCCACGATTCTGAATGACACTGAAGTATGTGTTTTATCCATATCGGAAATTCGCCGTCTTGGAACAATCCTTAATGGGGTCAATACGCATTTGATCGAAAGGATGCAAAATGACATTTCTGAGTTGAATCAATTACTGGCAGAAATCAACAGCAAGCATGCGATTGAACGATTGGGTACGTTCTTTCTAACACAATCAGAAAAGCAAAAAAAAATAGGCTTTTCACCCACCCATCTTCGCTTGCCCATGACCAGAATCGAAATGGGTAATTATCTAGGATTAAAAGTTGAGACTGTAAGCCGAAATCTCAAGCAATTAGAACTGTTAGGCATCATAAAAATTGATCGTAGGAACATTCTTATTCAAAATATTAAAGCTCTTAAAAATTTTCAAGACAAGTCTTTGATGGATGCCTAATTGGTTCAATCAGAATGGACTTTCTTGAGCCACGCTTGGGTGATGCCTCATTCAACCAATTCCTTAGCTTGTGTGTGTCCTTAGGCATCGGTCTGCTGATTGGTGCAGAGCGAGAGCGAAAGAAAGGAATCGGCACATCCCGGCACCCATTCGGAATCCGTTCATTCACCGTAGCGGCATGGTTGGGTGCAGTTGCCGGGCTGATGTCCAATGTCTGGATCATGCCCGCCGCCTTGTTAGCAGTGACGATCCTTGTTTCCATCGCATATCTGCAGGGCGGTGGTGACGATCCCGGCCTGACTACTGAGGCATCGATGCTGCTCACATTTATGTTGGGAGCATTGTCGATTAACGAAATGTATCTAGCGGCTGGGATTGCCGTCAGCCTGTCGGGTTTGCTGGCTTCACGCGACTGGCTGCACCGGTTTGTCAAGAGAATTCTGTCGCAGCAAGAGTTACACGATGTCATTATTTTCTTCGCGATTTTACTGTTGATCATGCCCATTGCGCCTGATCGATATTTCGGTCCCTATCATGCGATCAATTTACATGAAATCGCCAAATTTGTCGTCATGGTCATCGGCATCAGTGCCTTAGGCCATATATTGAAGCGAGCGATGGGCCCTCGAGGCGGACTCGCGATGGCTGGATTCTTGAGCGGATTCGTATCCAGCACGGCGGTGGTGATGAAGATGGGTCAGTGGTCAAAAAAACATCCGGAGAGCACGCGTCTGGCCATTTGTGGCGCTTTTTTTTCAAACATTTCCACCTTGATACAGATGCATGTCATCCTCGCGGTGTCCACTCATCTGCTCGATGGACGTATTTTTTATCCCATCGCCTATGGCTTGATGGTGAGCTTGGTGATGCCTTGGATTTATTGGCGTTTTCGGACACAACATGAAACGCCGCAAGAAGATGATCCACAAGGCGGCGCATTTGATTTGAAGTCATCCATCTTTTTTACCCTAATGGTGACAGTGCTTAACTTGTCGTCATCAGCGCTTCATGTCTGGCTGGGAACCAAAGGTGTTTGGCTGAACAGCGCCTTAGCAGGGTTTTCAGATGCGCATGCCAATATTTCCTCGTTGGCGGCACTGAACAAAAAAGGAGAAATTTCCTTGAAGGAGATGGAAACCGCGGTATTGTTGGCATTTACCAGCAACGCTACTTCGAAAATCGTGGTGGCATTGACGTTTGGTAACACGATCTACAAGATTCATGTGGTGGGTGGTATCTTGGTCATGGTTGGAGTGATTTGGCTTGGTGTGTGGCTGCATGGCTTTTGATGATCAGGCGCCCACTTAACTTTCGGCTTGCTTATGTGCGCAAGCGCATGGTTGTATTCATCATCTTTTCACACAATGACCTAACCAACAGCTCTTATATCTGCCATGAACATTCCTTATGACACCAATACTTCCTATCAAACGAGCGCATCTCACTTGCTAGATGGTATGGAAGAGGAAATTGAATGTAGCCTGATCGAGTTGTTTGAGGCCAATCAGCTTGAGGCCACACATCACAACGAACGAATCAGTTACTTTGTCAACCTCTTCAAGCTTCAAAGCGAACTGATCAAGATGCAAAATTGGATCAGTTCAACCGGGCATCGTTTGGTCATACTGTTCGAGGGCAGAGATGCGGCGGGCAAGGGTGGTGTCATCAAACGGATCACTCAGCGCCTTAACCCAAGAATATGCCGAGTGGCGGCTTTGCCCATCCCCAACGAACGAGAAAAGACACAATGGTATTTTCAACGTTATGTGGCACATTTGCCATCGGCTGGTGAAATGGTGCTATATGACCGAAGCTGGTACAACCGCGCCGGAGTCGAAAAGGTCATGGGGTATTGCACGGATCAAGAGTATGAAGATTTTTTCATTGCCGTCCCTGAGTTTGAAAAGATGATCATACGAAGTGGCATTCAGTTGATTAAATATTGGTTTTCGGTGACCGATGAAGAGCAACACAAGCGCTTCATCCAGCGAATGACCGACCCCCTTAAGCAATGGAAACTAAGTATCACCGATATTGAAAGTAGACGGCGGTGGCGAGACTACACGCGCGCAAAAGAGGTGATGTTTGAACGCACGAACGCCACCGATTCACCCTGGTGGATCGTCAGTGCGATTGACAAGCGCAGAGCCCGACTCAATTGCATCGACCATTTGCTTAAACAGGTTCCATACCACGATATCCCATTGCAACCGGTGTATTTGCCCGAACCGATGCTCACACCCATTGAGAGATGCGTTTACGCTCCCAATATGTATGTTCCAGAGCGATATTAGCAACCGTTCGATGTGTGCGCGTGCGCACATACATCCGACGAACTGCGCCCCAAAATATGAAGGTCATTTAGGAGATCATGATGAAAATTCTTGTTGGCATCGACGGTTCAGTCAGTTCGATGCATGCAGCCAAGTACGCAAGTCAATTGGCAAGCGAGTTGGATGACAACGTAGTCATCACCTTGATTTCAGTGCACGACGACACGGCCTTGAAGAAATTCCGACGCTATGTACCCAAAGGCGTGATCCATGACTACTTGCGTGAGTTGTGCGAAAACGATTTAAAACGATCCAAAAAATACTTGGATAAGCAAAACATTCGTCACGACATCATGCTTGAATTCGGCCAGCCAGTGGAGCGGATTCTGACGGCCAGCCGTCAAGGTGCTTACGATCTGATTGTCTTGGGTTCCAAGGGTCGTTCGATTTTTAATGATCTGCTTCTGGGCTCTGTAGCCATGCGAGTGGCCTCCTCATCGGCCATTCCCGTGACCTTGGTGAAATGAGCATATTTAAAGGCAGCTCTTTAAGGCAGAGTGTCACCCTTACCGGTGCTCGCCCTGTCAGTGTCCACGAGTTGGCTCGCATGTGTCAATTGAATCTGCGAGAGATGAGAGAGTTGCTGGACTATGGTTTGCTCAACCCTATGCCAGGCTTTGCTGATCCGCCGATGTTCAGCGAGGAAATCGCCCACCATCTCATGCGCGCCAACCAGATTCGAATGGATTTTGACCTGGATTTATTTACAGTGGTGATCATCATGGACTATCAACTCCAAATCGATGCCTTGCAAGCGAAGATACAGTTGCTCAAGATGGCTTTGTCCGAACGATCCCGAGTTCTTCCGTTCTAAAGTGTTCAGCGACTGATGTCTGATCAATCGGCGACTCTTACGCTCAAGGGTTGGCGCACCAATGATCTGTCATTGGTTCCCATCCACGAAATTTCTCACTTCCAACTATCCTGTGCCCCCACCCGTATTGAACACACACATGCACACCACGACCTTAATGGTCCAATGGTTCAGTCGATGAATGCCAGAGTCGCTGTTTTGTTAGACCAATTGAGGGCACAGCGTCAGGCATCGTTGCTGATGATTTTTCAGGGCATGGACGCCTCGGGCAAAGACGGCGTCATTCGGACCCTGTTTTCAACTTTTGATCCTTTGAGCATGCGCATGGCGCGATTTGTACATCCGACGCCACAAGAATCAGCTCATGACTTTTTGTGGAGAGTCCACCAGGTCGCACCCAGTCCTGGTGAACTGGTCTTGTTCAACCGAAGCCATTATGAAGAGGCGCTCGTGCAACGTGTACGTCATGGCCTGAAGTTGCAAAAGTTTCAGCGTCTTCAGCGTCACATCAAGCATTTTGAAGAACTGCTAGCAGACGCCGGCGTTTGCATCGTGAAGTGTTTTCTGAATATATCGAAGAAAACCCAATACGAGCGCTTCAAGAGCCGTCTGGAGGACCCTCTAAGGCGATGGAAATTATCACCCATGGATTTGGAGGATCGCCAACGATGGGGTTTATTTATCCAAGCCTATGAAGACTTGATGCTGGCAACCAGCAAACCATCAGCGCCATGGTTCGTCGTACCTGCGGACGATAAGAGCCAGCGCGACCTGTACATCACTCAGTTGTTGCTAGATTCATTAGGGGGAATGGATATATCGCCCCCCCTGCCCCCCCCTTCGATTCACGCCATGCATCTGGAACCGTAAGCCATCAGTACCACCATTATGAGTGCCGTAAGTCTGGGTTAAGGAAATGGCGAAGCTGCCCATCTCCTTTAGATGTATCAGAACATGTTGAGATGCGAATGTTAATCATTTAGTGGCGGAAAAAGTCGTCGCTGCTCATCTTGGATGATGTCATAGCACTCGCAAGCTCTGTCAGAAAGAAATTCCCGGCTCAATACCTTGATTTGACCCCGGCTGTATGAGATAGCGCCTTGTCGCTCCAGTTTTTTAGCGGCTTCGCTGACACCCTCGCGGCGAACGCCCATTGAGCGAGAAATCAACTCATGCGTCATGCTGATATGGTCACCTGCTACCCGGTCCAACTGCAATAACAAATTTCTACACAGCTGTTGTTCAATGTTGTGACGCCGATTGCAGATAGCCGATTGTGATGTATAGGTCATGAGCATTTGCAAGTATTTCAACACCATGCGGCGAAAGGTACTTGACTCGTTGAATTCAGCCAGTGCCCATTCTGATTTACAGCGATACGCCAGTCCTTCCGCAATCACCAGCGACCTGCTCATTGCGACTGCACTGCCCGTGAAAACGAATACCCCGACCAGCCCATCGTTTCCCATCTGAATGGTTTCCGCCGACTTGCCGTCTTCAAAATCGTATTGTTGTGAAACGATGCCGCTGATTGGAAAATAGATATGACTTATTTTTTTTCCTGCTTCCTGCAATG
>JACCDH010822756.1_pt1 | contig 11014 bp, 12 predicted proteins | sample 7442481 | NCBI WGS metagenome assembly JACCDH01 (sample SAMN15323433, study PRJNA562643) | freshwater metagenome | isolation source: river surface water | place: USA:Blue River Watershed | collected 2017-08-15 | reverse complement strand
GTTTTGCAAGCCCACATGGATCTTGCCGTCCAAGAACGTGCCGGCCGTCAACACCACCGTGCGTGAACGAAACCGAATGCCCACCTGTGTGACCGCGCCCACCACCCGGTCGCCCTCCACCATCAGGTCGTCCACGGCCTGTTGGAACAGCGTGCGGTTGGGCTGGTTCTCCAACCGGCGACGGATCGCGGCCTTGTACAGGATGCGGTCCGCCTGCGCCCGGGTGGCACGCACGGCCGGACCCTTGGAACTGTTGAGGATGCGGAACTGGATGCCGCCCTCATCCGTGGCAATGGCCATGGCACCGCCCAGCGCATCCACCTCCTTGACCAGGTGGCCCTTGCCGATGCCACCAATCGAGGGGTTGCAGCTCATCTGGCCGAGGGTCTCGATGTTGTGGGTCAGCAGCAGGGTCTTGCAGCCCATGCGGGCGGAGGCCAGCGCGGCCTCGGTGCCGGCGTGGCCGCCACCGACGACGATGACGTCGAATTCTTCAGGGTAAAGCAAATCAGTTCTCCAGGAGGGTCGCCCTGAGGCCCATGGCCATGGCGCCCTTGTACTGCCGGATGTCGGCCGTCACGAACATATCGACACCCGCCACCACGGCCGCGCCGACATGCAGGGCATCCATGGCACGAATCGGGCTGGCCTCCAGCGCGCGGATGGACGCCCGCTCCAGGACCGTGGTCATGGGGACCACATCGAAATCAACGAAGTTGCGCTCCACCTCGCCACAGGTGGCGCGATAGGCCTCCTCCGAGGCATGGGTATCTCGTCGCACCCGATTGAGGGCCGAGTACAACTCCACCCGGCAATGGGGCGCCACCACCACGGGCCGGGCACGCACGATCCAATCGAGCAAGCTGGCACGGCCTGCCTCCGGCAAGTACCGTTTGAGCAGCGCAGAGGTATCGAAAAGAATCCGCATGCGCGTCACCAGGGAGCGCCTTCACGCTCTTCGATCAGGGCCTTCACGGCGGAATACCCTGCAGGCAGCGCCATCACGGGCTCGAAAGGCTGCTGGTAGCTCGGGGCCTCGTCGCCCGGCTCGGGCTGCACGGGAACCAGGTCGGCCACCGGCTTGCCGTGGCGCATGATCCGCACGGTTTCTCCCTTCTCCACCAGGTCCAGCATGGCCGACGCATTGGCACGGAATTCACTCAGGGGCAGGTGATGCATTTGTACATCCTCGCAAGTTTTGTACATTTTATCCGCTCCCCCTGCGGCAGGCCAAACAAAAATTCCCGAACCTGTGCTGCAATCAGGGCAATGAAACTCCTCGTCTTCGCCGGCAGCACCCGGGCCGCCTCGTTCAACCGCCGACTGGCACGGGCCGTGGTCGAATTGGCAAGACCCAAGGCACAAGTGGTCACTCACTTGGAGCTGTCCGACTTCGATCTTCCCTTGTACAACGCCGACCTGGAGGCGAACGCCCGGCCTCCCGCGCAGGTGCAACTCAAGGCCCTCTTTGCCGACCACGACGGCTGGATCATCTGCAGCCCCGAGTACAACGCCAGCTACCCGCCCCTGCTCAAGAACGTGATCGACTGGGTGACCAGCCCCGTCAAGGGCGACCCGGTCTGGGGCGATGAATTCCGCGCCAGCCGGGGCAAGGTCGTGGGCATGCTCAGCGCTTCACCGGGAGCCTTGGGCGGCTTGCGGGCGCAAGCCCACCTCGCGCCCCTGCTGCTGAACATCCAGTGCTGGGTCGCACCGAAAAACTACGCCCTGGGCAAGGCCGCCGATGCCTTCGATGCCGACGGCCGCCTCGTCAACGACAAGGCCCGCGCCTCCGTCGAAGCGGTCATCGACCAGGTCATCGCCGCGGCCACTCGCCTGCAGGGACTGTGAGGCTGGCCCCCATGGACTGCCGCCCAGGCTGCGGTGCCTGCTGCACGGCGCCGTCCATCACCTCCCCCATCCCCGGCATGCCCCAGGGCAAGCCCGCCGGCGTGCGCTGCGTGCAGCTCGGGCCGGACGAGCGCTGCCTCATCTTCGGCGACCCGCGCCGCCCCGCCTTCTGCGCCGGCCTGCAGCCCTCGGTCGAGATGTGCGGCACCACGCGCGAGCAGGCCATGCACTGGCTCACGCGCCTGGAGCAGCAGACCGCGCCGGGCACCTGAGGCCCGCACGGGGCTTCACGCGAGGGGCTACGATGGCAGGATCGGCCCCCGAGGCCGCCAAGCCATCCCAACAGGAAAAACCCCCATGAAGCTGTACTACTCCACCGGCTCCTGCTCCCTCTCGCCGCACATCGTGCTGCGCGAAGCCGACCTGCCCTTCGACCTCGTGCTCGCCCCCACCAAGACGCACAAGCTGCCCGACGGCTCGGACTACTACGCCATCAACCCGCTGGGCTACGTGCCCCTGCTCGAGCTCGACGACGGCGCCCGCCTGCGCGAAGGTCCCGTGATCGTCCAGTACATCGCCGACCAGGTGCCCGGGAAAAACCTCATCCCCGCCCACGGCACCATGCCCCGCTACCGCGTGCAGGAGTGGCTGACCTTCATCAGCACCGAGCTGCACAAGGGCTTCGGCCCCCTGTTCAACCCTGCCGTGCCCGAAGAAGTGAAAGGCGGTTTCCGCGACAAGCTCATCGGACGCCTGATGTGGGTGAACGCCGAGCTCGCCGGCAAGCAGTACCTGATGGGCGACGACTTCTGCGTGGCCGATGCCTACCTGTACACCGTCAGCCGCTGGGCCGCGCCGATGAAGATCGACCTGTCGGGCATGCCCCACCTCGTCGCCTTCCAGCAGCGCATGCAAGCCCGCCCGGCTGTCCAGGCAGCCCTGGCGGCCGAGCACCTGAAATAAGCCCTCAGGCCGAAGCCTGCGGCAGCGCACGCTGCCGCAGCGCCAGCGCCGATCCCAGCCACAGCGCGCCGGCCGAGTACACCAGGCCGCGCGCCAGCCCGCCCGGGCCGTCGGCGATCCAGCCCACGACCGTCGGCCCCACGATCTGCCCCGCCGCGAACACGATGGTGAAGGCGCTGATGCCGGACGCCCATTGCGCCACCGGCAGGTTGTGGCGCACCAGCGCCGTGGTGCTGGCCACCACCGACAGGAACACGCAGCCAAAGAGCACGCCCGACACCAGCACCAGCGGCCACGCCCCGGTGACGGCGGGCAGCAGCGTGGCCAGCCCCAGCAGGCCATTGAGCAGCGCCAGCGCCTGCCCGCCCTTGAAGTGATCGAGCAGCCGCGCCCACAGGCGCGAGGACGCCACCACGCCGATGCCGAGCAGCGCGTAGAACCCGGTGATGCGCCCGGCCTCCACGCCCTGCTCGCGCAGCAGCGCGATCACGAAGGTCATGTAGCCGATGTAGCCCACGCCGAACATCGTGTAGCCCGCCAGGCCGAAGCCGAAGTCCCGCCACCGGAACACGCGCGTCCCGCCGGGGCCGGCCGCCGCGGGCGACTGCAGGGGCGCGAGCTTGCGGGCGGCCCATCCCAGGACCGCACTGGCCAGCGCGCAGGCAACCGCCAGCGCCCACCAGGCCCAGGCCCAGCCATGCGGGCGCTGCGCCGCCGCCTCCAGCAGCCAGGGCACCAGCAACGCCGACAGCACGATGCCCAGCCCGACACCGCCATAAAAGATCCCCAGCAGCAGGCCCGCGCGCGCGGGCAGCAACGCGCCCAGGCGCGCCGCCAGCAACCCGCCGGCGATGAAGACAAAGGCACTGGCCACGCCCGCAAGCAGGCGCTGCACGAGCAAGGGCGTGGCCTCCGTGAAGAAACCCGTGAGCGCCATGAACCCGCTGGCCAGCCAGGCCCCGCCCACCAGCAGGCGCGCCGGGCCCATGCGCCGCATCAGCGCCGGCGTAGCCAGCGCGCCGAGCAGGTAGCCCAGGGCATTGGCGGTGTTCATCGCGCCCGCCAGCGTGTACGACCATTGCAGGTCGGCGCGCATGGGCGGCAGCAGCAGGCCGTAGGCGAAGCGGGTCACGCCCAGCGACACGGCGGCGCCCAGCGACAGGGCGAAGGCCAGTGCGACGAGGCGGCCGAAGGAGGCCTGCATGAGGTTCATCAACGGCCGATTGTGAGCGAAGGGATAGGATGCTGCGCTAACCTGCGCCACCTGCGTGACACACGGGACCGCCCCTGGGGGCGGCCCGGCACGCAAGACGCCTACCCTGCAACGCACGCCCGATCACCCGCACATGCCCACCCTCTTCGACCCCGCCCGCGCCGGCGACCTGCACCTGAAGAACCGCGTCGTCATGGCGCCCCTGACCCGCAACCGCGCGCCGGGCGCGGTGCCCACGCCGCTGATGGCCACCTACTACGGCCAGCGCGCCAGCGCCGGCCTGATCATCTCGGAAGCCACCCCCGTGAGCCACCAGGGCCAGGGCTATGCCGACGTGCCGGGCCTGTACACGCCCGAGCAGGTGGCGGCCTGGAAGCCGGTGACCGATGCCGTGCACGCCCAGGGCGGCCGCATGGTGGTGCAGCTGTGGCACGTGGGCCGCGTGTCCCATACCTCGCTGCAACCCGGCGGCGGCGCGCCGGTGGCGCCCTCGGCGATCACCGCCAAGACCATGACCTACCTGAACGACGGGGGCAACGGCCGCTTCGAGCCGACCTCCGCGCCGCGCGCGCTGGAGGCCGAGGAGCTGCCCGGCATCGTCGAAGACTACCGCCGTGCCGCCAAGGCGGCCCTCACGGTCGCAGGGTTCGACGGCGTGGAGATCCACGCCGCCAACGGCTACCTGCTGGACCAGTTCCTCAAGACCGGCAGCAACCAGCGCACCGACGCCTACGGCGGCTCCATCGAGAACCGCTGCCGCTTCCCGCTGGAGGTGGTGCGCGCGGTGGTGGCCGAGGCGGGCGGCGGCCGCACCGGCATCCGCCTGTCGCCCGTGACGCCGGCCAACGGCATCAGCGACGCCGACCCGCAGCCCCTGTTCGAGTACCTGGTTCGCCAGCTCGCCCCGCTGGGCCTGGCCTATGTGCATGTGGTGGAGGGCGCCACCGGCGGCCCGCGCGAGGTGGAGGGCCGCCCCTTCGACTACGAGGCGCTGCGCCGCGCCTACCGCGAGGCCGGCGGCACCGGCGCCTGGATGGTGAACAACGGCTACGACGCCGCGCTGGCCGACCAGTCGCTCGCCCACGGCGCCGACCTGGTGGCCTTCGGCCGCCCCTTCATCAGCAACCCCGACCTGGTGGAGCGCCTGCGCACCGGCGCCGCGCTCACCCCGGCCGACCGCGCCACCTTCTACGGCGGCGGCGAGAAGGGCTACACCGACTACCCGACGCTGGCTGCCTGAACGCCGGGCCTCAACGGCCCAGGCCGCCCAGCAGGTCGGGCTGGACGATCTCGATCCAGTAGCCGTCCGGGTCCTTGATGAAGGCCACGTGGCGCATCTTGCCCTGCTCGGGGCGCTTCACGTAGGTCACGCCCTGCGCGTCGAACCAGGCCACCGCGGCGGCCAGGTCCGGCACCGAGAAGCAGATGTGGCCGAAACCCTGGGGCTGGGCATTGCCGTCGTGGTACTGGAAGGCCTCGTCGGACTCCGTGCCCCAGTTGTGCGTGAGCTCCAGGATGCCGCGCTGGCGGAAGGTCCACACGGTGCGCTCGGACACGTCCTCCGGCACGGCCTCCTCATCGTCCACGCGGGCCAGGAAGTACAGGCTGAACTTCATCTCGGGGAAGTCCAGCTTGCGCAGCAGGCGCATGCCCAGCACGCCGGTGTAGAAGGCCAGCGAGACCGCCGGGTCCTTCACGCGAAGCATGGGATGGTTCAGGGTGAAGCCGCGGCTGGCGGCCGGGCGCTCGGCGGCGACGCCGGGTTGATGTTCGGTGGAGAAAGCCATGGTCGGGTCCGGAAAGAGCCGCGCAGTCTACCCGCACGGGGCGTCCGCGCAGGTGCCAGGGTCTCCCGCCGCGCCCCCCGAAGGGAGCAGCCGGTCAGCTCCCCAGCAGCCGGCGACGCGTGCTTTCCAGGTGGTGCCGCATGGCCTGCTCGGCAGCGCGCGGGTCGCGCGCGAGGATGGCACGGACCACCTCGGTGTGCTCCTCCTGCACGCGCTTGAGCCGCTCCTCGCTGCGGGCCAGGGTGAAGCTGCGCATCAGCTGCATGCCGAAGCGCATGTGCTCCTGGATGGAGCCGATGACGGAGATGAAGAAGGGGTTCTTCGACGCATGGGCGATGGCCATGTGGAAGGCGAAGTCCTCCTCGGAGCCGAGGGTCTTGCTGGCGACCGCGGTGTTCAGGCGGGCCAGCGCAGCCTGGATGTTCTCCAGGTCCTGCGCCTCGGCCATCTCCGCCGCCAGCGCCGCCGCCCCGCTTTCCAGGAAGGTGCGGAACTCGAGCACCCGCCGCACGTCCGACAGCGAGTCCAGCGGCATGAAGCGCGGCAGGTCCGGGTCGGGCCGGCGCGTGACGAAGGTGCCGGCGCCCTGCCGGCTGGTCACGATGCCGTCCGCACGCAGGCGCGACAAGGCCTCGCGCACCGTGGGGCGCGAGGTGCCGAACTGCTCGGACAGCGCCTGCTCGGTGGCGAGCTTGTCGCCCTCCTTCAGGTTGCCCTGGATGATCTGGTCCAGCAAGTCCCGGTAGACCCGGTCCGCCAGACCCTCCGTGTTGCGTGTGGCCATGCGAGGTCGGAATCTTAGCCGCCCGACTCCTGCGCCAGCAGGGTGCGGGCAATGGCCTCGACCTCGGGCCGCAGGTGGGCGGGGGTGGCGCTGAGCAGCGGCAGCTGCGCGCCCATGTCGGCGATGCCGGACCAGCTGATGGCGTCGTGCAGCACGCGGATCAGGGACACGCGCTCGCGAACGTTCTCCAGCGGGACGAACAGGTCGTACAGGCGCTGCGCCCGGGCCTCGTCGCCGGACTTGAGCGCGGCCAGCAGTTCCATGCAGCGCTGCGGCGCGATGCACCCCGAGCCCGTGGTGAACGAGGCCAGGCCCAGCCGCCCCACATGGGCAGGTACCGGGATCTCGCCCATGCCGCTGACCAGGCGCTCGCGGCCGATGCGCGCGATCAGCTCCATGAGGAAGGGGTCCTGCATCGGGTCGGGGCGCGCGATCGCGTACTTGATGCACAGGATGCGGCCGGTCTCCACCAGCTGCTGCAGCCGGTCGAGTGCCAGGTAACCCTCGCTCTTGAGGTACAGGGTGACCGGGATGCCGGCCTTGTCCACCACCCGCTCGATGCCGTCGGCCACGCCGTCGGGGGACGTGATGGCCAGCATCGGCAGGATCATCGCGGTCGGGAACCCGCGCCCGCGCAGCAGCGCGGCCTGCTCGATCATCTTGCCGTAGTCCGGGCCGATGGACGGAATCACATGGGTGCCGGGCCCCGCAGCCTCGGCCAGCAGGTCCAGCATGGACGCGTACTCGCCCACGGGCTGGTGGTACAGGTTCGCGTTGCCGCCGTACAGCAGGGTGCGGATGCCCCCCGACTCGATGTGGCGGATCAGCCGAGCATTGGCATCCAGGTCGAGGGACAAGTCGGCCTTGCGGGCCAGGGGCGGGACGGCCAGCACCGATTGCGCCAGGTCGTCCAGGGTCAGGGGACTCGTCTTCATGGGGAGGGCCAACCACCAAAAGGTAAAGTTGTATTACAACACACCCTCCCAATTTCGCGCTTGTCTTTTTGCGAATTGACGTCTTCCGAGGGAATTCGACCCTTCTAATACCCAAATAGCGGGACACCAAGGACTCATTAGGGGTTTTCCTTGATATCGGCAGTCCAGGTTGTAAGACAAAGTCACGGCGTCGTTAAGCGGCTCAACACAGGAGACAAGCCGCCACGTCCGACGGGAAGCCCGCCATGCGGCGGGCCGTCGCAAGCACCACCGCTGGAGTCCGACCCATGAAAAAAGCACCCCATCACCCCTCCCAGGCGGCGCCGTCCGCCTCGCGTCGCCAAGTGCTCAAGGGCATCGCCGGCGCCGCCGCGCTGACCGTCAGTGGCGGCCATGTGCTGGCCCAGGCCGGCGGCAAGGAGGCCCCTGCCCTGGCCAAACTGGCCAGCGAAGGCAAGCTACCCGCCCTGGCCCAGCGCCTGCCGGCCAACCCGCTGGTGGTGAAGGCCGACAAGGTCGGCCTCTATGGCGGCGCCCTGCGCCGCGGCCTGCGCGGCAGCGCGGACCACAACGGCATCCTGCGCATGGTGGGCAACCAGGGCCTGGTGCGCTGGAACATGGCCTTCACCGAGGTGCTGCCGGGCGTGGCCCACAAGTGGGACGTGAACGCCGCCGCCACCGAGTTCACCTTCCACCTGCGCAAGGGCATGAAGTGGTCCGACGGCAAGCCCTTCACCGCCGACGACGTGGTCTTCGCCATCGAGGACTGCGCCAAGAACCCCGAGCTGTACAAGGCCACACCCTCCACCCTGACCATCGGCGGCAAGGCCTGCCAGGTCACCAAGATCGACGACGTCACCGTCAAGTTCACCTTCGCCAGCCCCTACGCCCTGTTCCTGGAGCAGCTGGCCACGCCGCTGGGTCAGCACCCCACGCTGTTCCCCAAGCACTACTGCAGCCAGTTCCACCCCAAGTACAACCCGCAGGCCGGCGAGCAGGCCAAGGCCGCCAACATGACCGACTGGGCCGCGATGTTCCGCGCCAAGTGCGGCGACATCGAGATCCCCTCGCGCTGGGGCAATGCCGACAAGCCCACGCTGGACCCCTGGGTGGTCGCCGAGCCCTACACCGGTGGCGCCACCCGCGTCACCATGGAGCGCAACCCCTACTTCTGGCAGGTCGACCAGAACGGCCAGCAGCTGCCCTACATCGACCGCCTGTCCTTCAGCATCGCGCAGGACGTGGAGTCGCTGATGCTCGACGCCCTGTCCGGCAAGCTGGACATCCAGGAGCGCCACATCGACTCGCTGCAGAACAAGCCCACGCTGTCGCAGAACCAGCAAAAGGGCGGCTACCGCCTGCTGGAGCTGGTCGCGGCCAACTCGCAGCAGGTGCAGATCTACCTGAACCTCACGCACAAGGACCCCAAGATCCGCGAGATGTTCAACAACAAGGCCTTCCGCCAGGCCCTGTCGCTGGGCATCAACCGCCAGGAAGTGATCGACGTGGTCTACCTGGGCCAGTCCAAGCCGTTCCAGACCGGTCCGCGCCCCGGCCACCCCTGGTACCACGAAAAGCTGGCGACCCAGTTCACCAAGTTCGATCCCAAGGAAGCCAACGCGCTGCTGGACAAGGCCGGCTACGCCAAGCGCGACGCGCAGAAGTTCCGCCTGCGCCCGGACGGCCAGCGCGTGTTCTTCGCGATCGACGTGATCCCCACGCTGTACCCCGATGCGGTGGACGCGCTGGAGCTGATCAAGCGCCACTGGGCCGACATCGGCGTGGACGTGAAGATCAACACCATCGAGCGCGCGCTGTTCTTCACGCGCGGCGACAACAACGACCATGACGCTGCCACCTGGCCCGGCCCCGGCGGCCTGGACCCGATGCTGGACCCGCGCGACTTCCTCGCGTTCCACACGCAGGGCACGCGCTACGGCCTGCCCTGGGCCATGTGGTACACGTCCAACGGCAAGGAAGGCATGGAGCCGCCGGAGCACCAGAAGCGCCGCATGAAGCTGTTCGACGAGGCCCGCGCCACGCCGGACCTGAAGAAGCGCGGCGCGCTGATGAAGCAGGTGTTCGACATCGCCGCCGACAACTTCGAGTGCATCGGCGTGTGCCTGGCCGTCAACACCTTCGGCATCGTGCGCAACAACCTGCAGAACGTGCCCAAGTCCTACCCCAGCTCGTGGTCCTGGCCCAACCCCGGCCCCGCGCTGCCGCAGCAGTTCTTCTTCACGAAGGCCTGACCGGCCCTGCCCGGCCCCGGCCGCTCGCCTGCGCGGGCGGCCGGGGCCGGCGCCCCTCCCGTTTCCCCGCACTGACGCCCGATCCCCATGCTCACCTTCATCGTGAAGCGGATGCTCTGGATGCTGCCGTTCCTGGTGGCCATCAGCTTCCTGTCCTTCGTCCTGATCCAGTTGCCGCCCGGCGACTACGTCACGACCTACATCGCCACCCTGGCGGCCTCCAACGAGGTCGTGGACCAGGCGGCCGCCGCCGACCTGCGCTCGCGCTTCGGCCTCGACCAGCCGATGATCGTCCAGTACTGGAAGTGGATCTCCAACATCGTCCTGCACGGTGATTTCGGCCTGAGCTTCGAATGGCAGCAGCCCGTCAAGGACCTGATCTGGGAGCGCATGGCCCTGACCCTGGTGCTCACCTTCTCGGCCCTGCTCGTCACCTGGGGCATTGCGCTGCCGGTGGGCGTGTATTCCGCCGTGCGCAAGTACTCCATCGGCGACTACCTGGTCACCACCATGTCCTTCATCGGCCTGGCCGTGCCCAGCTTCCTGCTGGCCCTGGTGCTGATGTACGTGGCCGCCGTGCACTTCGGCGCCAGCGTCGGCGGCCTGTTCTCCGAGCAGTACCAGAACGCGCCCTGGAGCTGGGACAAGATGGTCGACCTGCTCCACCACCTGTGGATCCCGGTCATCATCCTGGCCGTCTCGGGCACCGCCAGCCTGATCCGCGTGATGCGCGCCAACATGCTCGACGAGCTGCACCGACCCTACGTCACCACGGCGCGCGCCAAGGGCCTGTCCGAATTCACCCTGCTGGTGAAGTACCCCATGCGGCTGGCCCTCAACCCGTTCATCTCCACCATCGCCTGGCTGCTGCCCAACCTGGTCTCCGGCTCGGTGATCGTGGCCATCGTCCTGAGCCTGCCGACGGCGGGCCCGCTGCTGCTGCAGTCCCTCATGAGCCAGGACATGTACCTGGCCGGCGCCTTCATCCTCCTGATCTGCGCGCTCACCGTGGTGGGTTCCCTGATCAGCGACATCCTGCTCGCGCTCGCCGACCCGCGCATCCGCCTCGAATAAGACCTCGCCCGCACCCATGACCTCCGCCACCGATACCGCCCCGACGGCCGCCCCGGCCGCCAGCCGCATGGCCGTTGCCTCGCAATGGCAACTGGTGTGGTGGGCGTTCAAGAAGCACCACCTCGCCATGGCGGGCCTGGTGATCGTGATCGCCC
>JACCDH010605839.1_pt1 | contig 11014 bp, 9 predicted proteins | sample 7442481 | NCBI WGS metagenome assembly JACCDH01 (sample SAMN15323433, study PRJNA562643) | freshwater metagenome | isolation source: river surface water | place: USA:Blue River Watershed | collected 2017-08-15 | reverse complement strand
GGTCGGTTTGTGGGTGGCCAGTGCGGCCTCCACCACTTCACCGCTCACCGACTGGCCATGCGGCACAGTGATGACGGTGACATTGGCGGGCTGCGGGTCCATGGGGTTCGCCGCCAGATCCGCGCGGCTGGATGCTTTCATCCGCACCGTCAGCGCATCAATGCCACTGAAGGTGCCATTGACGAAGGCCACCACCGTGTCGCCCGGCCCAATGGCAGAAAACAGGCAATCCAGCCCGCTCCACCCGGTGCCGGCGACGCCAAAGGTGTAAATGTTCTTTGTGCCGAAGATTTCGCGCAGCATCAGCTTGCATTCGATCATGCCACGCAGAACGTCGGCCTGCATGTGGTCGGCAAGGCCCGCATTGGCAAAGGCCGCCAAGACCCGGGCATCGGTGTTGCCCGGCCCCGGCCCGGCAGCAAGGGTTTCGGGAATCGTCAGCGGATGCGGAATCGCGGTCTGGGTCACGGGCTTTCCTCCCTCGGCTCGTCCTTTCAGAAAAGGCGGCTTTGACAGAAGCCGCAACCTGCCTTACTCCTGCTTTTGGAAGTTCTTTTTGGTGGGATAAAACCTACCCATTTGGATGAGTATGCGGGTGTATACCGTTTGATCACCTACCTGAATGGGTGGGTTTATGACGTTTCTTCTCTGAAAGGGTGGCAATCCCGTGCAGTCCATATCCCCTGAACGCATCGACCTTGCGCTGGCCGAAGGCAATCCGCTGGTGTTGCAAGCCCTGTCGGAAGTCTTTGAAAAGGATAGAAGATTTTCGGTTGTTGCCACGTCGTCGACCGCCGAGGGGTTCTTGGGGGCGGTGATGCGGGTTCCGGTGAAGGTCGGGGTGATCGACTGGCAGATCCCGCAGCTGGGCGGGCAAAAGTTGGCCGAGGTGCTGCGCGATCAGGAAACCGCCCCGCGTTTGGTGGTTTATGCCGAAGACCCGACGGGGGCTGTCGCGCTCAAGGCGATGGCGGCAGGGGCGGCGGGATTCGTGGACCGCAAATCGTCTGTGGATCGGCTTTTGGAAACCTGTGTCGAGGTTGCCGCGGGCAAAATGGTCTTCCCGTTTGTCGATGTGCGGGGTCTGCAAGCCGACCCGATTCACCAGCTGACCCGGCGCGAAAAGGCGCTGTTGGAGGCGCTTGCGAATGGGCTGGCGAACAAGGATCTGGCCCGCGAATTCGACATCTCGACCAACACGGTCAAGTACCACCTGTCGAACCTTTTCGACAAACTTGGCGTCTCCAGTCGCACACAGGCGATTGCCTATTACTTCAAGTCGCGCTAGGCAGATTGCATGCAAATGTATACTGTTGGGAAAAATATTTTCTTGACAGTGGATATTTTTCCGCCCCCTTCTGGCCCAAATCCCGCCAATAGGAAAGGCCCTGCGCATGAGCTTTCACGTCATCACCCAAGCCCCGGCACGCCTGAATCGCAGCGAACTTGCGGTGCCGGGCAGCGCACCGCAAATGTTTGAAAAAGCAGCGCAATCTGATGCCGATGTGATCTTCCTTGATCTGGAAGATGCCGTCGCACCCGATGACAAGGCGCAGGCGCGAAAGAACATCATCAAGGCCCTGAACGAGATGGATTGGGGCAAGAAAACCATGTCGGTCCGAATCAATGGCCTCGACACGCATTACATGTATCGCGACGTTGTCGATGTCGTCGAACAGGCGGGCGAGCGGCTCGATCTCATCATGGTGCCGAAGGTTGGCACGGCGGCGGATGTCTATGCCGTCGACATGATGGTGACCCAGATCGAAGACGCCAAGGGCTACAAAAAACGCATCGGTTTTGAACACATCATCGAGACCGCCTTGGGCATGCAGAATGTGTCGGAAATCGCCGCCGCGTCGAAGCGCAATGAAAGCCTGCATTTCGGCGTGGCCGACTATGCCGCCTCGACCCGTGCGCGCACCACGATCATCGGCGGTGTGAACCCCGATTACTCGGTGCTGACCGACAAGCTGGACGATGGCAGCCGTCAGGTGCACTGGGGCGACATGTGGCACTATGCGCTGGCGCGTATGGTGGTCGCTGCGCGTGCCAATGGCCTGCGTCCGGTGGATGGTCCGTTCGGTGATTTCTCGGACCCCGACGGCTATCGCGCCGCTGCCAAGCGTGCTGCGGTCTTGGGATGTGAGGGCAAATGGGCCATTCACCCCAGCCAGATCGCGCTCGCCAACGAGGTGATGAGCCCGTCGGAGGCTGAAGTGACCCGCGCCAAGCGGATCCTTGAGGCGATGGCGCAGGCTGCAGCCGAAGGTAAAGGCGCAGTGTCGCTGGATGGCCGTCTGATCGACTATGCGTCCATTCGTCAGGCCGAAGTGCTGGTGCAAAAAGCCCGCCAGATTTCGGCGGCCTAAGGCATGGCAAGTTTGCGCGATCGGGCCAATGCGCTGTTTCAGACCGCCTGCACGGCGGCTGATCCGGGCATTGCCTTGTCGCGCGCCTTGACTGACACCCCTTTGCCCCGCCCCGACAAGGGCGGGGCTTATCGCATTGTTTCTATTGGCAAAGCTGCGGTGCCGATGGCTGAGGCCATGATCGCCAAGGTTCAAGGGCAAGCGTTCTCTGCGCTGGTCGTGACAAACTATGAGAACGCCCGCGACGTTGCGGGTGCGGTTGTCATGGCCTCGGGTCATCCAGTCCCGGATGAGAACGGCGCCAAAGCGGCCTTGGCGGTCGAGGCGATGCTGGCGGATTGTACGCCCGCCGACCGGGTGATTGCCCTGATCTCGGGCGGCGGATCGGCGCTGTTGCCGGCGCCGGTTGAGGGCGTGTCTTTGACCGACAAAGCGCAAACCAGTCGGATTCTCTTGGGCGCAGGCGTGGACATTTCCCAGTTGAATCTGGTGCGTCAGGCGCTGTCGCGCTTGAAAGGGGGGGGTCTGTTGCGCGCCGCCCATCCCGCGCCGGTGACGGGTTATATCCTGTCGGATGTGATCGGCGATGATCTGCGCGTTATCGCCTCGGGCCTGACGGTTGCCCCAGTGGGCAGCCGCGCCGAGGCGCGGGCACTGTTGCAGAGCAAGGGCCTTTGGGCGGATCTGCCTGCATCCGTGCAACTGGCGCTGGAGCGGGACCGGGACGAGACGCCCTTGCCCCCCGCACAGAACGTGTTGATCGGGTCAAACCGCAAGAGCCTTGAGGCGATGCGGGCTGAAGCGGGTGCGGACGCGATGATCGTGTCGGACATGCTCGAGGGCGATGTGGCCGATGCTGCGGCGGAAATCCTCGCGGCGGCAAAAAGCGCGGGAGATCGCGCTTGCCTGATCTTTGGCGGCGAAACCACGGTTCGTCTGCAAGGCACGGGTCTGGGTGGGCGCAATCAGGAACTGGCGCTGCGGGTGGCCATGGGCATGCCCGACCTTGGGCGGCCTTGGGTGTTTCTGTCGGGCGGCACCGATGGCCGCGACGGGCCAACCGATGCGGCGGGCGGTGTGGTCGATGCCGGGACCGTTTCGCGCATCATCGCGGCGGGGGGCGATCCGTCGGCACTTTTGGCCAACAATGACAGCCACCGCGCGCTGTCCTTGGCCGGGGATCTTCTGGTCAGCGGCGCCACGGGCACCAATGTGGCCGATGTTCAGGTGCTGCTCTTGGGCCCTTTGCACTAAGCGCATCTCTCCTTGCAATCACGGGGGGATCGGCATATATGCCCTTCAACAGCGGTTTCAGGGTCCACACCTGAAGCTACCGAAAGTCACGGCGGGCCTCTGTGGCCCGTTTTTCATTTCTGGAACCTGAATGTCTGATCTTGTTGCCAAAACTGCCATGGACCGTCGCCTTGCGGACATCGTCCAGCCCGTGATTGAGGGCTTGGGCTTTGAACTGGTGCGCATCCGCCTGATGGGCGGGGCGACGCGCATTTTGCAGATTATGGCCGACAAGCCCGAAGGCGGGATCGAAGTTGACCATTGCGGTGATATTTCGACCGCCGTTTCGGCTGTTCTCGATGTGGAAGACCCAATTGAAGAGAATTACGTGCTGGAAGTGTCGAGCCCCGGCATTGACCGCCCGCTGACGCGTCTGAAGGATTTCGAGATGTGGAAGGGCTGGGAAGCCCGCATCGAGACAACCGAGCTGATCGACGGCCGCCGCCGCTTTAAAGGCACCCTTGGTGGTGTTGAGGGCGAGGAAGTGCTGATTGAGATCGAGGACGGCAAGGAGACCGTGACCATAGGGTTGCAGTTTGACTGGCTGTCGGACGCCAAGCTGATTCTCACCGACGAGCTGATCTCGGAAATGCTGCGCCAGAAGAAGGCCAGCGGCGTGATCGACGAATCGCAGTTCGACGAGATTGAAGAAACCGACGCGACTGAAGAAAACGACGGGGACGACGACAGCGACGCCCCCGAGACGACCAAACACTAAGCCCCAAAACACTAGGCCGGGAGAAGACCCATGGCGATTACATCAGCCAACCAGCTTGAACTTCTGCAAACCGCCGAAGCGGTCGCGCGCGAGAAGATGATCGACGCCGAACTGGTGATTCAGGCGATGGAAGACAGCCTCGCCCGCGCGGCCAAGTCGCGCTATGGCGCGGAAATGGACATCCGGGTGAAGATCGACCGCAAGACTGGCCGTGCCAGCTTTGCCCGCATCCGCACCGTGGTGGAAGATGACGCGGTGGAAAACCATCACGCTCAGCTGACGGTGAAGCAGGCCAAATCCTATCTCGCCGACCCGCAGCTTGGCGACGAGGTGATTGACGAAGTTCCCCCGGTTGATCTGGGCCGCATCGCCGCGCAATCGGCCAAGCAGGTGATCTTGCAAAAGGTCCGTGAGGCCGAGCGCGACCGTCAGTACGAAGAATTCCGCGACCGCAAGGGCACGATCATCAACGGTCAGGTCAAGCGCGAAGAATACGGCAACGTCATCGTCGATATTGGCCGGGGCGAAGCAATTCTGCGCCGGAACGAAAAGATCGGCCGCGAGGCGTATCGCCCCGGCGACCGCATCCGCTGCTATATCAAGGACGTCCGTCGCGAGCCGCGCGGCCCGCAGGTCTTCCTGTCGCGCACCGATCCGCAGTTCATGGCGGAACTCTTCAAGATGGAAGTGCCGGAAATCTATGACGGCATCATCGAGATCAAGGCCGTGGCCCGTGACCCGGGTTCGCGCGCCAAGATTGCCGTGATTTCCTATGACAACTCGATCGACCCGGTCGGCGCTTGCGTAGGTATGCGCGGCAGCCGTGTGCAGGCCGTTGTGAACGAATTGCAGGGCGAAAAGATCGACATCATTCCGTGGAATGGTGATCAGGCGACCTTCCTTGTGAACGCGTTGCAACCGGCTGAAGTGTCGAAGGTTGTGATCGACGAAGAGGGTGGCAAGATCGAAGTGGTCGTGCCGGATGAGCAGCTGTCGCTGGCCATCGGCCGCCGTGGTCAGAACGTGCGTCTGGCCAGCCAGTTGACCGGCCTTGATATTGATATCATGACGGAATCGGATGAATCGACCCGCCGTCAGGCCGAGTTTGCCGAGCGCACCAAGCTGTTCATGGACACGCTGGATGTCGACGAGATGATGGCGCAGCTTCTGGTTTCGGAAGGCTTCACCAATCTGGAAGAAGTGGCTTATGTCGAGTCGGATGAACTGTTGTCCATCGACGGGTTCGACGAAGGCACCGCCGGGGAATTGCAGGCCCGTGCCCGCGATTATCTGGAAGAGCAGGCCCGCAAGTCGCTGGAAGCTGCCCGCGCTATGGGTGTGGAAGAAAGCCTTGTGAACTTTGAAGGACTGACCCCGCAGATGCTGGAAGCGCTGGCGCATGACGGGATCAAGACACTGGAAGACTTCGCCACCTGCGCCGACTGGGAGTTGGCGGGCGGCTGGACCACTGAGAATGGCCAGCGCAAGAAGGACGAGGGCGTGCTTGAAAAGTTCGACGTCAGCCTTGAAGAGGCACAGACCATGGTCATGACCGCCCGTGTCATGCTGGGCTGGGTTGACCCCACTGCGATGGATGCCGCCGACGAGGGCGCAGCCACCGAGGAGGCCGAGGCCTGATTTCAGGCCTCGGAGGTAGCGCCCGTGACACGCGGCGGCCGGGAAAAAGAGCAGGACGACCCCGAACGCAAGTGCATTGTGTCGGGGGACAGCCAACCCAAGACGGGTCTGGTGCGGTTTTGCATTGGGCCTGACAACTCGGTGGTGCCCGATATTCTGGGGCGACTGCCGGGCCGGGGCATCTATGTGGCCGCAGACCGTGCGGCCATCACCAAGGCGGCGACCAAGGGGCTGTTTTCCCGTGCGGCACGCCAATCGGTGACGGTGCCGCCGGCGCTTGCTGATCTGGTGGAAAGCCTCTTGGCCCGCCGGGTGGTTGACCTCATCAGCATGTGCCGCAAGGCGAATGCGGCGGTGATGGGCTATGAAAAGGTGAAAGACTGGCTGCAGTCGGGCAAAGCACGGGTTTTGGTGCAGGCCTCAGACGGGTCAGAACGCGGCAAGACCAAGCTGCGCCCGCCCGAAGGCGAAGGCCGATTTATCGGCCTTCTGACTGCAGGGGAATTGGGTTTGGCTTTCGGTCGCGAACGTGCGATACACGCGGCGCTTGGCGCTGGTGGACTCACGACGCGTGTTGTAGAGGAAGCGGCAAGGCTTTCCGGGTTGCGAATTGCGCAGCCGGATGAGCAGGACGGCGGCTCGACCGCCATGAAGGATATGTAGGACGCATGAGCGATACTGACGGTAAAAAACCCCTCGGCCTGGGTGGCGCACCTCGTTCCGGTTCGGTGAAGCAAAGCTTCTCCCATGGCCGGACGCATGCTGTGGTGGTTGAAACCAAGCGCAAGCGCGTTGTGGTGCCGACGCCGGGCAAGCCCGGGTCTGGCTCTGGCGCAGCCTCGGGTGGCGCACCGAACTTGGGCGATCCGTCCAAGCGCCCGGCAGGCATCTCCGATGCCGAGATGGAACGCCGCCTGACCGCCTTGCGGCAGGCCAAGGCGCGCGAGCAGGAAGACGCTGCCAAGCGTGCCGAAGAAGAGCGGGCTCGCGAAGAAGACCGCATGCGTCGGCGCGAAGAAATCGAAGCCAAGGAACGTGAGGACCGCGCCCGCGAGGCCGCCCTGCGCGCCAAGGTCGAGGAAGAAGAGCGCGCCCGCGCAGAAGCCGCTCTTGAGGCTGCTAACCGTGCAGAGCAGCGCAAGGCCGACATTCTGGGCACGCAGCGCCGCAAGCCCGCTGCTCCCGAACCGGCGGCACCCGCCGCCAGCACGGAAGCCGCCGCTCCGGCGCGCAACGCCCGCCCGGCACCCGCCCCGGGGATGGACGAGCGCGGCCCTGCCAGCGCCAAGCCCGGTTTGCCGACCCCGCGCAAGACCGACCGCGAACGCGAAGAGCGCGAGCGCAACGCCAAGGCCAAAGGCGACGAAGGTCGTCGTTCGGGCAAGTTGACGCTGTCTTCGGCCATGGATGGTGAAGGCGGCCGCACCCGCAGCCTTGCCGCCATGAAGCGCAAGCAGGAAAAGGCCCGCAACAAGGCGATGGGCTTTGGCAACAAGCCTGAAAAGCAGTTCCGCGACGTGCAACTGCCCGAAGTCATCGTGGTCAGCGAGCTGGCCAACCGTATGGCTGAACGCGGGGCAGACGTTGTCAAATCGCTCATGAAAATGGGCATGATGGTGACGTTGAACCAAGCCATCGACGCCGACACCGCCGAATTGGTGATCGAAGAGTTTGGCCACAAGGCGGTTCGTGTTTCGGATTCCGACGTGGAACAGGCGATCGAAACGGTCGCGGATGCAGATGAAAACCGCATCACCCGCCCGCCGATCGTGACGATCATGGGCCACGTTGATCACGGCAAGACCTCGCTTCTGGATGCGATCCGCAAGGCCAATGTGGTCTCGGGTGAAGCCGGTGGCATCACCCAGCACATCGGTGCCTATCAGGTGAAGACCGATAAGGGTCAGGTTCTGACCTTCCTCGACACCCCCGGCCACGCTGCCTTTACCTCGATGCGCGCCCGCGGCGCGAATGTGACCGACATTGTTGTGCTGGTGGTTGCCGCTGACGATGCCGTCATGCCGCAAACGGTTGAGGCGATTGCCCATGCCAAGGCCGCCAAGGTGCCGTTGATCGTGGCCATCAACAAGATGGACAAGCACGGCGCTGACGCGACCAAGGTCCGCACGGATCTCTTGCAGCACGAAATCGTCGTCGAAGCGATGTCGGGCGATGTGCAGGATGTGGAAGTGTCGGCGAAAACCGGCATGGGTCTGGACAATCTGCTGGAGGCCATCGGCCTGCAGGCCGAAATTCTGGAACTGAAGGCCAACCCGAACCGCAGCGCCGCCGGTGCTGTGATCGAAGCCAAGCTGGACGTGGGCCGCGGCCCGGTTGCCACCGTTCTGGTGCAGAACGGCACCCTGCGCAAAGGCGATATCTTCGTCGTCGGCGAGCAGTGGGGCAAGGTCCGCGCGCTGATCAACTCCAAGGGCGAGACGATTGCCGAGGCTGGACCTTCGGTTCCGGTCGAAGTGCTGGGCCTGTCGGGCACGCCGTCGGCGGGTGATACGCTGAACGTCGTCGAAACCGAAGCTTCGGCACGGGAAATCGCCGACTACCGGATCAAGGCCGCAAAAGACAAGCGTGCCGCCGCCGGTGCCGCGACCACGCTGGAACAGCTGATGGCGAAGGCCAAGGCTGACATGGACGTGGCAGAGCTGCCGGTTCTGGTGAAGGCCGACGTGCAGGGGTCTGCCGAAGCCATCGTGCAAGCCTTGGAAAAGGTTGGCAACGAAGAGGTGCGCGTGCGCGTGCTGTCCTCGGGCGTGGGCGCGATCACCGACACGGATGTGTCCTTGGCCGAAGCCAGCAAATGCCCGATCATCGGCTTTAACGTGCGTGCCAATGCCTCGGCCCGCAATTCGGCCCATCAGAAGGGTGTCGAGATCCGCTATTACTCGATCATCTATGATCTGGTGGATGACATCAAGAAAGCCGCCTCGGGTCTGCTCAAGGCCGAGATCCGCGAAACCTTTATCGGTTATGCGCAGATCAAAGAGGTGTTCAAGGTTACCGGCGTTGGCATGGTTGCCGGCTGCTTGGTCACCGAAGGTGTCGCCCGCCGGTCGGCTGGCGTGCGTCTGTTGCGTGACAACGTGGTGATCCACGAAGGCACGCTCAAGACGCTCAAGCGCTTTAAGGATGAGGTCAAGGAAGTCATCTCGGGTCAGGAATGTGGTATGGCGTTTGAACGCTATGAAGACATTCGCGCCGGTGATGTTATCGAAATCTTCGAGCGCGAATCGATTGAACGCACCTTGGCCTAAGGCCGCAAATATCCAATCAAAAAGGGCCGGGGTTTTCCCCGGCCTTTTTCATTCGTCGCCCCGGATCAGGCGGCGCGAACCACGGGCACGGGAACACCGACAAAGGTCTTGTCATCGACCTTTACCATGATCTTCCCATCGGACATCTGTCCGACCATAAGTCCCTGAACCGAAACGCAGCTTCCGACAACAATCGTGCGAAGCATGTGCCAATCCCCCAATCAGCCGAGCTAGGGTCAATCTAGGTCTGATTCGTTAAAAAAGAGCAACAATTTCGCGGCACCTGCGGCGGAATCCCCCCGGTGTTTTCACCGGGTCTTGGTTCACAGCCAGTCGCGCAGAATCGGGATCAGGGGGATATCGGCAGGCGGCATCGGATAGTCGCGCAGCTTCTCGGGCCGCACCCAAGCCAGCGTCTGCCCCTCGCGTCCGGTGGCGATGCCCTCCCAGCGGCGGCAGGCGAACAGCGGCATGAGCAGGTGGAAATCGTCATAGCTGTGGCTGGCAAAGGTCAGTGGCGCAAGGCAGCTGGCCTTGGTTTCAATGCCCAACTCTTCGCGCAGCTCGCGGATCAGCGCGGCCTCGGGGGTCTCACCCGGGTCAACCTTGCCGCCGGGAAACTCCCACAGGCCGGCCAAGGACTTGCCCTCGGGCCGCTGCGCCAAAAGCACGCGGCCATCGGGGTCGATCAGGGCCACGGCAGAGACAAGGACGATCTTCACGAGCGATAATCGGCGTTGATCGCGATGTATTGGCTGGTCAGATCACAGGTCCAGACCGAGCGCGTTGCCTTGCCCAGACCCAGATCGACGTGAATCAAGAGTTCGGGGTTCAGCATGTAATTTGCCCCGTCCTCTTCCTGATAGGCGGGATGCCGCCAGCCCTTTTCGGCCACAAGGATATCGCCAAAGCGAATGGCCAACCGATCGCGGTCGGCCTCGGCGCCAGATTTGCCGATGGCTGCAACAATGCGGCCCCAGTTCGGGTCTTGCCCGGCGATTGCGGTCTTGACCAAGGGCGAGTTGGCAATCGACGTTGCGACCTTGTGGGCGTCGCTGTCGCTGGCCGCGCCGGTCACGCGCACTTCAACGAATTTGGTGGCCCCTTCGCCATCGCGCACGACCTGATGGGCAAGGTTCATCATCACCCCGCGCAGGGCCGCCTCAAAGGCCTTGGCCACGGGTCCCTTGACCTCGGCGGCGGTGGATTGGCCGGTGGCGGCGACAAGCAGGGTGTCAGAGGTGGAAGTGTCGCTGTCGACCGTGATCGAGTTGAAGGTCGCATCGACGTGGCGCGACAGCATCTTTTGCAGGTTGGTCGCTGAAATCTTCGCGTCGGTGAAGATATAGACCAGCATCGTCGCCATATCCGGCGCGATCATGCCCGAGCCTTTGGCGATGCCTGAAATGTGGATCGGCCCGCCATCACCCTGCACCACGGCGGCGGCACCTTTGGGGAAGGTGTCGGTGGTCATGATCGCCTCGGCCGCGCCTTGGATGGCGGCTTCGGACAGCTGGCCGGCCAGAGTGGAGATCACGGTGGTGATTTTCTCGAACGGCAGCGGCTCACCGATCACGCCGGTGGAGGAGGAAAACACGCGCGAGGCGGGAAGGCCCAGCGTCTCGGCCACACCGCCGGTCACGGCGGCCACGGCCTTGTCACCCACGGCGCCAGTGAAAGCGTTGGAATTGCCCGAGTTCACGATGATCGCCGCGCCCGCGCCC
>JACCDH010599407.1_pt1 | contig 11016 bp, 12 predicted proteins | sample 7442481 | NCBI WGS metagenome assembly JACCDH01 (sample SAMN15323433, study PRJNA562643) | freshwater metagenome | isolation source: river surface water | place: USA:Blue River Watershed | collected 2017-08-15 | reverse complement strand
CGCGGCTGGCCCCGGCCACGCTGGAACAATCGAATGTCCGGCCCAGCGAAGTGCTGGTCGAAATGGTCGAGGCCCAGCGGCTTTACGACATGCGCGCCAAGCTCATCGCCACGGCCAAGGACCTCGACGAAGGTGGTGCCAGCCTGATGCGGCTGGATTGAACCCTGTCCCACGGAGATTGAACGATGCCCTCTTCCGCCCTTCACGTCGCCCGCACCGGGCTTGAGGCCCAGGACGCCCGCATGCGGGTGATCGCCAACAACCTGGCGAATATCGCGACCACCGGGTTCAAGCGCGATCGCGCCAATTTTGCCACCCTGGCCTATCAGGAAAACCGCGTTGCCGGGCAGCAGAGCTCAACCGAAACGGCCTATGCCGCCGGCCTGAACCTGGGCACCGGGGTGAGCCTGCAGTCGACCTCCAGCATCACCACCCAGGGCACCCTTTCAACCACCGGCAACCCGCTCGACATGGCGTTGGATGGCGAAGGCTATTTCCAGGTGCAGATGCCGGGCGGTCGGCTGGCCTATACCCGCGCTGGCAATTTCACCCGCTCGGCCGAAGGCACGCTGGTCACCCCGCAGGGCTATCCGGTCCAGCCGGCGATCGCGATCCCCGAAGGCTCGACCGCCATCGCGGTTGGCCCGGACGGGACTGTTTCAGCCAATGTCCCCGGGTCCAACACCCCGACCGAACTGGGCCAGATCACCCTGGCGAGCTTCACCAATCCGGCAGGACTGCAGGCGCTGGGTGACAACTTCCTGTCCGAAACCGCAGCCTCGGGCCCGGCCCAGATCGGCGCCGCGGGTGCCGATGGGCGCGGTTCGATCCGGCAGGGCATGCTCGAAGCGTCAAACGTCAACGTGGTCGAGGAGCTGGTCGACATGATCGAGACCCAGCGCGCCTACGAAATCAATTCCAAGCTCATCTCTGCGGTCGACGAGATGCTGCGCAACGCCAACCAGACGCTGTGAGGGTGGTGATGTTTGATAAACTTGAGCCAATTCCCCCCCTCCTCTTCAGAGGAGGGGGCCGGGGGGTGGTGCAGCCTGCAAGGCAGTGCGTTTCGCCACCACCCCCAACCCCTCCTCTGAAGAGGAGGGGGGCGTTTTTGTTGCTGGGAATTCTGTTGAGCACCCCTGCCCTCGCCAAGCCCAAGCCGCCAGCCGGCTTCGAGCCCACCTTGCCCGCCCCGCCGCCCGCGCCGCGCGCCGCCGATGGCGCGATCTTCAACGCCAGCGTGGGCTATGCGCCGCTGATCGATGGCCACCGCGCCCGCGCCGTGGGCGATCCGGTAACGATCCAGCTGGTCGAAAGCACCACCACAGCCAAGTCCGCCGGATCCAAGACCCAGCGCGGCGGCGATGCTTCGATCACCCCGCCCACGGCCGGGCCGCTGTCGTTCCTCAATCCCAACGCTCTTAAAGCTGGCAGCCAATCGTCGTTCAAGGGCGAGGGCAATGCCAGCCAGACCAGTTCGCTTTCCGGCGAGCTGGCGGTGACCATTGCCGAAGTGCGGCCAAACGGGACCGCGCTGGTACGCGGAGAAAAGCGCTTGCTGCTGAGCCAGGGCCAGGAATGGATTCAGGTTTCGGGAATCGTGCGTCTAGCCGATCTCGATAGCGAAAGCCGTATCCTGTCGAGCCGGGTGGCCGATGCGCGGATCGAATATGCCGGCAACGGATCGATCCAGCGCGCGAGCCGCGCAGGCTGGCTCAGCCGTTTCTTCAACGTGATCAGCCCGTTTTGAGGTCGGTGACGATGGCCCGCGCCAACCGCCCATGCTTCAACCGGCTCAGCGCGAGCAGGGAGAGGATGTTCTCCTCCCTCCGCCCGCTTGGCCAGAGCTTGTCGAAGGCCCTGCGCGGGATCGCCTTCGTACTGGCGGTGATCGCCGCCCCGCTCCACGCCGAACGCGTGCGTGACCTGGGCGCCTACCAGGGCGTGCGGTCCAACCAGCTGACCGGTTACGGCGTGGTCGTGGGCCTGAACGGGACCGGCGATGACAGTCTGGAATATCTCACCCAGGCCATGCGCGGCGTTTCGGGCCGCGTCGGCGTGCAGTTGCCGGCCGGGGTTAATCCCAGTCTCAAGAACGCGGCCGCCGTGATGGTCACGGCCGACTTGCCGCCTTTCGCCAAGCCGGGCCAGCGGATCGACGTGACCGTCTCGGCAATCGGCAAGGCCAAGTCGCTGCGCGGCGGCCTGTTGATCCTGTCGCCGCTCTACGGTGCGGATGGCCAGATCTATGCCATGGCCCAGGGCAACCTGGCCGTGGGCGGCCTTGGCATTTCAGGGGCGGACGGATCGAAGCTGACCGTCAACGTGCCCACGGTTGGGCGGATCGCCGATGGCGCCAGCGTGGAGCGCGCGGTGCCGACCGGGTTCGAAAGCGGCGATCTGCTGCGCTGGAACCTGTTTCAGGCCGATTTCCTGACCGCGGCGCGCGTGCGCGATGCAATCAACATCCGTTTCCCCGGGGCGGCGCAGGTCGAGGATGGGGTCACCCTCGCCCTGCGCTTGCCGGCCGAGGCCAATGCCCGCGCCAGCATGATGGCGGCGATCGAAATGCTTGACATCACACCCGCGGAAACACCCGCGCGGGTGGTGGTCAACAGCCGCACTGGCACGGTGGTGATCAATGCCGCGGTGCGGCTTTCGCCCGCGGCGATCAGCCACGGCAAGCTGACCGTGCGGGTGGAGGAAAGCCCGCAGGTGGTCCAGCCGGCACCCTTCAGCCGCGGCCAGACCGCGCAGCAGGAAAGCAGCAAGCTGTCGGTTGACGAGGAAGGCAAGCGCGTCGCCTTGTTCCGGCCCGGTGCCTCGCTCGCCAAGGTGGTCGATGCACTGAACCTGCTGGGCGTCAGCCCTTCTGACCTGGTTGCCATTCTTGAAGCGCTCAAGCAGGCGGGCGCGCTGAAAGCCGAAATGGTGGTGATATGAGCCCCGTTTCCGCCCCCCTTCTCGCCACCGGCTCGCTCACCGCCAGCCACGGGACTGACCGCGAGCGGCTGGCCAGTGCGGCCAAGGCGTTCGAGGCGATCTTCGTGCGCCAGATGTTGAGCGCGGCCCGCCAGGCTGGCTTTGGTGACAGCCTGACCGGCGGCGGCCAGGGGCTGGAAACCTTCCGGGCGATGCAGGACAGCCACTTTGCTGACCTGGCCGCACAAACCGGTGCCCTGGGCCTGGCCCGGCAGATCGAGGCGCAACTGGCCCGCCACCTCCCGCCGGCGGAGGCTGCCAGTGGCAAGTAGCCTGTTCTCGATCGGCCTGTCCGGCCTGCGCGCCTCGCGCGCGGCACTGGACCTGACCGCGCAGAATATCTCCAACGCCGGGACCGAAGGCTATGTCCGCCGCTCGCTGAGCACCTCCGAGGTCGCCAGCGTCGGCAGCTGGTTGGTACCGGGCGACCTGACGCTTTCTGGTGTGCGGATCGATGGCGTGACCCGCAACGCCGACATGTTTCGCCAGGCCGAAGTGCGCCGCACCAGCAGCGATTCCGCGCGGGCGAGCGAAGAACTGGCCGGCTTTGAGAATATCGAATCCGCGCTGGAGCAGTCGGGTGTCTATCCGGCGATGACCGCCTTTGAAGCAGCGCTGCAGCGGCTTGCCACCAACCCGATCGACCCGGCCTTGCGTGCTGGCGCGCTGGAGGATGCCCGCGCCGTGGCCCACAACTTCAACCTGGCGGCCAGTTCGCTCGACACTGCGGGCGATGGCCTGGCCTTCATGGCGCAAGCCGGGGCTGACCAGGTCAACACCTATGCCGCCGAACTGGCGCGGGTTAACCTGCAACTGACCCGCGCCCGCGTGGGATCGAGCGACCAGACCATGCTGCTCGACCGGCGCGACAGCCTGCTTCAGCAAATCTCTTCCCAGATCGGGATCAGCACGGCTGTCGGCCCGGACCAGTCGGTAACCGTCCGGCTTGGTGACAGCAGCGGACCCTTGCTCGTCTCCGCCGGTACGACCCAGCCGCTGGCCATGACCACGGCCGCCGACGGGACGATTGGCTTCACCCTGGGCGGCAATGCCGTGGCAGTCAGCGCCGGCGCCCTGGCCGGGCAGGCGCAGGGCCTGATTGCCGTGCGCGATCGCAAGGCCGATCTGGACACCATCGCCAATACCCTGATCGCGACCGCCAATGCTGCGCAGGCTGGCGGCGTTGCCCTGGATGGCACGCCCGGACAGCCGCTGTTTTCGGGTAGCGGCGCCGCGGGCATTACGCTGGCGCTGACCAGCGGCAGCGGCCTGGCCACGGCCCCCGCTGGCGCGATCGCCGGCAGCCGCGATCCGGCCAACCTGACCGCGCTGCGCAATGCGCTCGACGCGGCGAAGATCACGGGCCAGCTCGACGGCCTGCTGTTTACGGCATCAAGCGCGACTGCGGCCCGGCGCACTACCGCCGATGCACTCGATTCCATTGCCAGCGCCGCGCGCCTGGCCCTGGCCGAACAGGCTGGGGTGAGCCTGGATGACGAAGCCGCCAACCTGGTCCGCTTTCAGCAGGCCTTTCAGGCCAGCGGCAAGGTGATCCAGGTGGCAAGCGACCTGTTCGATACCCTGCTGGCGATCCGCTGACCGACCTAGGAGCCCTGACATGACCACGATCACCACCCGCGCATTTTACGAACGCTCCACCCGGGCGCTCAACGAACTGCGCGGCCGGGCGGAAAGCCTGCAAGGTTCGATCGGCTCGGGGCAGCGGATGGTGGGCGGCTCGGATGATCCGGTTGGTGCATCGCAGCTCCGCTCGCTCTCGCGTGAGAGCCGCTTTGCCGAGATCAGCGCCGTGGCCGGGGCCCGGGTCAGTTCGGACCTGGCGCTGACCGACAGCGGCCTGAGCGACTTTGCCGCCTATGTTACCCGCGTGAAGGAGCTGGCGGTGCAGGCCGCCAGCGATCCGCTGACCTCCGCCCAGCGCGCGGGCATCGGGGTGGAAATCAAATCGATCTATGCAGAGCTGATCCGCCTTTCCAACAGCCGCGACAGCGCGGGCGATGCCCTGTTCGGCGGTGAATCAACCGGCGATGCCTATACCCTCGATGCGGCAGGTCTGCCCGTTTACGCCGGCACGGCCAAAGCCGGCGAACTGGCGCTGGGCGATGGGCAAAGCGTGATCCGCGGGGTTACCGGACCCGAGTTCCTGAACTTCACCGGCCCGAACGGTCCGACCGACCTGTTCACGCTGGTGCGCGAACTGGGTGAGGCTTTGCAGGGCAATGTGCCCGATCCAGCGCAGTTCGCGCGCGATGCGCTGGGTGATCTGGACGCCGGGCTCGAATCCATCACCACGGCGCAAACCGTGGTTGGCAGCCGCATGAACTGGATCGACCTGATCGGTGATCGCCGCACCCAGCGCAGCGAGCAGCGTACTGAAGAGCAGGCCGATATCGGCGGGGCCGATCTCGCCACCACCGTCACCGCGTTGCAGGAAATCATGACCGTGCTCGAAGCGAGCCAGGCCGCCTTTACCCGTCTGGCGGGGCTGAGCCTGTTCGCGATGCTGCGCTGATCCATCGCGAACGAAGGGGTAATTCGCCATGTACGCCGTAATCGGCTTTATCATCCTCATCGTCATGGTCTTTGGCGGCTTTGCCTTTACTGGCGGGGCGCTGGGCCCGGTGATGCACGCCTTGCCGCACGAAATGCTGATTATTGGCGGGGCCGCTGTCGGCGCCCTGGTGACCGGCAATTCGATGCACGGTCTGAAGGCAATTGGCGGCGGCTTCGGCAAGGTCTTCAAAGGCCCGCGCCACAACAAGCAAGACCACGTCGATGCGATCGTGCTGGTCACCAAGCTGATGAAGCTGCTCCGCTCCGAAGGGCCGGTGGCGCTGGAAAGCCATGTCACCGATCCGGCCAACTCGGCGATCTTTGCGGAATTCCCGCGGCTGCTGGCCAACAAGGAACTGGTCGCGCTGATCGCTGATACGCTGACGCTGATCGTCGTCTCCTCTGGCACGCTGGATGTGCGCGCGGTGGAGGACGTGATGGACAATGCGCTGAAAACCCACTTCCACGAAATGCACGAACCCCAGCACGCCTTGCAGGGGCTGGGCGATGCCCTGCCCGCACTGGGCATCGTTGCCGCTGTGTTGGGCGTGGTCAAAACCATGGGCTCGATCGACAAGCCCCCCGCGATCCTGGGCGGGATGATCGGTTCGGCACTGGTCGGGACATTCCTGGGCGTGCTGCTGGCCTATGGCATCGTGGCGCCCATGGCCGGGCGGCTGAAGCAGGTGCTGGAAGCGGACGAGCAGATCTTTCACGCGGTCAAGCAGGTAATCATCGCCTCACTCCACGGTTGGCCGCAACCGCTGGTGGTGGAAAGCGCCCGCTCGGGCCTGGGCCATGATTTCCGCCCCGGCCTGTCCGAACTGCTTGACGCGCTGCGGGGCCGCTAGACCGTGGCCGCGCCAAAGAAGGGCAAGCCCGAAGGCCCGCCGATCATCGTCAAGAAGATCACCGTGGTTGCCGGCGGCCACCACGGCGGCGCGTGGAAGGTTGCCTATGCCGATTTCGTCACGGCGATGATGGCGTTCTTCCTGCTGCTCTGGCTGCTGGGCGCGACCAACGAAAAGCAGCGCAAGGGTATTGCCGACTATTTCACCCCGACCCTGGTCAAGCTGCGCCAGGAAAGCGCCGGCTCGAACGGGATGCTGGGCGGCTCATCCATCACCGATGCCGATAACTATCCAAACCGCGCCGGCCAGACCGGCAACCGGACCATCACCATCCCGCGCGACATGACCGGCGGTCCCAAGGAGGGGGCCGACCGGATGAAGAAGATGCAGGACAAGCTGGCGCAAAAGCTGGTCGAAGCGAAGCTGCCGCAGCGTATCGCCAAGCAGGTCCGCCTGATCGACACCAGCGAGGGGATTCGGATCGACCTGGTCGACGATGCCGACTTCGCGATGTTCCAGCTCGGCACGACCGTGCTGACCGGTGATGCGGCCCAGTTGCTTCAGGCGATCGGCGCCGTGATTGCGCCAGAGCCGGGGGCGGTTTCGATCCGCGGCCATACAGATGCGCTGCCCTGGCGGGCGCGCACCGGGGTGAACAACTGGTCGCTTTCTGCCGGCCGGGCTGAGGCGACACGCCAGGCCCTGCTCCGCCAGGGCATCGCCGAAGGCCGCTATCGCAAGATCGAGGGCGTGGCAGATCGCGAGCCGCTGATCCGCGACAAGCCCGAGGACCCGCGCAACCGCCGCATCTCGATCCTGTTGATGCGCTGATCGGCACGTGCCAAGGTTCGGGCGATGCATATCGCCTTCCTGTTGTTCCCCAATGTCACCCAGCTCGACCTGACCGGTCCGGCGCAGTTCCTCTCGCGCCTGCCAGAGGCCAAGGTTGACCTGGTCTGGGACAGCCTGGCCCCGGTTCCGACCGACGCCGGTTTCTCGATCCTGCCCACGGCCACTTTTGCCGATGTCCCGCAGGCGGATCTGCTGTGCGTGCCCGGCGGGATCGGCGTGGCCAAGGTGATAGACCACGCGCCTGCGCTGGATTGGGTGCGGCAGGTTGGCAGCGAGGCGCAGTGGGTCACCAGCGTCTGCACCGGCGCGCTGATCCTGGGCGCGGCCGGATTGCTGACAGGCTATCGGGCAACAACGCACTGGGCCTGGCATGATCTGCTGGCCCTGTTCGGGGCGGAACCGGTTCACGCCCGCCATGTGATCGACCGCAACCGCGCCACCGGCGGCGGGGTGACCGCAGGGATCGACTTTGCCCTGGCGCTGATGGCCGAAATCGCGGGCGATGGTCACGCCCGCGCCGTGCAGCTGGCGCTGGAATATGATCCCGCCCCACCATTTGACGCGGGCTCCCCTGCCAAGGCCGGCAAGGCACTGGTCGATGTCTACACCGCCCGTGCCAACCGCCTTGCACCGCATCGCCGGGAAGAACTGATTGCCGCAGCGCACCGTCTGGGCTTTTCGGACGACTGACACCGTGCCACAGTCCATCCCATAAACAGGGAGGGGACGATTCATGGCCGGTGGCCACCATACACTGTGGGGAACGCCGCATTCGCTCTACACGGGCAAGGCGCGCAGTTACCTGATCAAAAAGCAGATCGCGTTTGCAGAGCGGATCCCCGGCGATCCGCATTTCCTGGGGGAAATCGTGCCCACCATCGGGCACATGGTCGTGCCGGTGCTGGAAACCGCCGATGGCCAGCTGGTGCAGGATACCAGCGCGATCATCGATCACCTCGATGCATTGTACCCAGAGCCTGAGCTGAACCCGCAAGGCGGCGTGCAACAGGTTGTCGCGGCTTTCCTCGATGCCTTCGGATCGAACTATCTCCTGCCGCTGGCGATGCATTACCGCTGGACCTACCGCGCCGAACAGGAGCTGTTCCTGCGGGCCGAATTCGCCCGCGCTGTCCCGCCGGGTATGCCTTATGAACAGCGCCTGGCAATGGCCGGGGCCTTTATGGACCGCTTCAGCGGGTTTCTGCCCAACCTGGGCGTGGCGCCTGCAGTTATCCCGGCGATGGAAGAAAGCTACCGCGAACTGCTCGCCGCGCTTGAAGCGCACTTCCGGCTTCATCCCTATCTGCTCGGCGGTCGGCCGAGCCTGGCCGATTTCGGGATGATGGCTCCACTCTATGCCCACCTTGCCCGCGATCCGGTGCCGGCTCTGCTGATGCGGACCATTGCCCCCAATGTCGCCCGCTGGACCGAGCGGATGAACACCGCCGCAATCCCCGATAGCGACTATGCCGATACCAGCGGCACCTATCCGGCGGACGATGCCATTCCGGCATCGCTGGAAGATGTATTGCAGGTGGCCTTCGCCCAGTGGGGGCCGGGATTGGCCGCCGATGCCGCGCAGTTCGACCGCTGGCTGGAAGGCCTGGGCGATGCGCCGGCCGGGACGCTTGTGTCGCACGATGGTGAGCGGCAAGTGCATCCACACGTAGGCCGGATCAGCTATGCCTGGCGCGGCGTGACGATGGAGCGCGGCAGCCAGCCGCATTCGCTGTGGCACCTGGCCCGGGCTCAGGCCCTGGCCGAAAATCTGCCCCCGGCTGCGGCTGATGCCTTTGCCGCCCTGCTCGAGCGGACCGGCGGCAGCGCCGTGATGGCGATCCGCACCGCCCGCCCGATGACCCGATCCGAAAACGTGCTGGTCCTGGCCTGATCAGGACCTGATCCATCCAATGCAAGGAATGTCGATGAATTACGATGAAGTCGTCCTCGGTCGCCGATCGATCCGGGGCTATCTCAACGAGCCGGTGCCGCGCGAACTGATTGCCGAAGTGCTGACGCTGGCGATGCGATCGCCCAGCTCGATGAACACCCAGCCGTGGAACTTTCACGTCATCGCTGGCGAACCGCTAGACCGGATACGCGCCGGCAATACCGAACGCAACCTGGCCGGCGTGCCGCACAGCCGCGAATTTCGCACCGGCCAACCGTTCGAAGGTGTCCACCGCGAACGCCAGGTCGGCGTGGCCAAGCAGCTGTTCGCCGCGCAAGGGATTGCCCGCGAAGACAAGGACGCCCGGCTTGACTGGGTTCTGCGCGGCTTCCGCCAGTTCGATGCGCCGGTCTGCGTGATCATCACCTATGACAAGGAACTGGCCGATAGCGATGATACCGCCTTCGATTGCGGTGCGGTCACCACGGCGCTGGTCAATGCCGCCTGGTCACGCGGCCTGGGCTGCGTGATCAACAGCCAGGGGATCATGCAAAGCCCCGTGGTGCGCGAACACGCCGGGATTCCCGATGACCAGGTGATCATGAAAGCCGTGGCCGTGGGCTGGCCCGATGAAAGCTTCCCCGCCAATGCCGTCGTTTCCGAACGCAAGACTGTGGAAGAGGCAACCCGCTGGGTCGGCTTCGACTGAACAAGAAAAGGGCCCGGCGGTTTCGGGGGACCGCCGGGCCATGCCTGGAAGGGGACAGGCAACCGGGTTCAATGGGAAGAACGGTTGCGGCTTGTCCCGTTTAAGGGGGGTAATCTCAGAACGGCACCCAGCGCTGCTTTTTTGAGAATTTCATGTAGCCGGCACTAACCCCCAACCGCATCCCTGCGCCCATCCGCACCGGGATCAACACAACATCGCCGCGGCGCAGGTAACTGACATTGAAACCGCCAACCAGATAGGCCTGGCCTTCGGCCGCACGGTAAAGATTATAGAGGTCATCGGTGTTGTAGAGGTTGTAAACCAGCACAAAGGACTTGGCCGCACTTGCGCCGACATCGAGGCCAAGCGAGGGCCCGTTCCAGTAGACCGGCTTTTCACCCTCGATCTTGTGATGCAGCGTGCCAGAGCCATAGCGCACGCCAAAACCAACCGCCCCGCCGCCTTCACGGCCGATGATATAAGCGTTGGGCTCGCCCTGCTTCTTGAGCAGGTCCCGGATCATCACCGCCAGCCCCTCGGCGCCCTTGCCAAAAACGCCCTCGGCTGCGCCGATAAGGTCATCCTCGCGGTAGGTCGCTGCCGAGGCGGCAGGCTGAGCCGGCGGCAGGGGCGCTGCCGGGGCTGCGCTGGCAACAGGGGCGGCGGACGGAGCCGGCGCTGGCGCTGCCGAGGGTGCAGGGGCCGGGGCCGGACTTGCCGCAGCCTTCAAATCACCGTCGATCGCCTTGTTCGGATCAACCGCCGTAACCTGCGCGGCAACGCCCGAGCTGAACGCCAGGGCGGCGAGGCTCAACAGCCCTGCCCGCCACTTGCCATGCATTCGCGCCATAATCATGCCTGTTTCCCATGCCTGAATGTCCGGATTGCAATCCGGACCAGTTAACTACGCAGGTGAGAATCGACCCGGTGGCCCGCGGCAATCCGCCCGCGATGGACCGAGTCCCTTTCGCGATGAAATGAGTCTTGGGCCCTGCACATAAAAAGTCCCCGCCAGCCCCTTGCCGCCCCCTGCACCCCTCGCTATAGGCCGCGCTTCGCCGCTGCGATCCGGAGACGTGGGTGAGTGGCTGAAACCAACGGTTTGCTAAACCGTCGTACTGGTAAATCCGGTACCGAGGGTTCGAATCCCTCCGTCT
>JACCDH011549001.1_pt1 | contig 11018 bp, 1 predicted proteins | sample 7442481 | NCBI WGS metagenome assembly JACCDH01 (sample SAMN15323433, study PRJNA562643) | freshwater metagenome | isolation source: river surface water | place: USA:Blue River Watershed | collected 2017-08-15 | reverse complement strand
TTTGATTTAAGAATTCGCCGGTAGAATAAGCTACTAATTGTTCAACCCCGTCCACCATATTGTTCATGGTGGTTCCATTATAACCCCAAGTAACAGTAGTAGATACGGTAATACCTGTTTTAGACATGGTAGAAACCTCACAGTTGTATTCGGTTACATCTAATACTCCATCATTATCATCATCAATATCAAGAATATCGCTAACACCATCATTATCTGTATCTAAGCATATACTAACATTTGCATCTAATGCATAATCGTAAGTATACGTTCCAGAATATAATCCTGACTCAGTCGCCGTTTCTAGGCTATTTGCAAAACCATTATTTCCAAATGGACTTGATGCTCTTGCATTAGATACATTAGCAGTAGTAGTTAAACTGTTATTTACTTTATTTTGAATAGAAGCGCTAGTTAATGAGCCCGCCGCTAACCCTGCTTCTCTAGCATCTGGACATCCATCACCATCTGAATCTAAATCTAAACGGTTTGGAATTCCATCATTATCCGTATCTATATCAGTACATGAATAATTTGGTAAATTATTTGCATCCGTTAATACTACATTATTGAAATTTGCAGCACGGTAAGCACTCATATTAAGCTTGTAATCTGCAACTACTCCTTGAAAAGCTTTAACTACTGTATTGTTTATCTTGGCAGTAACATATCCGGTTGTACTAATGTCAATACTTAATACATCGGTTGTTTTTAGCGCATTACTAAAATCCCAAGCACCCGTAAAATATCCGTATACACTGGTCTCTACTGCATAAAATTTATAGGCTCCATCATTCCAATTATTTGCAATTTGTGTTCCTGTAATTGGGAACAAACCAAACATGGCATAACCTGTTGTCGAATTAAAATTATATTTTAATGAAATAGGTAATTTTAAATTTTCATTAGAATACGATGTCTTCCATGCATCGCCACCTGCAGATGATACAGTGTTAATAGTACGATTAGTAATAGCAGAACCAGAAAAACTTAACTTGGTTAAATCTATTCCAGATGCAACACAATCAATTTGCTCTATTTCATCCAACACCCCATCGTTATCATCATCAATATCAAATACATCAGATACGCCATCTAAATCAGTATCTAGACAAGCATTAATCGTGTTATTAATAGCATTTAAATATTTGTAAGTGCTTGAATAAATCCCACTTTCTGAGGCTGTTTCTAAACCATTTGCAAAGCCATTATTACCATAAGGGCCGGCAATAACCGAAGTCGTTAAACGGTCTCCTGCCGCTACATTTGATCCTGAAAATAAGGTTACGCCTGCCTCTACTGCATCCGGGCAATTATCACCATCAGAATCTACATCATGGTGATTTAATAACGCATCGTTATCTTGATTTTCAGTACAAACCGTTAATGGATTAGCACTAGGAACTGTGCTTGCCGCAAAATTAAATCGGGCTTCATATACACCACCATAATAACTTGATCCGGCTACACCAATGATCCTGAAATACTTAAATTTAGTATTAGTAGCTAAGGTATTTGCAATGGTATACGTTCCAGTTGTAGCGGTAGAAAATGAAGTAACAGAAAGGTCTGTCCAATTAAAATTATCCCCAGATCCTTGTAATTTAAAGGTATTAGAGGCTCCATTTGAAATAGCCCAATTAACCAAGTCAAAACTCATTCCCGTAATAGCAATGTAATTTTTTGCAGTAAACTTAAACAACTCCTTTCCCACCCAATTTACGGACGGGTCAAAAGCTGAATAAGTCGTCGCATTTTCATCAATTGCTTTAGTAATAGTATTTGTAGAATAAGGGGCCAATTCAGAACTTACACTTAATGGAATCGCTAATTGAGCCAAAGTATAAAAACAGCTAGGAGATTCAATTGCATCTAAAATACCATCATTGTCATCGTCAATATCAACGATGTCTGCAACACCATCATTATCCGTATCAATACAAACTTTAATATCTGCATTATAGGCATATTCTGATGTGTAATTGCCTGCATATACATTACTTTCTGCCGAAGTCCTTTCTAACACATCCTTAAATCCATTGGCTCCAAAATCTGATCCAGTAAATACAAAATTTGCCGTTGTAGCTGTTGCCGTTCCTGCTTCCAATGCATCGCTACATCCATCACCATCTGAATCTAAGTCTATATGATTTGGAATATTATCTGCATCAACAGCAGTTTGCGTGCATGTAAGCTTTGGATATTGACTCTCAGAAAAAGAGGAATGCAATACAAATTGTATATCAGTTACACCGCCATAATAAGATGTCCCAGCTACACCAATAACTCTATAAAATTTATATTTTGTAGTAGGCGAAATGGTATTTGATAATTGATAGCTACCAGTTGTTAAAGTAGATGAAGATGCAGCAGAGAGATCAGTCCATGAACTATTGTTATTTGACCCTTGCAGTTTGAAGGTGTTTCCTGTACCATTTGAAATAGCCCATGTACTTAATTCAAATTTTATCCCAGCAATAGGAATAGCCCTGTAAGCTGTTAATTTATATATTTCTTTATTAACCCAATTAATATTAGGACTAAAAGCAGAAGTAGTTGTTAAACTGGCATCAATTGCATTTTCAATTACATACGTAGAATAAGGCGCTAATTCTGTTGAAATCGCTATGGGTTTGCCTATTTCTTCCGCAGTGAAATAACAAGTAGGCGATTCAATGGCATCTAAAATACCATCGTTATCATCATCAATATCGATAACATCTGCAATTCCATCTCCATCCGTATCTATACAAACATTTATTGTTGATGAATTTGCAAATTCATAATTATAAAGTCCTGCATAAACACCACTTTCTGATGCCGTTTCTAATGCATCCGCAAAACCATTTGTTCCATATGTTCCACTCGCTATAGCACTTTCAACGTTCGCTGTTATTGTTTGATTTGAAGGAGTACCATTTGTGATTGAACTTGACGTTAGCACTCCTAAAACACTAGCCTCTTTTGCATCTGGACATCCATCACCATCGGAATCTAAATCTAAATAATTGGGAATACCATCATTATCCGTATCAGTACAATTTAAAACCAACGGATTATTAGGATTAGACAATCTAACTTCTGTAAAGACAGTTGTTGTCAATCCAGATACAGCCAACTTATAAGGAGAATTTACCCCCTGAAAAGCTGCTTTTTGAATACCGTTAATTTTAGCAGTGACATAACCAGTAGCAGATATGTCAATACTATACTCATCTTGTGAAGTCGCAGTTTGCACTACATTAGCGGTTGTGCCATATGGGACATTAACATTCGTTGAAGTAAAGAAAAACTTATAGGCATCATCATTCCAGTTGTCTGGCCTTTGGGTTCCATAACTTACCGGAAACAAACCAAACATAGCTTGATTTCCAATTGTTGGTCGCTTGAATTTTAAAGATAAAGGTAAGCCAAAGTTTTGTGTGGAATAAGAAGATATCCAAGCATTCGTATTGGAAGATGTAATAGTATTTGCAGTTTTTGTAGTAACCGCAGAGCCCGAAAAAGTAATTGCAGAAAGGTTAACGCCAGTTCCAGAACAAGTTTCTTGCTCTATAGTATCTAAAATTCCATCGTTATCATCATCGATATCAAAAACATCAGCAACACCATCACCATCACTATCTAAACAAACACTAACTGAGCTTGAGCGGGCAAAATTTGAATAATTAGAAGTATAGCTAATTGCTCCTGATTCGCTCGACGTTTCTACTACATTGGCTAAACCATTGGGTCCATAATTTCCCGCAGAACCAGCAATTGCATTGGGTAAATTAGTAGTAGATGTTACGGCACCATTGGATCCATTTTTTACATCACCAGGCAGTAATGTTCCGTTTACACCAGCTTCTTTAGCATCCGGACATCCATCTCCATCAGAGTCTAAATCTTGACCATTAGGTATACCATCATTATCATCATCACAACTAGGTGGAATAATTATACCATAATCACCAGTAATATAGGTTTGCCCAATAACTTCTTGACCAATTTGAAACGTATTGGTCGAAGTTGTATTTAAAGTAATATTATTAAACGCGCCATTACGTAAACGCATTTCTTGCAGTACACCTCCTCCTGTTTTCGAACCAAATACTTTAACCCGACCTACCTGATCAATATAAATACGGATTAATGGCCTTAGCTTGTTTCCTGCTATTTCCCAAATGTTGCCTTGAGTAGTGCCATCTAAAAACTCAAAAACAGCATCTGTAGACTGGGGAGGAAAGAATTGAAGTTCTAGTGGATTGGTTAAATGTGTACCATTAATGCGAACGTTAAATGAATTATCCAATGCCCAAACATTCACTACTAAACCATCAGGAGCAGCTGGAAAAGTTTGTGACTCAGATGCACCATTAACAACTGAAAATGAAACGGGTGAATAAGAGAGGTTATTGATATTGAAGGCCGGACATTCTTCGGTATCCAACACGCCATCATTGTCATCATCTAAATCATTTAAATCCACTACCCCATCATTGTCTGTATCAATACAAGCAACAACCCCTATTGACCGCGCATAATTATAAATATAAGATCCAGAATAGACACCATTTTCAGTAGCTGTTTCTAATGCATTTGCAAAACCATTGGCACCATAACTGCCGTTAGCAATTACGCCTACAACATTTGCTGTATTTACCAGAACCCCATTTACTTTATTGGTAATTGTTCCTGCATTTAAAGTACCTACAACACCAGCTTCGCGTGCATCCGGACATCCATCACCATCCGTATCTAAATCATGATGGTTAGGTATCCCATCCCCATCTGTATCGGAAATACACTCTAACTTTGGATATAAACTTGGCTGGTAAGTAGAAAAAGTTTCAAAGTATACTTCATTTGAAGTTCCATTAACATTCACGCCTCCTCCTGAAACCCAATAGATTCTGTAAAATAAATATTTACCTCTATTGTTATCTGCTACCGTAAATGTATTAGCATTTATTGTACCCGTAATCCCAGGTACAGAAGTTACAGCACCATATCCCGAACCTAAGGTTGTCCAAGTGGCATTGTCATTAGAACCCTCTAAACGTAAAACTGTATTAGTATTGAAATGCGTATTGGCATTAATATATCCGACATAAATTGTTTTTAGCTCAACAGGCACTGGCATCTTAAATGCATAAACTGTTTGAGCAGCAGTGGTTGATGCATTAAAATTAACGGCGTAATTAGCAGCTGCGGTTCCATTATCTCCATCCACTAATTTATATGGATTGCCATAGGTGGCATTCATGACTAATGATGTGCTGACCGTAATATCAGATCTATTACCTGATAGCCACTCTGCTCTGGTGTAAAAACAAACTGGTGATTCTACCGCATCTAACACGCCATCATTATCATCATCAATATCAACTATATCAATAACGCTATCTCCGTCTGTATCTACACAAACTGCATAATTTTTTGAATTGGCAAAATTATATGTAGACGTGTAATTAATAAGTCCATTATCTATAACAGCTTCTAAACTATTATCTAAACCATTCGCACCCATGGTACCTGTAAATGCAAAATTAGATGTTGCATTTGTTGTTGCACCAGACTCTAAAGCATCTGAACAACCATCTCCATCTGAATCCAAATCTAAGCGATTAGGAATGCCATCATTATCTGTGTCACCATCATTACAACCCGCTAATAATCCCACCCAAGCATTTTGCGAGCCTGCTGTTTTATAAATTTCAATTCGCTTGGCACTATAAGGAATCTGTATTAAAATATTTGAAATAGAATTTGTTGAACCATCATAAGTAAGCGCACCAGCAGCTGTAAGCACAATTGAAGATCCGGATGGATAGGTAGGATTTACATAGGATCCTCTTTGCAAAATATTACTTGAACTTAGCGGAATCAGATTTCCTAAAACATCATATACTTTCAAATTCACTGATTCGCTTTGGTCTAAATCTGCTACCGCAATCTTTAATTGCTGGTAGGTAGAATTTAAAACTATAGCGCCAGAACTAGTTCCTGAAAATTGTACAACATTTATATTAGTCTCATAAAGCGTTGTTGATATGCTGCTTACTGTAGCACCTCCTAATTTGATAAAGTTCCCCGAATTATTATCTGAAAAAATACTAGTTGCACCAGCAGAAGTTGGAGCTACCGCATTTAAAGGTGATGTACAGGATAATTCCGTAACGTCTAATACCCCATCATTATCATCATCTATATCTACTACATCATTTATATTATCGTTGTCCGAATCCACACATGCCGCATATCCACGCATAGTAGCATAAGGATAGGTACTTGCATAATTAATAACTCCATTATCCGAAGCGGTTTCTAGACTATTTGCTAAACCATTAGCACCATATATACCTGCAGCAATTGCATTAGGTAAAGTATTTGTAGAAGTAACAGAACCATTTACTCCATTTTTTACCGAGCCTGAATTTAAGGTTCCGCTAACACCTGCTTCTATGGCATCGGTACAACCATCCCCGTCGGAATCTAAATCCAATCTGTTTGGAATACCATCATTATCAGTGTCAATATCTGCAACACCACAAATGGCACGGAATTCTCCCAAGAACATATTGTAAGCGGCGTTTACGGTAATCCCATCTGTTGAAACTTGACCAACACTATTATTATTAATGTCATACCAGCCGCTTAGAATATTCAAACGGAGTTTGGTTACATTAAATAAGGCTTTTGGAAAATAAAAAGGTTGAGCTCCAGGTAGTGCACCGCTACTATTAGGCTGCGCAGTCGTAAATACCTGTGATGTAAATGTCCGACCGCCTTCATAAGTTACTTCTACTGTAAAGTCTTTGGGAGGTCCATCACCACCACCGTAATTAAATGCATCAGGGGCCCAAAGTGCCACTCCACCAACGTTAGAACCTGCTGGCATTAGGTATTCGATAAAACCTGATGTTTCAGGCTCTTTTAATAACCAAGCATTTTCAAGTGTAGCTGGGGCTGTCGCTAATGCAGATAAACCTGTACCCGTAAAACCAGTAGCATCAATAGTTCTCGCGGCTGTAGAACCGCCATATACCGGACTAGAAGTGGCAGAAAAAGGAGTTAATGTTACACTAGCACATGTGCCTGATTGCTCGGAGGTGTCTAATACACCATCGTTATCATCATCAATATCAAAAATATCCGACACGCCATCCCCATCAGAATCTAGACAGGCATTTATTAAATTATTGATTGCAGCATCATAACTATAAGTACCATTATATATTCCATTATCTGCTACTGTTTCTAAATTATTGGCAAACCCATTACTTCCATAAGAATTGACAGCACCAGCTATGGCATTGGATACGGAAGTTGATGATGAAACAGAACCGTTATTTCCATTTTGAATAGTTCCTGTTCGTAAAGGTGCGGCCACATTAACTTCTTTCGCATCTGGGCAACCATCCCCATCAGAATCTAAATCTAAATGGTTATAAATTCCATCGTTATCAGTATCACAAGTTAACGGAGCAGTAGCACTATAGGCATCATTAAATATTTTAGCAATCTTGTTTTGATTTGAAGTATACCAAGGTGCCCCCTGAGTGGGAGTGCCATCTACGAACCAAGCTACAAAACGATTTTTTTCGGAGGTTCCTGGCAATTGTTTCATTCCTGCAAGAGCAGATCCACTTACCGTAGGAGAATAAAACAAGATGTCATTCACTGCCACGTTCAACATCGGGTAATAATTATTCCCCGCTAATGAATTGGTAGAAATTAGATTTGCATAGCTATTTTGCTGGTTCAAAGGAAAGACTTCATTTGATGCTGCATTTGCATTTGACAGGGCGTAATTCGTACTAAATACGGTGTTCAACAAATTGACCAATCCACTTTGATTACCTGCCACGCAACAGTTGTCCGATTGAATAATAAACGACTTACTCGTTTTATTTCGTATTGCCGTAGTTAATGCTGCCCAATGATTTGGATGAATTGCACTAAATGCCGCTCCACCAAAAATCACCATGTCGTATCCGTCATAAAAGCCGGCAGGAACAGTTCCAGATTCAATTATATTTGATTCTAAAATAGTTGCCCCTGGCGCTTTGTTGTTATTGAATTCATTAAACAAACTGGAGCGCATAGTAGAAAAATCTTCACTAGATCCAGCAAATAAAATTTTATTTGGCTTTGCAGAACATTCTATGTTATCTAAAACACCATCATTATCATCATCAATATCTACATAATCAACAACAGTATCACCATCAGTATCCAAACAAGTAAATGATTTTGAATCAATATTATTAGAAAAGCTACATTCATTCATACCCGTATTAGGCGTCCATGAACTTAAATTAAACGGCCTTGCTGTGTTGCCTCTGTCATTTACCACAACAAATACATTTGTAGATGGCGCAATTAAAGTAGCCGTCATTGTTACAGTCATTGATGCACCAACTGCTATAGTAGCAGTTGTTTGATATGTACCAATTAAATTAGCAGCCCCTAATGTAGGGTTAGCATCATATAAAGCCACATAAGTACCAGCTGGTAATAAGTAAGATCCTGTATTACTAATGGTTGCAGCAACTGTAATAGTTGGGCAACTGGTTGTTACTGTATTAATGGTAATTTGTGCATCTGGGACATACGAATAACCACTAGGCACACCATTCCCTACTGCATCCGCAAATTGAAACTGTGCTGCGTTGTTATTGTAGGCAATGGAACTTGCTGCATTGATTTCTGTAGCTGGAATTGTTAAGTTGCTGTTGACATTTACAATGCGGTAGTTCCGTTGGTTCCAATAAGTAGGCGCCGCTTTCCAAGGAAAAGTAGCTGGGTCACTACCAAAAACCTGGAGCATGTTATTCCCTGTCACGGCAATTTCTGCTTGGCCATCGTTATTCAAATCGGCAACAATCGGATATTCTCCCCAAGTGGATGAAGACACCGCCTCTGTGGCGTAATTGACTGGCGTAGCCAAGTTTCCGTTGATAATTCGTAAGGTAGATTGATCACGGTATAAGATTTCCCGCATCCCATTCCCATCAAAATCAAACGCGGTAATACCCGTACAACCCGACATGTCATTGGTTCCTAAAGACCAGATATGCTGCGTCGCTGTTCCTGCAGTCGTATTATAGTTTAAGTTGTATGCCGTCACAATACCAGCTGATCCGCTGACCGAATTGATGATTACCGCTTCGGGCAAATCCGTTGATTTCCCTCCTGTTGTTTTATCATTAAATACATTCGCAATTAAGGGCAAACCTCTAGTGCCATAATTGAAACTTGGAGGTATCCTTCTAAATAAAAGGGTATTTGCAGCAGTGCTTCCATTAGGATCCCAGATGACAACAAAGGTGGAGCCGTTATACACTATGTCTAATTTCCCATCCCCATTCATGTCTGCAACAGCGGTGGGTCCATTGTCGTTTGTTGCAATTAAACTTGTACCAACAATTGTACTTAGGTCTTTTAAAATGGTCGTTACGCCAGTACCTAAATTAACCCCATAAACTCTGGAACCATAAATCAATTCCTTGCCCGGGTTAGTTGAAATAATGTCTGCAACAATAACATCAATGGGCGTTCCAGTACTACCTGCAGTTTGACCCACATAACCTAAAGCTGGGCCAGCAACACGCTTAACCAATGCATTGCCTACAATACCAAATACATCACTCCCCAATACAATCTCTGCTGTTCCATCCTGATCAATATCAACTATATAAGGAGTAATATCCGTATTGTATTGTGAAGCCGTAGTCGATTTGTATAAATAATTAGATTCAGTTCCACCAGTGCTAGCAAAAACGTACAGAAAGCCTGAAGTATTAACCATCACAACCTCAGGTGCAGAAGATGCATTTCCAATAATATTCGCAATAGCGGGCTGAACTGATCTTACACTTGAAGTGGTAATGACAAAATCCTTTGTCGCAGTGGTTTTATTTGTTCCATCGCCCTTGTACACATAATACCCTGAATAGTCATTCGCAGGTACTAGAATTTCAGAAATTCCATCTCCATTTAGATCTGCAGCTGTAGGTGTTCCCCCATTCCAGATTAACGCATTGGATTGAAATTTTTGTACCATTCCCCAACTGGTTGCAGGAGTTGGATTATATGGCGCTACGCAAGGCGTTTGCGCACTCGCAATAACACTTATAAATTGAAAAACAACTAATATTAAAATAGCTCTAATTCTACAAACTTTAAATACGCAATTCTGGGTCATCTAAACTAGATTTTTGGGAACGTACAAAAGTGCAATAAGTTGCCTTTTTCTTTATAGAATTAAGTCGGACAATAAGTCTAAATAGTAATAACTTATTAACAAATAAAAGATGTGAGGTAGTTTCATAGATTTAATTCTATAGAATAAACCAATGATTTATAGAGCTAATTCTTTGAGGAAATGTATGTAATATTCACGAATTTTATAGAAATCAATCAACCATGATTTCAGTAACCGAAATAGTCAAAGAAGGCATACTAGAAATTAGTTTTTCAGAATTGGTAGACACATTAAAAACCTACCAAATCAAAAACAATAAAGAAGAGGTTGTTATGACAGGTAAAATTACAGGCAATACGCAAAGAAGTTGCTTGTACATTGGACAACTAACACCAGGAAAATATAAGATTTCTATCAATGAAATGCAACCAGTAAATTTTACGGTTGCTGAATGATTATTTTAACAACTGTTCCCTCATTAATTTTACTTGATATTTGCATTTCAACAAATATTAATTTAACAAGGTTTCTAATAATTTGATACCCTACCCCATTTCCTTTTTTATATTTAGGAGAAATAAATTGTTCTTTAGACTTAACTCCTGTTAATAAATAATCTACCATTGCTTGGCTCATACCAGAACCCTCATCAGAAACTGATAACACAAATTTATTGGATACTGTTTCAGATGAAATAACAATATTTCCTTTTGTCGTAGATTTAATTGAGTTCATCAATAAATTATAAACAAGCACACGCATTGGATCGTGCCATCCATAAATTACAGTTCCTTCAGGCACATTGTTTACAATAATTACTTTGTCT
>JACCDH011504421.1_pt1 | contig 11022 bp, 11 predicted proteins | sample 7442481 | NCBI WGS metagenome assembly JACCDH01 (sample SAMN15323433, study PRJNA562643) | freshwater metagenome | isolation source: river surface water | place: USA:Blue River Watershed | collected 2017-08-15 | reverse complement strand
CTTCATCTCATCGTTAACATCAATATATCTCTGTGTCACAGCAATGCTCTTGTGACCTGCCAAACTAGCTAAGACACGCACGCCAACTCCTTTAACCGCTAAAGAAGTAATGAATGATCTTCGGCCTGAGTGGCTTGAAGCGTTATTAAGTCCCGCACGTTTATATGTCCAAAAGAACCACTGACAAAGCGTATTTGGAGTAAAACCAAGTCGATTGCTGGAGTGGAAGAAGGGGATCTCTGGATTGAATAGCTGTCTAGTCTTTAGATAGCTGGCAAATTCATCACGAAGCTTCTGCGGAATAAACACCACGCGCCCTTGATCACCTTTGGTTTGTTCTGCTGAAAGACGAATCTCAGTTTTGATTGTCCGATCTTCGTTTAATACATCGCGCATCTTTAAGTTGGCGATTTCAGCAACACGCATACCAGACCAAAAGCTGGTTAATATCAAACAGCGATTACGAACCGCATAACGACTTTTACTGGTGTAACGAAGGACTTGATCTATCTCTGCTTGAGAAAGTGTTTTTGCTTGTGCCATTTGAAGTGCTCCTAGATAAAGAAAATATTAAATACAGCTTATTTTCTTATTTAGCTAAGGACAACCGAATTTGGCACTAGTGTAGAGATGTTAATAATCAATTGGTTAAATGATTAAAGGCCGTTAGGTAAAGAATATTGCTATTTTCTTTACCTGTGAACAAGAACTTAGCTCAACATCAATGCTTAAGAAATATTTTCTAATCTTACTGAGTTAATTTCATATCGATAATTACTTAAAGTACCATCCTTAATCTTGTTTACGACTTCATCAATAATGAACAAAGGCACCAGAAACCACTCCCTAGGATAAATTGGTGTACCAAAGCGATCATTAATCTGCACATTTAATTTAGCTGGCTCAAAAAAGCGATGCAGCAGGTTTTCAAGTTTCGTTCGGTTAATGTTGTAAAGCTCATAAGTGGCAACAACTTCGACATCAGCCATAAGGAATGTTGGATCTAATTTTGCATTAGCTAATCGCCTCTCAACACTTCCACCGGTGACGCCAATCTTATGTAATAAATTTGCATGCGGTTTAATTTCAGGATGCTCAGACTTACTTCTTAATACGTAGATTGTGCCGCTACCAATGTCCTCATCTTCGACATTGTCATCAAACAACGGCCCATAACTCACATCACTAATACGCCTGCCTGATTCATCTTCCCACAAGCGTTTTTGCAAAGAACGCATGAGTTGATTACTTTCAACTCCATTATCAAAAATAACTCTTAACCTATATTCTTTGCGCCCATCAGTACCGATAAACTCCTCCCCTACTGATGCCACGTAGGCTTTCTGGCCTGATAGGATAAAGAAGTTACCCTCTTCAATAGTGCCATCTTTAATGAATGGCATCGTTTTTCTTCTGCCTTCATTCAAATCCTTTTGAACAGCCTCAAAGATTGGCTTGAACTTATCAAAATCTTCACAAAGTGTTCGGTTAGCTATTTCTTCAGCAGCTTTCTTTTCAGCCGATGATTTCACATGTTTCAGTTGTGTGATATCACTTCTAACGGTCAAATCAATACCAAGCTCACTTAGCAGTTCATCATCATCAAGATGCTCAAAAGGTTTTTCAGTTAAATTGTTAGCATTTGTCAGAAGACCTTGTTTATCGTTTGCAGTGAGTAAACCCAGGCATTCGTTTGATGCTCTTATCTTATCCAGTCTGACAGCATATAAACGCTCAAATATATCTTTATCTTCTCCGTGCTCAGGCAATCTTGAGTGCTCATCAACAAAGCGCTGAATTTCCTCAAAACCAGCAATAATTCGTTCTTCACGAGGGGTATGGTTGCTTGCAGACTTTAACTCTACCTCAACACCAAGGTCAGAAAGTAACTCGTCATCGTCCTCTGTAAACTGGCCTTTAGCCATTAGCAGCCTCGGCTTTCATTCGAGCAAGATAGGCTACACCTTCAGCCATCTTCTTTTCCCAAGGATCTGCAGCTGTGATGGATGGTAAACGGCCACGCTCTAGTTTAAATTTCAGAGCTCGCTTCGCATACTCACGCGCTTCCTCAATAGTAAGGTTCACGCGTTTACCCGCAATAATTGCCTGCACCTGCTTCAAGCTTTCTTCATTCATTGCTTTAGCAAGAATGGCATAAGCTTCGCTAAATGGATTGATATGATCAATCAAATCGATGTCTAAATCTCTGACGTCCATTGCATACTTTCGAACGCCTTGGATAAAAGCGTTACTGCTTGTATTTTCAGAACTTTCGTCAGGCTCATTCAAGAATTTTTTAGCTTGCTGCGTCATGTTTAGCGCGGCAATTGCATGTTGTCTTACAGCCTCTTGGTCCTCAGCATCTAACTCAGGATATCTATCCTTCACAATCTTACCCATGCGAACTTGCGTGAGCTCCTCTGGGATCATTTCAGTGTCAAACATCCCACGCTCTATAGCTGTTTTGTCCTGCACAAAAGAAGTAATTACCTCATTCAAGTCCTCTTTACAGATTCGCTGCGCATCATTGCTTTTTGGCTCAACCAAACCTTTAACCTCAATATGAAACTGACCAGTCTTTTCATTAAAACCAACATTATTTCCATTAGCCTTGTAGCCACCGTCTCCATAATCAAAGCCATCCATAGGCGCAGACTGAGGGTTTTTAGGCGTGAAATTAAATTTTGGCGTCAGCACTTGTTCCATCAAAAGGCTTGCTGCAATCGCTTTTAACGTATCGTTAACGGCATCAGTCACTTTTTCTTCTGAAGCATCTGGCTCAGCAATTAGATTGGTAAATTTAGAACGAACCTTACCTTTTGCATCACGGGTTGCGCGGCCAATAATCTGAATAATCTCAGTCAAGCTAGACCGATAACCAATCGTCAATGCATGCTCGCACCAGATCCAGTCAAAGCCTTCCTTCGCCATGCCTAGTGCAATAATCATATCAACATGGTCACGATTGTTTTTTTGGTCTGGATCCTTAAGTGCCGTTAATACTTTTGAATGCCTATCTGGGCCGTCATCTACAAGGTCAGCAATCTTTAGCGTGCGGCCATCCGCAGTTTCTACAATATCGAAACCTGTAGCTTCATCTTTCCCAATCCATGAACCTAAAGCATCTAAAATGTCACCCACTTCATTAGTCTTACCACGCTTAGTACTTTCGCGCGAGTTTACATTTGGGATATGTATGATGGTTTTTAGATGTGAATCTAAAACCTCTGTGATCTCATCAATATAAGAACCTGAATAGAAGTAATATCCAATATCTAGTGTTTTGAGATATTGGTAGCCATTCAATTGTTCGTAATATGTGTATGTAACTGTCTCAAATTTAGCTTCATCTTGCGGAGTTAAAACAGCCTCTGCATCACCTCGGAAATAAGATCCTGTCATTGCAACAATGTGTACTTTACCTCGGGCGATGAAGTCTCCTAGATGCATGCCTAACTTGTTTTCTGGATTTGCACTCACATGATGGAATTCATCTACAGCAAGCAGGCAATCATCGAATATTTCAACACCAAACTTATCAACAGCAAATCTGATAGTGGCGTGAGTACATACCAAAATTAGATCATCACTTTCTAGGAATGCTTTAACGGAATTTACCTTGCCGCCATCTTCACCTGGAGCATTACATAAATTCCATTTAGGCTCTACTTTCCAATTCCAATAAAAGCCATATTTCGTAAGTGGCTCATCGTTAAAGCTCGACCCAATTGACTTCTCAGGTACAACAATGATGGCCTTTTTAACACCTTGGTTATTTAATTTATCTAATGCAATAAACATCAGTGCTCGGCTTTTGCCTGATGCTGGCGGTGATTTAATTAGCAAGTATTGCTCACCACGTTTTTCATAAGCGCGTTCTTGCATTGTCCGCATACCTAATTCATTAGGTTTAGTCGAAGCGCCGTTAGAAGCATAGCTAACTGATACTGATGGTATTAATTTATTATCACTCATATTTAATTCGCTTTATTGATCGTAGTTGTCATTTTTGTGTAGAGTTCAAAAAGCTTTTCTAAGCGCTCTGTGTCATTTTTAAAACGGCGACCGATATATATACGTTCCAATAATTCGTCATTACGTTCATGTGCCTGATGTAAGTTTTCTGGCATGTTGTCGGGGTTATATAATTCGGCAATGCTGGCAGGAAAGTGTGCTTCTCTTGCCAGCAAAATATCTTCAGCACAGCGCGTTAAATCTTCTTTATTTTTTTCGGTTAGCCCAGGGACTGGGAAGGTGTTCCAACCTAAGGTATTAGAGTAACGTAAACGTGTTTCAAGTTGGCCACAAACAGTAGCAATCCAAACCAGGTGAAGTTTTGATGCAATAAGCGCCATATTCCAGAGTGGAGCGTCATAAATAGCAAAGGCGGAATTACTGACAATATTCCCTGTCGGTAAAACTCCTATTGGTAAATAAGGGCGACTTTCTGAAGAAACAGCTGGCACGACTAAAGTATGTGACTTGCCCGAGTACATTTCTCGAAATTGATGGGAACGATTAGCCATTTTTCTAGTTCCAGCATCTTTACTGTTCAACCGCATTTCTTGGACGTGATCAATCCGCTGCTCTATAGCGGGTATTGCCTTTGCTTCAGATAACAATTCGTCTGTTATCCACAAACAATAACGCCGCTTACCTTGAATGAATTCTTCACTGCCATAAATGGGCCGCAGAAAACTTATTTTTTGATCGTTTGTTAAACCAATTGAAATGATATCCTCAGAAGTAAGTAGAAGGTGCCCGCCGTCAATTGGCATATTACCAAAAGACATGTCAGGTAGATCCGATATACTTTTACGCTGCCCAGTGACCACAACATTCTCACCAATCGTTAGATATGGTGTGATATTTACCGTCTCACGCACTGTGGTTTCGCCCTCTGCGTTCAAATCATAAAGTTTGCAATTTTTATTTGCGTTTATTGTAAGTCCGACAATAGCAACGGTGACACCCGCGTTATGTGCGGCCAAGTTAGCCCACTTGAATGAGGTGTGGGCGAAGCAAATTTTCGAGCCTCGCTTAAAGATCTCTGGCCACAGAATCGGAACGATACGTCCTTGGCAAATGGAATTGGTGCTAACGAAAGCCGAATCTGCTTTTGTGGCTTGCGCATAGATGGCTGCTTTCATAAACCAACCCCCAACGTAATCAATCTGCTTCGATGAAATTCCGCACGGATCAAAAACAGCGGCAAGATCAGACTTTTGTTCTTTTGTCTGTGTCTGGCTACCTTTGTAGGGAGGATTGCCGCAGATATAAGTTTCTCCACCTTCATTCTCAAATTCAATTTCTGCTTGGTCTAACGGTGTGCTAAATAAATCGTCCCCTAAGAGCTTTACGCTTGTGCCTGTTGGCGGACAAATAGTGAACCAATCCAACCTAAGTGCATTACCGCAGGTAATCCAATTTTGAGAGTCTAAAGGCAAAAACTCAGCTAGAGCTTCTTTTTGGCCCCGATATAAGACATCACATTGGTACTCCGCAATAATAAGAGCTAAACGTGCCACCTCTGCAGAAAAATCTCTAAGTTCAATCCCTCTAAAGTTGGTTAGAGGGATTTCGGAGCCAAGGTGCGTTTCACCACGAAGCTTGTTAATTTCAGCTTCAATCTCTCGCATTTGCTTATAAGCAATTACTAGAAAATTACCCGAACCGCATGCGGGGTCAAAAACACGTATGCGTGCCATACGTTTACGCAAATTTAATAGCTTTCTTGGATTGTCTTGAGCTTCATTAAACTCAGTTCTCAAGTTATCTAAAAAAAGTGGGTTCAGAACTTTTAAAATATTTGGCACCGAGGTGTAGTGCATGCCTAATGCCCCACGCTCATCATCATCAGCTACTGCTTGAATCATGGATCCAAAAATATCAGGATTAATCCGTGTCCAATCTAGTTGACCTACATGTATTAAATAAGAACGTGCGATTTTGCTAAAGCGTGGCGTTTCAGTGCTACCTGAAAACAGGCCGCCGTTGACATATGGAAAGCCTTCAGCCCATCGTTTAATGCTAGCAGCCTGCCTGTCTGCGACATTGGTATTCATTGCACGGAAAATTTCACTAATGATTTCATGCGTGTCTGAAGCGTCTTTGGCACTCATTTGTTCTATGGTGCCAGTGAACAAATCCTTGCCATTAAAAATATCAGTATCTTCAGCAAAGAAACAGAAAATTAAGCGCCCCATAAAATGGTTCATATCATGACGACGCTCTGATGTTCCCCACTCAGGGTTTGTTTGTAATAACTCTACATAAAGACGATTGAGCCGGCTTGTGGCTCGAATATCAAACGAGCTCTCACGAATCTGTTTAACCGTGCTGATGCCAGCTAATGCTAGAAAAAAACCAAAGTGGTTTGGAAAGTCTTCGTACTTGCAAACGATAGGCGAATCATCAGAGGTTAGATCTTCAGCCTCGAAATTTACTCCGTCGGTTGCTAATATGAATTTAGCTTTTGATTTGGCCGTGGCGGGACTTAACCTAAGCTTATTGAGCGTCTGATTAACTTCTCCCGATGGGCATACTGCGATGTGAATGTTATTGCGCTGAAGAACACCACCCTCAACATCCGACTCGTTGCTGCTTTTTAAGCGTTTTAGCGTCGCTTCTTTATTCCCAAACGCCTCTAAAAAAGCATAAGGGAAACTTTCAGCATCAAATGGCAGTTCTGCCAGATTGCTAATTGCCTCTTCAATTTCTACGGCGTTCAAGGAAATTTTTTCTTTCGTTTAATTGAAAATAATTATTACATAGCCTCTATTTTACTTTATTAATTAAGCTAACTTAATTACTTAACAATCTTTAATAAATCATCAAAAGTTTTTGCCGTACCATCTTTTTTCGTTGATTAAGATTTGCTTGGGGATGCTGGCTAAGGTAGCTCGCTAGGTCGATTTGTTCAATCCAGTTTAACCACTCGTCATAACCTTCAGTTTCGTACATTTCGTTAATCAACAACACAGAATCTTCTTCTGACGATTTTTTAAATTTTTCTAATAAATCGCATAGCACTTGAAAGTTTTGAGTATCTGGAGCTTTATTCATATGTCTGCTTTTAATTACTGTGGATATTCAATTTGTTTTTTAGGGGTTGTATTTCAGCTCACTATTTGGACGTGTTGTTTCAAACTAATTGGTGTAAGGGTTGTAATTATGGTCAGCATAAAGCAATGAAACGAACAATAGCGAACTTATAAACAGTGTGATTCGGATCTTCTTTTTTATTACTCCCCTTGTAAGTCAACAATTTTGTTGCTAATAGTTATTCACCGTTATTTTTAAAGCCACCGCGTGGTACTACTCTGCCAGTATCAAAAGGTACAAAAGTTGGAGGAACACCTTTGGTTATTCCATGAGCTGGAGGCGGCATTACATAAATAGGTGGCGGGGCGTAGTAGTTTTGTTGTGGTGGGACGATATAAGCTGGCGGTAGGGCATATACAAAGCCCGGTGGATTAGGTGGCACAGGATAGTAATAACCCTCAGCTATGGCTAGATTAGAAAATAACAAGGTTATTGCAAATAGCTCTTTCATTTAGCTTCTCCAATTCAAAAACTGCAAAAAAATTATTGCTTGTCAAAAGTATGAAAGCCTGTGAAGCTCACAGAATGAGCTAGATAAAAATATTAATAGCTCAATATATGAGCCTTCATCACCTCATAATCATTAAAACACAAACCTATATTTAAGGGCTTATGAGTAATAACGAACGTATCTATCGCATTGATCAATTACTCAATGATCGAAAGGCTGTGTCATTCCAAGAGTTAATTGATCGTTTAGAAGTTTCTCCTGCAACGCTTAAGCGTGACTTGGCTTATATGCGTGACCGATTAAATGCGCCTATTGTCTATGACAAAGAGTTAAATGGTTATCGGTTTGAAAGCAATTCAGAAAGTTATTCATTGCCAGGTCTTTGGTTTAGTCCAGAAGAGATCTATGCCTTACTGACCATGCAACATTTGCTTGCTAATTTAGATAGTGAGGGGTTTTTGAGTAAACACATAAAACCACTTCAATCCCGATTGCTTGCGATGCTCGATGATTCGGATAATTCATTAGAAGAGATCCAAAAACGTATACGAATTGAAAAGATGGGCTCACGAAAATACGACCTAGAACATTTTCAGGAAATTGGGGCTGCATTAATAAAACGAAAAAGATTAATGATTGAATATCAGTCACGAAGCAAGGATGAAAATACTCGTCGCGAAATATCTCCTCAACGCATGATTTACTATCGGGATAATTGGTATTTAGATGCTTGGTGTCATCTTAAAAAGGCATTAAGAAGTTTCTCTATCGATGCGATAAAAGTAGCAGAAATATTAGAAATAACATCCGAAGATATTGATGAAGACGAGTTGAACGCTGAACTCGGCAGTGGCTACGGTATTTTTGCAGGCAGAGAGATTCAATGGGCGGTATTACGATTTACGTCTGAACGCGCTAAGTGGGTTGCAAGTGAAAGCTGGCATCCTGTTCAAACAGCGAAGTTTCTTGAAGATGGATTATATGAGATTAGGTTTCCGTTTAGTGATGAACGAGAATTAATAATGGATATTTTGAAATATGGTGCAGATGTAACTGTAGTGTCACCTCAAAGTTTAATTGATCAAGTCTTGTTGCAAGCAAATGGGCTAATAAAAAATTATTAAAGCTATTTGTCTAGCTCACTCTGTGATACTCGTCATTATGATAATGATGCTTTACTAATCTCTTTTTGAAATACAAAAGTTGTTGATGCCTTTTGAGTATCAAATACTTCAGATTATTTAAAAAAAGCTTTAAATAGACATTTATTTGATTGGCAGATAGTGATTAGTAAGGTTGATTTAAAACAATTCTTTATAAAAGGCTCTGTATGAAAAAGCTAATAATCCTATCAGCACTTTTGATATTTTCAATTTCAGGATGTAAGTCTGTTCAAGACCATGTTAGAGGTGTAAGAGACGAATCAGGTGAGAGAGTTACCGTTGGTAAAGTTCAAGCTGAGATAAAAACTGGCATGAGTGGTGCAGAGGTAGCACAAATACTTGGCTCGCCAAATATTGTGACCACAGATGAAGAGCGAAGAGAAGTATGGATATACGATAAGTTCAGAACCGAGACCATAACATCTCAAAGTTCTGCTGGCGGCTCTATTCTGATTCTAGGATTGATTGATTCATTTATTGGAGGCGCAGCACCCTCAAGCAATAGCTCATCTGGTGCAACATCCAAGTCACAAAAAACGATGACAATCATTATCAAGTTTGATAAAGAAAAGAAAGTGAGAGATTTTGCTTACCATCAATCAAGCTTCTAAATGGCTTTTTATAGCCTTCTTATTCATACCAAGCCTATGCTTTGCAGACATTATGGGGGCGGCTCAAGGTCAAAATAATAATGTAAGCAATGAAGTCTCTGCTGCAGATGTTCTAAAACTTACTCCTGACAGCATGGCATTGCGTCAAATGCAAACAAGAAAGTATCAAACTGCTGATTTAAGAAAAGTGTTGGATTCTTGCGTAGGACTTCTACAGGATAACGGTTTTACAGTAAATGAAATAAGTCCTAAATTAGGTACGGTATTAGGTTCAAAATCAAGAGAAGCCGTTGAAGCTGGGCAAGTAGCAGCATCATTAGCCTTTGCCTTAATCTTTGGAGTTGCACTACCCGTTGATAAACAGCAGGAGATGTCTGCTTCAATTGTTGTTTCTAATGCTGCGGCAGATGCTAAATCAGCAATTGTTAGGGTCAATTTTTCAAGAATCGTTTGGAACGATGCAAACGCAGTATCAAAAGCAGAAAGGCTAGAGGCTCCTGAAATGTATCAAGAGTTTTTCGATAAACTTTCTAAAAGTTTATTCTTACAGGAGCAAAAAATATGAGTTTGATTAAGAAGTTAATTTTCACATTATTAATAACACTCTTTTTAAATGGATGCGTCACCGACTCGAAAAAAGAACTATTTAGAGTTGATACATCTCAAGTTCAATTGCGTAGCTTCCAGACTAGAGCTTTTGATACAAAAGATAGGGATAAAACATTAAAAACAATTATCGCTACTATGCAGGATTTGGGTTTTGTTATTACTCGAGCGGATGCTGACGTCGGTATTGTTACTGGTTCAAAATTAGCTGGCGCTAATTCTGCCATGCTTACAGTTACAGTAAGAGATAAAAACGATAAACAAATAATGGTGAGGGCGAATGCTCAGCAAAAACTTAAAGCCGTAGAGTCACCAGAAATGTATCAGGATTTTTTTGTCTCACTTGAAAAAGCGATGTTTTTAAAAGCTCAAGAAGTCGACTAATTCTTTAATTGATTTGATTAGGAAAAAACTCTTACTTTTTGATCTCAGAAGCTGTGGCTAACTAATATTCGCTAGCGCTTGCTGCCCAGCTCTTATTTTCTGTCTGGCCTTCTCAGCTTTGACTGCCTGCTGTGCTCGCTTAGCTTGATCTTTCATTGATTTGATTCTTGCCTGATCTGGCGTTAGAGGCTTTTGTGGTTTGATGGTTGTTTCTGCAAATTCATAATAGCGCATGGTAAAGAATCCTTGTTGTTTCTATTATTTACCATGCGCTAATCTTTCTTAAGATCTCACTTGCATGGGTAAGCTGATCACATTAGCCAAGCCATACATAGCATTCAATTGACCACGTGCTGCCAGTGCGTTCATTGCCTGTACTTGAACTTTAGTTGATTGTGTACTGGTTTTACTGATAGGTACTTTCACCCAGCATTCATAAGTATTCAAATTCATCTTCATTCCCCTTGTTTCTTAAAGTTGCTACGAAGTGCGCCACTGGCTTGATCAATCTGTTGATCTAGTTCGCCAGCTTCAACGGCTTTCTTCACAAGCTCTAATGTACTTATCAGTTGATCTTTATCAGCAACTTCAATACTGGGTTTGCCTTTAGCTAACTCAATCACCTTAGTCCCATATTTGATCGTCACGCATAGTGAACCTGTATCGCTGTTAAACCACCAAGGGCGGATGCGCTTGTTCACAG
>JACCDH011004637.1_pt1 | contig 11022 bp, 3 predicted proteins | sample 7442481 | NCBI WGS metagenome assembly JACCDH01 (sample SAMN15323433, study PRJNA562643) | freshwater metagenome | isolation source: river surface water | place: USA:Blue River Watershed | collected 2017-08-15 | reverse complement strand
TATTACCTTCTACACGAACCCACTCGTGGTCTTTTGTGTACTTTAATTCAGCTGGAAAGTTCATTGTATTTGAATTATTTAATTTTCCCCAAAGTTAGTTTTTTCTTTGAATTTATTATGCACCAATATTAATTCTTAAGCTAAAGCCTAAACTGGTGATTTTTGTAGGGAATGATGTAGTAATAAAGGGATTAGTGACTAATCTATCGTAGAACACTCTAACCTGAAATCTTTGATTTAAAACATACTCTACCGAAGGTTTAATACTTAATACCCTCGATCCATTAATGATCTCTGAATAATTCTGATCCATTCTATGCACTACCCCTCTATTTAATCGAATGTTGAAATCCATTCGAACATTCAAATCATTCGTCAATACTTTTTGTCCGTTACCAATTGAGAACGGCAATTTCAAATTATTCGTCGTATAAGCAATACCCACATTGTATTCTTGCGTATTCATTTGCTCTAACCTTGCATTCGCAAAGCTTAGTCCTAAGTTTCTACTCTGCTTATAATCTAAATTAATATTGATTTTATTTTTCAATGTCATGTCGAATCCGATTAATGGACCAAAAGTTTCTGATACAGTAATTTGTTGTATCTCGTAATCTGGCACATAATTATTATTCGATATATATCTCTCTGCAGTAGTTGTAGGTCTGTTAAAACTATTCACGTTATACGTTGATGTATACGAATGGTTAATAACAAAACTTGTGAAGTATTCAGCAACGATTGGAATTTTTATTAATCCGCTGTAATTAATTCTCCAATTTGGTAATGGAATTTTTGGGAAAGGATTTAGGTTTACATTGTTGGCGCTTTTGCCTGTATAAGCAGCTAAGAAGGCGGGTATTAATACTTGTTGTGAGTACTTACCGTAACCGTCAAAGAAACCTGTAGTATCAGTATTGAAATTTCCATCTTGTATAGCTAATCGTTGAGAAATAGAATAACGATTATCCATAAATGTCTCGAAGAATTTAGAGTTTCCTTTCTCTGGATCTATTTTTTCAAATGCAGATCTTAGCGTGATGATCGTCATGCTGAAATTACCTGTTTCTGTTTCCGCAAATGATCTAAACTTACCATATGTTGCACTTGAAACATTGTTATCGTATCTAAAAAATTCTTGATAACTGAATGCAATAGATCGTGCGAAATTTAAGTCAACTCGCATATCAGGTAAAGGCTCAATGTTTATTCTACCAGTAATTTCTTCTCTGTTGGTTCTTGCAAATCTGTTTGATACCGAATCGTATGTGGTTATCCATCCATTCTCTGCTGCATCATAACGTATATCCTTTTGACTTCCGAAAACAAATCCATAACCCGGTGCATTATTTCTGCCAAAGTCCATACCCAATGCATCTGTCTGTGGTATATAACCTGGTAATATTTGTCCGTTCGTTTGTCGATATGAAAAACTCACTGTACGCACCATAATTAATCCGCGTGATAATATTTTCTTCAAATCATTTTTATTCAGCTCTCTTGCAATACTATCTTGTTTTTCTTGTTCAGCATTTTTGTTGACTTTCATTTTTTCGAGCGGATTGTTTTTGTTGCCCGAAATTTGACTACGTTGTGGTGTCATTAATGCTTTCAAATATTTAGAACGACCGTATAACTGTGACATGTTAAAAGTCGGATTTATCTGATATGATTGAGAGTTAGAAATAGTATTTTCAAATTTAGGTGTTGCTAATGAAGCTGCTCGCCAGTCATAACGTGCAGAGTATGTTGCAGTCATTTGAGCGAAATCTAAATAAGGTAATTTATTAATAGGTACTTGGTAATTGATATTAGTATTTTGTGAGTAATCAGTTGTACGACCTAATGATCTAAGGTTCGTCATGATTGAATCTTTTTCTTCACGTGTATCAATTTTACCTACAGGTTCATCTACTACTCCAATATTATTCGCATTGAAATCTATCTTTAATGATTTCGTTAAGTCATATCTTAAACCGTAGACTCTATTAATTCTAAAATCTTTGTTAAAAGTTGCTGGTATTACCAATAGATTTGAGTTGATATTACGTACTTTATTTTCAGAGTACAGTCGATCAACGTCGATTCTAAAATCTAATGCTGAGGGTATATAATTAAAATTAAAATCTTTAATCAATTTAAGATTTTTGTTTTTTACTGCCTTTTCAAAAGGTCTAACTTCTTTTGGAGTGGTACTAAAGTTATAAGCTAATGCGCCTCTGTAAGTTTTTACAATGTCATACTCGGTATTATAATTTCTTCGGTATTGATCATTATATGAATAGGTCACACTGAAGTTTTCTACATCATATAATTTTGGTTTCTTCTTTGTATCTCTTCTTTCTTTTTTGACGTTGGTAAAACTTATACTTTTTCGTCGAGTATAATCTTCCGTAATTCGCTTAATAGAATCTTGTTGTGATTTACTTAATTCACTTAAAACATTGTCGAGTAAAATATCTGGATTGTTTGGAGCAAACTGGGGGGTACTGATTGCTTCTGAATACGAAACATACATCGGTATTCTCATACCAGTTTCTTCAGGGAAGAACTTACCTAATTCTATATTTGATGCAACATCGTATTGGCGATCGTCACTTCTATTTCTTTCACTTACTTTTTTATCAATAGATCCGAATCCGATTGTACTTCTACTACCCGATAATGTTACGTTTGCAAGATCTGCTAATTGAGCATTCACTCTGGCTGTTGCGGCCCAACCACCCTGCTCATCGAATTCAGTCAATAATAATTCGTTGAACCAAACTTGAATACATTTAGGGTCTTCAGGTACGCCTGAACGGTTACGAATACCGACAACGATTGAACGTACGTTACCTAAATCAGGATTACCTTTGATCCATACTCTGTTCTTTCCATGTTGATAAGGGAACAATTGAGTAACAGGTATGCCCGATGAATTTCTTAATTGTTTTGCTACTTGTAAAACAGAAAGAGGCAATGACATTTTATTATAGTCGGGCCAAATCTGTTCTGGTGCTGTAGTACCATCAGGAGTTATACTTAATGGTATTTCGTATTCATAATAGTTATCGGTATAGTCTATACCAAAACGTACGAATGCTACCATTTCATTATTTTGTAGATTATTACCTTCAGCGTGAATGAACATTTCTACTTTCTTATATGAACGAAAATCCATATTCGAAATTTTGTAGGCCATCACCTGATCATCCTTTTTGAAATTACATGCATTCAATAAAAGTGATTGTTCATTCACTCTTGAATCACCTCGTACATCTTGTAAGTTTCTTTCTTGAATAATTCCTGGAGGCAATACATATGGTATAGGAGTTCGCTTAGCATTCTCTTCAATATTTATAGTAGACAAGTCAAATATCGCATCAGATTTAGCTTCAGTACCTTCACCTGGAGTAACAGTAGGGTCCACTCTTCTCCACTCACCTCTTACTAATTGTAAACGTGCAAAACGAAGTGTGACTGTATCAGAGAAACCAGTTAAGAAAGCACGCATAAAACGTATCGCTCTAAAGTCTTGTATCTCTCCAACTCTCGATTCGAATTTTGTTAGAGGAACTCTGAATTGATACCAAGTAACATTCTCTACTTTACCATTCGCTAAACGAACCGGTGCAACTACTTTGTCAGTGATGAATGATGTACCAGGGTCGGGGTTTTCTAAATCACCCGGACTTAATCTCACTCTGTATTGGAAATATTCATCACGATCACTTTGAGCGTTATCACGATTGATGTCTTCGGTATCAGGGTTTTGATTTGCAGCTGTATTACTTAATCCGGTTTTACTCAATGACTGTTGTTCTGTCGGCGAGTTTCCTTCATGTCCGTTGTAATTTTTATAACGATCAATAATACTAGCTTGTACATTATCTAAATTATCACCTCTGTAATAATTATAATCATCGGCACTTGGGTCATTCAATGCATTCAAATAAGCTGCAGAATTTGCACCGAATGCAGCTTCTAATAAATCTAAATATGATTGTTTAAAGAATGTTCTTTCTTCAGTTGTATTTAATCCGTCGAGCCCGATATCTTGTAATGTTCTTGCGGCTTCAGAATTTCCGAATGCAGGCGATAAAGGATATATAGTACCTACTCTACCCCAAATTGTACTATCGTATCTATCAGCAGCACCATCCGTAGGCAAACCATTTTCTATAGATTCTTTACCATCTTTCAAAATGTCTTCAGAGATACTACCTAAGTTGAAATATAATTCACCACCACCAGAACCTGGTTTATTAATGAAAGGATCTAACAACCAAAATTCAATAAACTCAACGTTTAAAGCTTCAAAGTCATTGGTCTCTAATCTACGCATGATACCACCCCAAGCGCCAGCTGGATTTCTTAAAGTTCCATCAGCATTTAATCCGTTGACAGTATAGTTATACGGACCTCTTTCTTTTGGGAAATAGGTTAAGTCGAGTGTCGATAAAATATTAGGTTGCCCGGCTGGAATTTGTTTACTAGGGAAAACTTCTTGTTCGGTTACTTCACGTACATAATGATTTGATAATTGATTACGATCAGATCTTAAATGTTGTGGAGTTCTATTATCTGTTCTACTATAAAATAAATTATCTATTTGATAGAAAGAAATTCGTGCACGATTAAATCCGTATTCTAAATCATTGTATAATCTAGATTCAGGAAACATCGAAGGGGTGCTAGATAAAGACCAAGCAGCAGCAGATTTTAAATCGATAGAAGAACGGCTACCTTCAAAATCATCGATGTAAGAAATACCACTTTTATTTTGTGTTGTATTTAGTAAACGTGAATGTCCGGGATCTAATCTAGCATATTCTGCAGAAGCAGTAATCGATGAATTTGCTTTTGTTTCGATTAAGGGTAAGCGGTCTACTAGTTGAGTTAAATAGCGTGAGTCGGTGCGATAGTTCACATCGAACCCATACATATTATTGGCGATAGGTTCATCACCAATATTTACTTTTTGTGTAAGAGGTCTTTCAGTTAATCGAATAAAAGTACCTCCTAAATTTAAGTCATCACTGACTTTATAATCGAAACGATTACCAATAAAAGTACGTGATTGAATACCAAATAAAGTTGAACTTTCTAGATCAACAGTTATGGGTGTACCAGAACTCAAGATACCAGAGTTTACAATTTTGACACGACCAACATTATAGTCGACGGTATAATCAACACCTTCAGTAAGCACTTGCGTACCTGATTTTACAACGACAGAACCTTGCGGAATGTTGATTGCATTTAAAGAAAATTCTGAATTACTAGTTGATTGAAAAGAACCTTGAATGGTAAATTTATTTTTTCGTGGCAGCTGTTGTGCTTTGAATTTTGTAGAGTCGTATAGTTCAGTGAAGGCAATGTTATTAGCAAGAGTAACATCACCACCGGCGGCAATTAAATCATATAAATATGAGCCAAAAGGTTCAATCTTAGTAAATATGATTCTACCATTGGCAGCATTTACGGTGATGTTAGGCACAAAGTCAAAAACACCATCAGGTGTTGGAGTTTGCTTAACATCTAATTTATCTAATCCGAGTACCCTAATTAATGGAACATTTTTTACGTTCTCTGGTCCTTCGGGTAAGTAGTTAATACTATTTGCAGTTTTTTCATCGAGATACATTACATCTAATCTGAATTGATCAGAATTAATTTGAAATGCATTCAATGAATAAATATTTTTCATCATCAAATCCCAAATTGGCAAACTCGTTTTCAAAGAAACGTTCTTTAGCAATTTCGTATATAGCATAGTTGCGGGATTAGTCTCTGTACGTTCGTTAGAGAGTTCACCGACTGTATATTCAACACCATCGACAGTGTAACGATAAGCTACTGCTAAAACTTCATCAGCATTTAGAGATGCGTTCAAAGAGATATAACCTAACTGCGGATGAAAAGTAAATTCTCGATCAGTTAATTTTCTTGCACGTATTTTCGCATAGTTATCAGGTCCGCCTTTATCAGCAAAATACCCAGCAATTGCATTATCACCAACGTTACGTGAAGTTGTAGGGATGATGTCTAATAAATTATTTGATGCCGGAGCTGAACTAGTTGGTACTGAATTCGGGTAAGGAGAAGAGCTAGTGGTAAGTTGCGAATTGTTAGAATAGATTCTTTGATTTTCACCTAAATCGATTAAACCTAAGATGTCTCGGCTATCTTCATCTCCTACTCTATTTCTATTTGTTACCCAAACTTCAACTCTAGAAATTAAAACATTTGATTTAATTATAGGAGGTTGCTCTAAAGCTCTATCGTATTGTTCACGAAAATAGTGCGATAAGAAAAAGTGTTTATTAGCTTCGTAATTATCAGCTAAAAATTTGAACTCTGTTTTTTGTGCACCGTTAGTGATTTTGATTTGCTTCTTTTCAGATTTTTGTTGAGAGAATACGGATGTTACTGTTAATCGGCCGAACTGCATTTGAGTTTTTACACCAAACAAACTTTGTGAGCCACTTATTAAGCTAGAGTTTAGTGGTAAAGAAACGTTACCTAATTCTATCTTCTTAATAATTTCATCTTCATAGCCAGTGTATTCTAGCTTCATTTGATTTTCAAAATCGAAAGTAGCTTCGGTATTATAGTTAACACTAGTTTTTAATTTATCACCAATATTACCAGTAACATTTAATTGAATTTTTTGATCAAAATCAAACTGACGAGTAATACGTTGACGTTCGTTAAGAATCGGATTGTCGTTACGGTTAAATCTGCCAGCGAAAATTAATTCAGCAGTACCTTGAGGTCTGATGTCAACTTTGCTACCACCAAAAATTCTATCGAAGATCTGATTGTTTACATAAAGTTTAGGAATCATTCCGTTCGGAGATATCAATGAAGATTCAGCAGAGCGTTGTTTCCAATAATCAAATCTATTTTTCGAAGCTTCGTATTTTTGATATTCTTCGAAGCTCATGTAAACCGGTGCTTTATAAAATTTACCACCGATAGTTTCTGTAATTACATATTGACGAGATTCAGGGTCGAATACAACTTTTCGTTCAACGTTGGAAGGATCTTGGAGATCAATTTTTTTCTTTTTGTTTTCAATAGCAGTACCTGGGAACTTATTTCCAGAGTCGGCAAGAATTAAAGGTTTAAACGGATCGTAAATATACGTACGCAATCCTGCCTCTGACGTCCAGACTACTGAAAACACCAGAGCAAAAGCAAACAGAACTAATGCAAACGTATATAATGGGTGAAAGCGTTTCAAACCTAGTTTAAATACAATTATAAATTTTTAAGTGCTGATTTTATCAATCGTTCTACACTCAATTGAGTGCCTTCAGACTTGATAACTTGGTCAACCGCTTTTTCGGCAGTATTCTTAGCAAAACCCAGCATTACCAATGCAGATAACGCTTCTTCGCGCGTTGTATTGTTTGAAGGGGCGCTTAAAAGTGTACCAGAACCCTCTTTTTTTAACTTATCTTGAAGTTCTAAGACTAGTCTTTGAGCTGATTTAGGGCCTATACCCTTGATTCTCTGAATTAAAGGAATATCTGCTTGTACAATTGCTTGTTGAATTTCTTCAGGAGAAATAGATGAAAGCATCATTCTAGCGGTATTAGGTCCGATGCCAGAAACAGAGATTAAATGGGTGAAAAGTCTACGTTCCATTTCGTCGAAAAAGCCGTATAAGACATGGGCATCTTCTCTAATATTCAAATGTGTATAGATCATCACATTCTCATTGTCGTTTAACTGAGCATAGGTATGTAATGAAATATTAATATGATAGCCGACACCATTTGCTTCAACAACAATATGCGTTGGCGATTTGAATGTTAATTTACCCTTAATGTGATTTATCATCTTTTAAAATTCAAAATTCAAAATTCAGAATTCAGAATTAATTTTGAATTCTGAATTTTGAATTATTTTTTGAAAATCGATTTTCTTGATTTTACTTCTCTTTCTTCTTTTGCTGCATTCGATGCTTCTTCTTTCGACTGAGCATCTACTACAGCGATGGTAATCATATTTACAATTTCGCGAACTGATGAACCTAATTGTAAAATATGAACTGGCTTTTTCATACCAATTAAGATCGGTCCTACGGCTTCTGCTCCACCAATTTCTTGTAAGATTTTATAAGCTGCATTACCTGAATCGAGGTTCGGGAAAATTAAAGTATTAGCTGCCTCACCTACTAAAGTAGAGAATGGATAATTATCTTTTAATAAGTTTGCGTTTAATGCGAAGTTAGCTTGCATTTCACCGTCTACTATTAAATCCGGACATTTCTCATGTAATTTTTGTACTGCTTCTCTAACCTTGATTGGATTTTCAGTTTCTGAACTTCCGAAGTTAGAATACGAAAGCATTGCAACGCGAGGAGTGATATTAAATTTCTGTACAGACTTAGCAACGATAGAAGTAATGTCGACTAAATCTTCAACACTAGGATTAATATTCACAGTAGTGTCGGCTAAGAAAATCGGACCTTGTTTGGTTAACATCAAATACATTCCGGCAACTTTCTTCACGTTATCATCCATACCAATAATTTGTAAAGCAGGACGAATAGTAGCAGGATAATTTTTTGTAAGTCCAGAGATCAATGCATCAGCTTCCCCTAACTCCACCATCATAGCGCCGAAATAATTTCTATCGCGCATTAATTTTTTCGCTTCGTATAAAGAAATACCTCTACGTTTACGTTTTTCGTATAATGTTTGACCATACTGAATACATAATTCTTCATTATAGCGAGGGTCAATCATTATAACATCGCTCAAATTATCGAGGTTATGTTCTTGAATTAATTTTTGAATTTTTTCAATGTCACCTAATAAAATTGGATGAGCTATGCCATCATCTTTTACAATTTGGGCAGCTTTTAAAATCTTATAATTATCAGCTTCAGCGAATACGACACGTTTCGGATTGCCTTTAGCTTTAACAGAAACGGCACGCATCAATTTATCATCGAGGCCTAAACGTTTTTTCAATTCTTCTTTGTAAGCTTCCCAATCTTGAATCGGGTAACGAGCCACACCAGATTCCATTGCAGCTTTAGCAACAGCAGGAGCTACATGAGTTATCAAACGGTAGTCAAGTGGTTTAGGAATTATATAATCTTTACCAAAGGTGATATTCTTTTGATTGTAAGCTAAGTTTACAGCTTCAGGCACTGGTTTCTTTGCAAGATCAGCGATAGCACGTACAGCAGCAATTTTCATTGCTTCGTTAATTTGTGTTGCACGAACATCTAATGCACCTCTAAAAATATAAGGGAAACCTAAAACGTTATTTACTTGGTTAGGAAAATCAGATCTTCCTGTTGCCATGATAATATCTGTACGAGTTTTAATGGCTAGATTGTAATCGATTTCAGGATCAGGATTTGCCATGGCGAAAACGATCGGATTTTTAGCCATCGATTTCAACATTTCAGGAGTTAAATTATTTGCAGTAGAAAGTCCGACGATTACATCAGCGTCTTTACAAGCGTCTTCTAATGTGTGTAAATTACGTTTAGTTGCAAAAAATCTCTTGGTCTCATCCATATGATTGGTACGATCTGTGCGTATTACACCTTCACGATCGATCATAACGATATTCTCTTTATTTGCACCCATTTCTAAGTACAATTTAGAGCAAGAAATTGCAGCGGCACCAGCGCCAATAACTACAATTTTCACTTTTTCAATTTTCTTCTTTTGTAATTCAAGAGCGTTCAACAAAGCAGCTGCTGAAATAATTGCAGTTCCATGTTGATCATCATGCATAATCGGAATTTGAAGTTCTTGCTTTAAGCGCCTTTCGATTTCAAAACATTCTGGGGCTTTGATATCTTCTAAATTTACTCCACCGAATGTTGGCTCTAAAGCTTTCACGGTAGCGACAAAAGCATCGACATCCGTCACATTCAATTCAATATCAAAAACGTCGATATCGGCGAAAATTTTGAATAAAATACCTTTGCCTTCCATAACAGGTTTAGAAGCTTCTGGACCAATATTTCCTAGGCCAAGAACCGCTGTACCATTAGAAATTACGGCAACTAAATTTCCTTTAGCAGTATATTTATAGACATCTTCTACATTCTCTTTAATTCTCAAGCAAGGCTCAGCCACGCCTGGTGAATATGCAAGAGATAAATCTCTCTGTGAATTCGTTGATTTTGTGGGTATTACCTCTATCTTCCCTGGTCTGCCTTGTGAATGATAATCAAGAGCATCTTGTTTTCTATTTTTACTCATGTGTAATTAGGGTAAATTAAGGGGGCTAATATACAAAAAAAGGCGCATCGATTGATGCGCCTTTTTTGTACTAAGTACTAAGTACAAAGTATTAAGAACTAGTAACTAGTAACTAGTAACTGGCACTAGCATATTAGCATACTAACATACTAGCATACTAGTATACTAACTCAGCTTTTTTTCGGTATTTTAAGAATCATCCCTGCCTTCAAGCTTTCATTATCTTTTAAACCGTTTAATGATTTGATATTTTCTACAGTGTTACCGGCATATTTTTTTGCAATCGCCCAAAGTGTATCTCCTATTTCAACTTTATGAAAAACGAATTTGTTATCATCATCATTACGTTCAGGTACTTTTTCAATTTTAGCTGATGCGATTACTTCTTCAGCACTTTCTTCAGGTTTAGAAATTTTAGCAGGAACTTTTTTAGCAATTCTAACACTTTCAGTCGTCTTGATTCTTATAGCTTGTCCGGCCTTTAATTTACTCGACTTCATCTTGTTCCACTTCTTAATATCTGCAACATCTACTTCATACTTATTAGCAATTAAACTTAAGTTTTCACCGCGTTTAACTTTATGAGTTTTAGTGATATTTTTTACTTGATATTCGTAAACAACTTTCGTTGTAGACTCTTTTAATTCTGACTTAGTTTCAGATTTAGTATCTTCTTTCGTATTTGCAGCAATGACTTCAACTTTAGGTTCTTCAGTGCTAGTAGGTTTTTTGTTACGAGCGATAACCGGACTGCTTTGAACAGCAGGAATTTCTTTTTTAATTTTTATTCTTTGTC
>JACCDH011361908.1_pt1 | contig 11023 bp, 13 predicted proteins | sample 7442481 | NCBI WGS metagenome assembly JACCDH01 (sample SAMN15323433, study PRJNA562643) | freshwater metagenome | isolation source: river surface water | place: USA:Blue River Watershed | collected 2017-08-15 | reverse complement strand
ATTGAGCCCAACACTGTCATTAGTCAGATCAACCGAACCCGTCGTCGCAATATCGGGATCAGGACCCAGGGTCACGCCATCTGCCTCAGCTCAGGAGCTACTTGCTGACGGAACTTGAAGGAAAGCGTCAATCCTGCGTCGGTATCGTCGGCCAGATTCAGGGCCTTCAGATTCATCAGGATGTTGTCGTTGGCATTGATATCGCCCTGGGTGAAATCAAAATACTTTTCATCACCATAGGTCTTGTTGATTACATTGGTGATCTCGCGAGCAATTTCAGCACCGGTATACGACTTTTTCACATCGCTGGAATTCAGGTAACTGAGATCAATGCGCATCGGCGTTTCAGATCCGTCTACATTCAGCGTTAGGGCGAGATCGTCAGCATCATAGATTTTGTCAATACTGGCTGTGACGACCGATCCTGTGCCACCTGCCGCTGTCTGCACGATGCTGACCGACGTAGCGATAGGGCTTTCCGTCGGCAGTACGCCGTCGGCTTTTGAATAAGTAATCGATACCGTCCCGTCGCCATTGTTCGTGACGCTGCGTCCGGGATATGTGTCGTTGATGAAGGTTGAATCGTCGGCAATCAGCGAGCGTATTTTCTCGGCGATCGTGAACTTGGTATCCGTCGAATCGACAGTCACCGTAATCGGTGTCGTCACTTGGGTGGTACCGTCCGTACCAAGAATACCTTGCAGCGTGATCAGCAAACTCCCGGTGGTTGTGGGATTCTCTTCAATATTGATGAGCTGAGTATCACCACCCATCATTGCAGGCGCCTGGTTCTGCAGCTGATCGTTGACGACCAGTCCGTTTTTCCAGGAATTGTTCACACCTGTGGTCAGCTGGTCGCCCGCCACTGCCGCAGGCAGTGATGACACGGGATTCTTCAGGTCATCCAGATGCACCAGCTTGGTTACGCCACGAGCAATCAGTTCAGGAGGGATGTCGCTTTCTTTTTTCACCTGCCCGTATTTGTTCACATAGAGCGCGTCTGTCCCATCTTTCGACTGGATCAGCTGCTCCTTCATCCGGGTCTCGCCCACGTAGGTGTATGTCTGCCACTTGGCAGTAGGATCACCTAGGCTCGCGGTCTGCGTTTTGACGAAGTAAACAGTCGCTAGATAATCGTTACCACCAGCGTCATAGACCGTGATCGCACTCGTCTTGTTGTACGTTGTCGGATCGTTTTTATCAAAGGGCTTGGTAATGACTTCGGCGTCCGAAGGGAAATTCAGACCCAGCGTAATATCAGTCGTTTCATTCGCATCGCCACTGGTCTTGGGTGGGATCAGCAGCTTGGACATATTGTCGAGGTCCGCTTTACCGGACGAGTCGACCGCCGCGGCAATCAGAGACTGTCCTGCAGAGTTGACCACATTGAAGGACTCATCCAGCAGGAAAGTGCCATTACGCGTATAGATATCTTGCAGTCCATCCGCTGACTTCAGCGGAAAGAAACCATCACCGGTAATCGCAATGTCCAGTGAGTTTGCAGAGAACTGAATATTGCCCTGACTGAATTCCTGGCTGACCTGCTTGAGCGCGACACCCTGACCGATGGTTGCAGAAGCTTTTTGCAGCGGCGAGGTCGCAAAAATATCGCCAAAATCTGCGCGCGAACGCTTGAAGCCAGTAGTGCCCACGTTGGCAATGTTGTTACTGGTGACACCCAGCGATGCTGTCGCTGCTTGCAAACCTGTCAGGGCGGTATAAAAAGACATTTAAGTTTCTCCTGAATCCGGATGAACTGCCTGTAAATTAGCTAAATGCTGAAATAAAAATTATCAATAACCGATACGGCTGAGCTGCGAGGCATTCACTTTTGAACCGTCTTCCAGCTCGACCTGCAAATCGCCGGTTACCGAGTCTGTGCTTACGGACCTGACGGTCGCCATGGTTGAAACAGGTGCTTTGCTGGACTTGCCAAAACGATTAGTCGTGGCCTCCATGCGATAAACGCCATCGTCAAGCGCATTGCCGTAATCGTCCTTGCCATCCCAGCTAAACTGGAAATCACCCTGCTTCTGAGCTCCAACCTGTCCGGTACGTACGAGCTGACCGGACGATGAATAAACTTTCAGGGTGATGGAATCGACATCGCCCGTAAGCGTGACCGAGCCATCGATCGGATTTCCGCCAGATAGCAGCGCTTTGCCATCCGTGATCGCGACTTTTTTACCCAGCAGGCCTGACATGGAGCTCATGCGCTCATTCGACATCGAGGCCACCAGGTTCTGCAGGTTGTCCGACATCTTGGTCGTTGCCTCAAGCTGAGAGAACTGCGCCAGCTGAGCAACAAATGCCTCGTTTTCCATCGGATCGAGTGGGTTCTGGTTCTGCAGCTGCGTAGTGAACAAGGTCAGAAAGGCGCTCTGCCCCATCGCGCCGCCATCACCATTAAGGACCTTTTGTTCTTCGTCTTTCTTTGCCTGAGCCGTCGTCTTCAGGTTTGAGGGCAGCGTGTACGTTGAGGTACTTGTAGCTGCGCCGGTCAGATTGGATGCCATCTCAGTAATCCTTATGCTTTGATGATGTCGAGCGAGCGCATCATCAGCTCGCGTGCGGTATTCACGACTTCAACATTATTCTGGTAAGAGCGGGAGGCCGCCATCATGTCGACCATCTCAGTGACTTCATTTACGTTTGACTGAAAGACAAAACCCTCGGCATCAGCCAGAGGATTGTTCGGGTCGTAGACACGCGGCACGGGCTTGGTGTCGTCGACTATCTTGTCAACTTTCACGCCGCCGACATAAGGCGCGCCGGCATGCGTCATTTCCTCATCCATCAGCGCCTTGAAGATCGTGCGCTTGCCACGATAGGCTTCTTTCTCGGTAGCGGCTGTCGTGCCGGCATTCGCAAGATTGGATGCGGTGGTATTCAGGCGAGTAATCTGCGCATGTAGCGCAGTACCGCCAATACCGAAAATGTTATCGATGGACATGGGCATGATTGATTACTCCCCTCTCAATGCCTTGCGGATGCTGTTGACACGGTTCTCGATGAAGGTCAGCGTTGCCTGATAATCCGCAGCGGCTTTACCGTACTTGGCTTGCTCGACAGTAATCTCGACCGTATTACCGTCCATCGAAGCATTGAACGGCACACGGTAGCGCAGACCGTCGTCATCAGTTTTCTCGTCGCCGTAATCGAAATGCGTGGTGTGCGTGGACGAGATCATTTCCTGCGGCTCGAACTTGGCCATGACTTTCTTGAAATCGAGTTCGCGCGCCTTGAAGTGTGGCGTGTCCTCGTTCGCGATATTCCGCGCGAGCAGTTCCATGCGCTGGTTTCGCACCCGCAGCGCCTTGTCATGTATGCCTAATGCCGAATTAAGTAAATCCATCACGTGCTCCTTGCTGCCAGAAACTGAACGCCGGAATGCCGACAGTTCGCTAAAGTTCCCAGCTGTCGATCCGACCATTGCAAGGGCCGTGCCAGATTGTTTTTTGGCGGAAAAACGTGAGATTTGAGAGAGATAAGCGGCAAGACTTTGCCGCTCTAAAAAATCAGGGAGCGCTTCCTCAGACAAGGCGGCAAAGCTTTGCCGCTCACCCCCGTGCTTCTCAGGTACGCATCAAAGTTACATTACCTTGCGCTCGACACGAGCCACTGTGACATCAGTAAGCCGGTCACGGGCATTGAGCTTCAGTCCGTTGACAATCGAATTACGGGTAATGATGCCCGAAGGATCGCGCCCCTCATATAAGTAAGCCGCCTGCTTGCCTGCGATGTTCAGCGGCGCATCCGGTCGCGTCTCGTTTCTGGCGTTTGGCGTCAGCACGGTCAGGTAAAGGTTATCGAGCGATGCCGGCCCATAATCTTTGAGACGGGTATCCGCGAAATAGCGATCGACCAGATCAAGCTGCTGCAGCACGGACAGCGACAAGATGTCTTTTGGGTTCTTTGCATAGCCCGCGCTGGCCGCGCCGCGGTTGCCGCCGGCGCAGAACTGAATGATGCCGTGGCAGCTGCCATTCGAGGCACGCGGGTTTAGGCCATCTGATTCCATTAGCGTGGTACGCGCGAAATCATCCGGTGAAAATCCATGGCGCGAGGCGAGCTGCAATATTTTCTCTCGTACAGCGCTCTGGTCCTGCACGGGTACATAACCCTTGGAGACTGCGCGGGCGAGTGTCTTCTCTAATACAGGCGCCGAAGTGCGCGTGCTGTCCTGAGACATCTGCACGCTCTCCACACCGCCCTGCCTGAGCTTCAAGGCAGCCAGCGTCGACATGGGCGCCATGTTGATCTGCTGTCCGGGCATGATGCGGTCCGGGTTCTGGATACCATTCTCTTTGGCGATATTCCTGGCGAGATCGTAGATCTGGCTCTTGTTCAGCTGGGCGGCTGAATCGCCGAGATAATGCTTAGTCAGGCTGACAAGGGTATCGCCACGCTGCACGCGCACGACGTCATTGTTCGCTTCTTCGACAGCCTGACGAAAAGACGTCGACGGCACCGCCTCGCGGATCCGGGACCGGTCTGTTCTTTCATTGGCAACATTGGCTGCCTGATCATTTGAATTCGCTCGTATTTCCATCTTTTCTGGCCTCTGCAGGGCTGGAACTATTCTTGCTGTAATTGCCGTGAGTGTCGGAAGTTCAACAGCAAGACCCGCGACTGAAAGTGATTTAGCAAACCCCGTACCATGAATAATTCGACAACATAAACAGCACTGCACCGATGCAAATCAGCGCCCTGATATCTGTCGTGATACGCAACTGCCTGGCTAGCCTGCTGCTGGCGATGGCGTCGCTCGCCCATGCAAACGCTCCACACCAGGCGATGGAAGCTGCTCTCGCCCAGTGGGTCGCGGTACAAAACGGTACTCAGCCCGATCAGGTAAAGATGGCGCCACTTGATCCACGCGTTCAGGTACAACCCTGCGCCGGCAGTTTTAATTTTGATTATCCTTTTGTTAATCGGGAAAACGTTCGCGTCCGCTGCAGCAAGCCCGCTTGGCAAATGTTCGTGAAGGTGGGCTTCAGTCAGGCGACCACGCAAGGCATAGTGATCAGCGCACGCGATCTGCAGCCAGGTCATGTTTTGACCCCTTCCGATCTGGACTGGAAGTCGACGACCGCGATCCCGCCGGGCAGTTTCGAAGACAAGACCCCGCTGGCCGGCAAACAATTAAAGAAGGCACTCGGCAAAGGTCAGCCTCTGCTGTCACAAGATCTGGAAAAAAACCAGCGTGCGCTGCGTGCCCGGCTGGCTCTCAGAGCGGGCGATGTCCTGACCGAGTCAGCCATCGAGCGCGTTGACCTGCCGCCAGGAACCGTTGGCACGCCACTTTGGGTAGCCAATGAGCTGGCCCCGGGGACACGGATGGCCAAATCTGTTCCTGCCGGTCAGATACTGCAAACTACTGATGTGGCGGAAAGCCGCCAGGTCGTGATCGCCACCAGCAACCTGAACCCGGGACAGGCGTTGAAACCCGAGATGTTCAAGCTGGACCGGCTCGATGCCGAAAAGATAAGCAGAACCCATCTGTTCGACCTGTCAGGTCTGGAAGGCTACGAATTGATGCGCCCCCTGCGCGCTGGCGAAGCACTGAGGACAAGTGATTTGCGGCCGGCGCTGATGGTGAAAAAAGGCGATCAGGTGAACCTGATCGTCGGCCGCCCGCCGGAATTCATGATTTCTGTGAGGGTCGAAGCGATGCAGGACGGGCGACTCAATGAGCAAATCAAGTTGCGCAACCCGGAATCCGGCACGACACTCTCAGGAATCATTACCGGAAAAGGCTCCGCAAGAGGATTGTAAGTTATTGTTTTTATTGATTTTTTTATTTAATAAAAAATTTTTTAAAAAAGGCCTAAAGTTCCTGTTGGCCGATCCGATATTCGATGTGACAGGAAAAAGTGGCTTTATGCCGAAAGTGAGAGAACTATGAGCAACCCGATATCTGGCATCTTCAACGGCAATGCGTCGCTGGACAAGGCCTCGCTCGACAAGGCCAAGCGCAAGACGGCCGAGCGCGCAGAGGATCTGGTTTCCGGCGATACCGGTAAACCAGCCAAGGCCGCGGCCCCGCGCGCAGATGAGCTGGTGCTGTCCGACATTGCTCAAAAGGCAATGGCAGAGCCTGCATTCGATCGCAACAAGGTCGAGGCCATCAAGCAGGCGCTGAAAGACGGCAACTATCCGCTCAATGCCCGCCGCATTGCGGAAAGCTTCGTGTCGATGGAGAAGCTGATCGGCTGAGCTGGTACCCGATCGATTACATCGCACTAAGCAAAATCCATGATGACGACGAGCCCGGAGCAAGCAGCTTCATCGCTCCTCCCTCAGGCCGCCAGCCCCGAGCTGGTCGCCTCGATTCAGCACGCCCTCGCGCTGAAGGACTTGCTCGAACAAGAATTCGAGGCGCTGCGCGCCCAGGACCTCGATGCCTTCGAGGCCATGCAGCCCCGCAAAATCGATATCTTTGCCACACTCAATGCACTCACGCGTGTTGGCACACCCGACAGCGTGCTGGACGATCCCGACTGGGACGGCTTCAAGCAAATCATCATGGATTGCCGCGAGCTGCATCGTCGCAATGAAGTGCTGATCACCCGCAAGCTGGACGCGATCCGCGGCACCCTCAACACCTTGCTCGGCATTGACCAGACCGCCTCGGTCGAAGTCTACGACCGGCTGGGACGCATGTCGCGCGGCAAGCGCGGGCGCGGCTTCGAAGAGGCCTGAAAAAGCCATCTGAAAGTCACCTGCGCGCCTTTCTGCGTTATTTCTGTTTCGATTCTTCCGGCTGAATACTCAGCCCATCCACCCAGGACAACACCACGGCCATCGCGGCGTAGAGTTCGCTCGGGATCTGCGCTTCGCTTTCAACGCTGGCCAGTGTGGCCAGCAGATCAGGGTCGCTGGTGAGCTCGATCCCGCGCCGATTCGCCTCTTCAATGATGGCGGCGACCAGAGTCTCGTCTGCGCGCCGCAACGGTGCAGCGTGAGAGGCCTCATCTGGCTGAAAAAAATCTCGTCGTTTCATGTCTGTATGTCCAGCATCGCACCCGGAGCAGCCCTCTCCTGCACCCCGACAGGTCGGGGGCCATTGAACACGCGCAGGGTGCCAAATGATAGACCTGCGCCCGCTAGCCGCTGGCGCAGAAGATCAGCCTGCTTACGTGCAGCGGTCGCCGTCTGCAGTCTGATCGCCCACAACATCAGATGGACCTGCGTTTTATCGATGACGGAAATTTGCAGCCAGAGCTCGCCGAGTGTCGCATGGCGCGTATGCAGGTCAACCGTGAACGGTGCCTCGTCGGGCTGACCACGCCGGCGTCCCCGGGAAAACCTGATCTCTACCGGATTGGCATCAGCAAATGGCAGCACTAGCGGGAACGCCAGCTCGCCGCGCGTTTGCGCCTTTACCGATTCCACTTGGGCCGATTCGATGTCATCGATCGCTCTTGAGAGTCTGGCCTGATCGGGTGAATCACGCTCACCAAGCGCGCGTACCATCCTTCGCAGCAAAGTCTTGACATCCGGTGTAGCACCCAGCTCGCCCCTGCCCAGCAAGGCTTCCAGCCACAACCCCGAGGCGATCACGCTGTTCTGCAAGGCTTCGGGCGACAGCCCGCGTATCGATAACTGCAACTGCCTGAATAACGCTATCAGCTCATCATTACCGACATTTTTCAAAAGCGCCGCCAGCTCCTCCGGCTCCAGCAGCGACATCAGTGCTGGCGTGAGCGGCGGGCGCAGCAACAAGGCTTGCAATCGCGATGTATTGAGGTGGATCGTGGGTGGCGGCAATCCCTGCGGGCGCGCTGTAGGGGGTGACGCGGGTGACTCAGCAGCACCTATCTCGGCCGCGCCGGCAGCCGCCCCGCGCGCATCCAGGGGTCGTAACAGCCAGCTACCCGGACGTGCCTGCGCGCGTAGTGACACGGTATCGCCGGGGCGAAACCGAAAGCCTGGCGGAAGATCGATCAGACCGCCATTGATCAGCAGTTTGAGACCGTCGGCACGCATCTCCAGCGTGGCCTGCACAATCTGGCCATCCCGCAGACCAAGATTTCTGGCCTGCGTGTTTTCGAGCTGGAGCGGACGGACTTCGAGGGAAATCGGGTGAATACGGCCCGTCAGCAGTAACTGCTCAGGGCCTTGCATCGCGACACCCGATATTCAAAGAGAGGAATTAAATGATGACACGTACTGCGCTCAGGGGTAGCGCACCCACTTCTTCTTCTCTTCGACACTCGCCTCATTTGCGGGCGCATTGTTGCTGGCAACGTTCACCGGCTGACGCGGTATCGCGATCGGCTGGTTCAGCATGGCGGCGGCCGGGGCAATCGCCGCGGGTGCGGTCGATGCCGGAACATGCATCATCGGCTTCTTATCGTAGTGAACGTCACCGCTGACTGCCATCGTCGCCGGACCTGTACCCTCGCCCAACACGACCATGCGCATCACGTTGACATCTGGCAGATGTACCACCTGACCGGCCTTTAGCTTCACATTCTTCGGCGGCACCAGCTTGGGATTGGCGCGCACGAAAGCCTCACGCATCACTTCGATAGAGAAAGGCGACGATGGGAAAGTTTTCTTGATGACCTTGTCAAGGGTATCTCCCGACTGCGCCACATAGGCTTCATGATCGCTCGACAGTGCAGTCTTGCGCGCGCTCTCATTGGCGAGCTGCTGCAACGATGCATTCGCAGCGGCGACTTGTCCAGGGCGTGCGGGCTTGCGCTTTTTCGCCATCGCGACGACCACCGGTTTGTCATGACCGGTTTCCGGCTTTTCGATAACAGGCAATTTCACCAGCGGCTTGTCGATGGTTTTCTCGGCAGGCTTTTCTGCGTGCTTGTCAGCGCCGTGCTTGTCAGCAGGCTTTTCTGCGGACTTCTCTTCGGGCCTGGCCGCCGGCTTCGCAGCCTTGTCTGCTGCGGGCGCAGGTGCGGCCTCAGGCTTGGCAGTTGCTTCCTTGCTTTCCTCTTTCTTGGGCTGGAAAGCCTTAGGCACTGCATTCTTTGGATAGGGCTTCGACGGCAGATCGGGCTCGTCCGGCTTGGGCTCTTCCTTCTTCGCATCCTTGGCGTCTTTCGGCGGCTCCTTCGGAGGATCGCCGGCCACGGCAGCACTGCCCAGCGCCATCATGATCGCTGCAAGCAGCAAGTGTCGGGTGAGTTTGTTCATGTTCTTCTCCGGATTACTCAGAAGGGGGTGGCGACCCAGTCGCCTGATCTTGCGATATCACGTGGTCCAGCCAGTTTCCTGATCACTGCCTTGCCGGCTTCGACGCTGACGACCTCGACCAGCGCGAGATGCTGCGCACTGTCAGGCTCAAGAATTCTTGCGGGCAGATGCTCGCGGTTCATCAGCAGCAACTGATCACCGATTGCCAGTCCTGCGACCAGACCGCCGTTGATCACCCAGCCATTCGCGACGCTCTCGGGCATCACATTGAAATGTTGAGGACGGCAACCGAAATCGGTATCCATTTTGTCGTTCCAGCGCTCGAGCACACGATCCAGCTCGGAGAGCAGGCCCGGTGGCAACGGCTGGCTGCTGATCGAGAGTTCGGCCGCTGGGAAAAACAACGGAACAGTATCTTGCCAGAGCATGCGACCGCTGCTGCGCTCGGTTACCGACAAACGCATCACGAAAGGCACGGGCGCCTTGCGTGGTGCTTCATCGTTGAAGAAATCGCGCGCTGCTGCAGCAACTTTCTGCATCACCGGTTTATCCATGCGGGGACGAACCGGCTCGATACCCAAAGCACCTGCAGGCAGCAACTCCAACTGCATGTGATACGGCGCGATATCTGGCTTGGCGCCTAGCAGATGACGATCGTAGGCATTACCCGGCATCTCGGTACGCGGAGTCAGTGACCATTTGCGACCAGCGGTCGCCTGCGCAAACAGTTTGCTCTTCGCCTGATGCAGTAATCGAGCCCAGTCGTACTGATCGGCGCCACTCGCAGCGATCTTCAGCTGTACATCGAAGGTCGCTTCGCGACGGTAACGCTGCAGGTTTGCCTTGCACACTTCCTCGCTGGGCATGACGCCTTTACCTTCGGCGATGATCGCTGCCGAGGGACCGTCTTCAACTTGCAGATAATTCAGCACGCGTACGCCGCGCACTTTCATATCCGAGTTGATGCGGACGTTCTCATGCAGCTTGCCGTTGCTGTCCACCCAGGCTGCGGTGTGCACACGAGTCTGGCCATCCATCGCTGCACGAACCAGTGCGTTTTGCAGCGCTTCGAGGCGCTTGCGCGGGTCGGTGGGCAGCGGTGTGTCGCCCGCATGAGCGGACAGCAGCGCACCAGCCAGCGGCAAGGCCGCGAGCAGCGGAAGTAAACGAGGTATCAAGCGAGTCGGGCGCATGATCATCAGCCTTTAGCGTCGAGATCCGGATTAACGGTTGCGAGCAGCCAGCTGGTTCAGGTACAGCACGCGCAGATCGTTCACAACGCGACCGTCAAGAGACAGCGTGGTTTCGTAGGTATCGTCACCGATCGGCGTGATCGACTCGAGCACGGCGCCATAGATGATGCCCTGCACACGGGTGCGGAAGGTATCACTGGTGACGATCATTTCAGCAACGGTCGTCGTGGCGTCAAGCTGCTGGCCATACACCTGTTCAGTCAGAGCACGGTAGGCGTCGAGCTTGGAAGCACGAATTGCCATCAGGCGCTGCTGCGCAGGATTCTTGTGGCTCTGCGTGGTAATCACTGCATAGCCTGTGGCACGGATCGTCTGCTGACGCTCCATCATCGGCGTGATCATCGACACGGGCTCCGCCGTTGCCTTGGACTCGACCTTGGGCTCAGCCTTGGCCAGTTCAACGACAGGCGCCTTCGGCTCGGCAGGCTTGACCGACTCAACCGGCTTGGCTTCAGCTTTGGCGGAAGCGTTGTCAGCTACCGCAACGGAAGGAATCGTCTGGCAGGCAGAGATCAGCGCAACCAGCGAGACCATTGTGCATTTGGACATCTTGTTCATAAATCACCCCTTGTTGTCGTCATCAGCGTTCGCTACTTCCGGGAACACTTCTT
>JACCDH010263128.1_pt1 | contig 11023 bp, 9 predicted proteins | sample 7442481 | NCBI WGS metagenome assembly JACCDH01 (sample SAMN15323433, study PRJNA562643) | freshwater metagenome | isolation source: river surface water | place: USA:Blue River Watershed | collected 2017-08-15 | reverse complement strand
GCTGGGTTGAAGGGGGAGGCAAAAAAGCGGGGCAGAAAACAAAAAAGGGCCGTTCGCACACCCGTGGAGGGGTCGAACAGCCCTGGCGAACGGCCTTGAGAACGGAGGTCCGTCAGCAGCGGTCAGCGGGGGGGCTTATTTGCCGCCTTTTTTGAACGCGTTGTACGCGGCGGCCAGTGCCTCGCGGCTTTCGTTGGTGAACTTGCCCGGCTGGATCATCTTGGCGGCAAAGTCGGCGTCCACAAAAATGGTTTTGTTGCCGGCCACTTCGGGCTTGATCTTCTCCAGCGCCGCCTTGTTGGCGGTGGGGTAGCTCATTTCGTTCGACACCTGGGCACCGCTTTCGGCGCGCAGGTAGAAGTCGATGAACGCGTGGGCGTTGTTGGGGTGCTTGGCGTCCTTGGTGATGGCCATGGTGTCAAAGAAAATCAGGGCACCGGTGCTGGGCAGCAGGGCCTCGATCACGTCTTTGGAGCCGTTTTCCTTGGCGCGCCCGGCGGCGATGTTGATGTCGCCCGACCAGCCGATCACCGCACAGGCCTTGCCGCCGGCCACGTCGTCGATCATGGTGGCGCTGAACATGCGAATGTCCTTGCGCACTTTGGCCAGCATGTCGGTGGCCACCTTGTAGTCGGCGGGGTCGTTGGAATACGCGTCTTTGCCCACGTAATGCAGGGCCACCGGCATGATTTCGGTGGGCGAATCCAGGTAAGCAATGCCGCACTTCTTCAGCTTGGCCGTGTACTGGGGGTTGAACACCAGGTCCCATGCGTTTTCGGGCATGGGCATGCCGCCCAGGGCTTTCTCCACTTTGGTGCGGTTGATGCCCACCGTGGTGAATCCCCAGGCCCAGGGCACCAGGTGTTTGTTGTCGGGGTCGGCCTTGGTCAGCGCGCCCATGATGGCGGCGTCCAGGTTGCCGTAGTTCTTGAGCTTGGTCTTGTCCAGCGGCTGGAACAGACCGGCTTCGACCTGCGCGGGGCTGAAGGCGGTGCCGGGCACCACGATGTCGTAGCCCGTGTTGCCCGCCACCAGCTTGGCGTTCAGGGCTTCGTTGGTTTCAAAGGTGTCGTAGTTGACCTTGATGCCGGTTTCCTGCTCAAACGCGGCAATCATGCCCTCGGGCACGTAGTCGGGCCAGTTGTAGATGTTGAGGACTTTTTCCTCGGTGTTCACCGGCTCGGCAGGCGCAGCGGCCACAGGGGCGGGCGCCGGTGCCGGAGCGGCCACGGGTGCCGGTTCTTCCTTTTTGCCACAGGCCGCCAGCAGGGCCGCGGTGACGGCCAAAACCAACACGTGTTTTTTCATGGTGAACGCTACTCCAGAGGTTGAAGACAAAGGGGAAGGGGGTGGAAACGGCGATGGCCCGTGTCAGGCACCCAGCAAACCATTCGACAAAGACCGAGCAAGAAACGGGCCGCAAAGATTGTAGTCAGGCCGGGGCTTCCAGCAGGCCCATGGCCTTCAAATCCGCCAGCGTGAGGTCCAGCACCTTGCGGATCAGGGCCACCAGGGTGTCGATGTCGGCGCGGGTGACGATGAGCGGCGGCGCCACGATCATGCGGTCGCCCACGGCGCGCATGATGAGCCCGTTGGCAAAACAATGGGCCCGGCAGCGCATGCCCACGGCCAGGGACGGGTCGAAGCGCTGGGGGCGCCCGTCGGGGCCACCGTTTTTACTTTTGACCAGCACCAGCCCGGCCACGAGGCCGCAGGTTTCGGCGGCGCCCACCAGCGGGTGGTCGGCCAGCTGGGCGTAGGCCTGGGCCAGGTAGGGGCCGGTGTCGTCCTTCACCCGGCCCGGCAGGTTCTCGCGGGCCATCAGGTCCAGGTTGGCCAGGGCCACCGCGCAGGCCACCGGGTGGCCGCTGTAGGTGTAGCCGTGGTTGAACTCGCCGCCCTGCTCAATCAGCGTGCGCGCCACGCGCCCGCCCACCATCACCCCGCCCAGGGGGATGTAGCCGCTGGTCACGGCCTTGGCAAAGGTCACCAGGTCGGGGCGGTAGCCGAACTTCTCGTAGGCAAACCAGTGGCCCAGGCGGCCAAAGGCGCAAATCACCTCGTCGCTGACCAGCAGAATGCCGTAGCGGTCCACGATGCGCTGAATTTCGGGCCAGTACGTGGCCGGCGGAATGATGACCCCGCCCGCGCCCTGCACCGGCTCGGCAATGAAGGCGGCCACCTTGTCGGGGCCCACTTCCAGAATTTTTTCTTCCAGCCAGCGGGCGGCGCGCACGCCAAAGTCGGCCTCGCTTTCGCCGGGCAGGGCGTTTTCAAAGAAATACGGCTGGTCAATGTGCGTGATGTTGGGAAGGGGCAGGTCGCCCTGCGCGTGCATGCCGCTCATGCCGCCCAGTGACGCCCCCGCCATGGTGCTGCCGTGGTAGGCGTTGTGCCGGCTGATGATGACCTTGCGCTGCGGCTGGCCCTGCAAGTCCCAGTAGCGGCGCACCATGCGCACGTTGGAGTCGTTGCTTTCGCTGCCGCTGGAGCTGTAGAACACGTGCTCAAACGCCCAGCCGGGGCGGCCGTCGGCGCCGGGGCCCACGGCGGGCGCCAGGCTGGCCAGGCGGGCCGCCAGCCGAACGGCGGGCTCGTTGGTGGTCTGGAAAAAGCTGTTGTAGAAGGGCAGCTTCATCATCTGCGCATGGGCCGCGTCGGCCAGTTCGCGGCGGCCGTAGCCCGCGTTCACGCACCACAGGCCGCTCATGGCGTCGAACAGGCGGTGGCCGTCGGTGTCCCACACGTAAACGCCCTCGGCGCGGTCAATGACGCGGGCGCCACGGGTGGCCAGGTCGGCGTGGTCGGTAAAGGGGTGCAAAAAATGCGCGCTGTCCAGGGCCTGCAGGGCCCGGGTGTCCAGCGACTGAGGGGGGGCAATGGGAGCGGTCATGAGGACTTGCTTCTGGAAGGAGGGGGATTGGCAAAACAAGCTCAGCGGCCTTCGGCAACCGATTCACCCACCGAATGCTGGAACACCGAACGGAACTGCTGCTTGAGCCAGTCTAAACCCCGATCGCCCGCGCTGTCGCGCCGGCACAGCAGCGTGACCCCAAAACGCCCCAGCTCAAGCGGCGGGCGACACACCTGCAGGTCGGCGCAGCGCGAAAGGGCCAGACAAGTGGGCGTGGGCGCAGTGGCCACCGCGCGCAACCGGGTCAGAAAGGCCGGCAGTGCCGAAAAATGGGTCAAGGCCGTTTGAATGCGGCGCTGCAAGCCCATGCTGCGCAAGGCCGCATCGACCACGCTCTCGCGGCCCAAAGGCGACACCAGCACATGGGGCAAGCTCACATACGCCTCCAGGCTCAGCGGAAGAGGGACGTCGGTCTGCCGAGCGGCGAGCAAGCACGAAAAACCCAGCTCGCCCAACAGCTCCGCCTCCAGCCCCATGCGGCCCAACGAACCCGACACCAGCGCCAGGTCCAACTCGCGCTCGTCAAACGCCTGCTCCACGGTGTAGCGGTTGACTTGCCGCAGCACCAGGCTGATGTTGGGCGCATCGTCGGCCAGCATCTCGGCCAAACGCGGCCCCATGGCCAGTTCCAGGTCGTCGGACATGCCCACCGTGAAGCGGCGGCGAGACGCACGGCTGTCAAAAAGAATCGGCGCCAGCATCAGCCCGTGCAATTGCTCGATGTGCTGCGACAGCGGCTCGGCCATGGCCCGTGCCCGGGGGGTGGGCTCCATGCCGGTGCGGGTGCGAACGAACAAGGGGTCGTCTGCCGTCGCGCGGAGGCGCATCAGGGCGGCGCTGACCGCCGCCTGGCTCAACATCAGCCGCTTGGCGGCACGCGTCACGCTGCGCTCTTGCCAAAGGGCGAGAAACACCACCGCCAGGTTCAGGTCGATGCGCTTCAAATCACTGAAACTGAATTTCATTATTCAAACGTTTTGTTTGACGGATTGATGACGGCAACAGAAACTGGCCCGGTTCGCTCAAAGCCCCCCGCCGAAAAAGGTGAATTGGGCGCCCCAAACCGTTTTTCTTGAATCTGAACCATGTGTCAATTGTTGGCGATGAGTTGCAAGCAACCGGCAACCATCAACTTTTCGTTCGAGGGATTTGCCACAAGGGGAGGGCGGACCGATGAGCACCAAGACGGGTGGGGGATTGCGTTTTTTGAAGACGAAGGCTGCCGGATGTTCCTGGACGCACAGCCCGCCTGCTCGTCCCCCGTGGCCGAGCTGATCCGGCAATACCCCATCAAATCGCGGAACGTGATCGCCCACATCCGCAAGGCCACCGAAGGCAGCGGGGGCGTGGCGCTGCAGAACTGCCACCCGTTTTCGCGGGAGCTTTGGGGGCGGCCCTGGATCTTTGCGCACAACGGCAACGTCAACCCTTTTGTACCGCCCGCCGATGCACCTGCGGTTCATGTGCCCATCGGGCAAACCGACAGCGAGCGGGCGTTTTGCTACATCCTCAACCGGCTGCGGGCCAAATTTGCGGTCCAACCACCCCTGGACGCGCTGCAGGCCGAACTGGCCGACATGGCGGCACAAATTGCGCAACACGGCACGTTCAATTTTGTGTTGTCCAATGGACCGCTCATGTTTGCCTATTTCACCACCAACCTGCATGTGGTCACGCGGCGCCATCCGTTCACAACGGCCAAGCTGGCGGACTGCGACATGCAGATGGACTTCAGCAAGCACAACCAGATCGACGACGTCATCAGCGTCATTGCCACCAAGCCGCTCACCGCCGACGAGGTGTGGCACGCGTTCTCTCCGCATGAACTGCGGGTGTTTCACGAGGGCGAATGCATCGCCGTCGGCCCGTGCGCCGCGCAACCGCCAGCGGTTGCCCCTTCCTGATGCCTCATCCCAGGCATTGTTTTTTGTTTTCCCCTTGCATCACGTTCAGGAGTCATGGCATGAATTTCAAACCCGCGGTCATCGTTTCTTTGCTCACGGCCAGCCTGGCCTTTGGCGGATGGCAAAGCGCCCACGCGCAGGAACTGCGCATGGGCCTGAGCAGCAGCCCCCAGGCGGCCGACCCCCACTTCTTCAACAACGACGCCATGAGCGCCATGCTGAGCCATGTGTACGAGACGCTCATCACGCTGGATGCCGATGCCCGGCTGGTGCCCGGCCTGGCCGAGTCGTGGAAAGCCATCAACGACACCACCTGGGAAATCAAACTCCGCAAAGGCGTGAAGTTCCAAGACGGCACCCCGCTGACCGCCGATGACGTGGTGCATTCGCTGGACCGGCCCGCCACCATCACCAACAGCCCCAGCTCCTTCACCACCTACACCAAGGGCATCGTGGGCAAAAAGGTGGTGGATGCACACACGCTGCAGCTGACCACGGCCGCACCGGCGCCGCTGTTGCCCAACGACCTGACGCGCATCTTCATCGTGTCCAAGAAAGCCACAGAGGCCGCGGGCACCGAAGACTTCAACCAGGCCAAGGTGGTGGGTGCGGGCACCGGCCCCTTCACGCTGGTGAAGTACACACGGGGTGAAGGCACCCAGCTCGCCCGGTTTGACGGTTACTGGGGCAACAAGCCCGCGTGGGCCAGCGTCAACATCCGCTTCCTGCCCAACGACTCGGCCCGCATGTCGGCCCTGCTGTCGGGCGACGTGCATCTGGTGGAAAACATCCAGGCCAACCTGGTGCCGCAGTTCAAGGCGAACAAAGACTTGGCCGTGTTTGAAAAGGTCTCCAGCCGGGTGTTGTTCTTGTTCACCGATTTGCGCGACCAGTCGCCCGCCGTGCTCAATGCCGAGGGCAAACCCGCCGATGTGAACCCCCTCAAAGACGCGCGGGTGCGCCAGGCCCTCTCCAAGCTGATCGACCGCACGGCCCTGACCGAACGGGTGCTGGACAAACTGGGCGTGCCCACCGGCAACCTGGCCGCACCCGGCATGTACGGGTTCAACCCCAACCTCAAGCCCGAAGCCCTGGACGTGGCAGGCGCCAAAAAGCTGCTGGCCGAAGCGGGCTACCCCAACGGCTTCAACCTGCAACTGCACGGCCCCAATGACCGCTACATCAACGACGAGCAGGTGCTGCAAACCATCGGCCAGATGCTGACTCGGGGCGGCGTTCCCACCAAGGTGAACGTGGGCCCCATGTCCACCTTCGTGGGCCGCGCGTCCAAAAAAGAACTGGGCTTTGGCCTGCTGGGCTGGGGCGTGGGCGGTGGTGAGCCCTCAGGCCCCCTGCGCGGCCTGCTGGCCACCCCCGACAAAGACAAAGGCTTGGGCGCCAACAACTGGAGCAGCTACAGCAACCCGCAGTACGACCAGCTCATCACCGAAGCCCTGCGCACCGTGGACGACAAGAAGCGTGAAAAGCTGCTGCAAGACGCAGCCGAGCTGGCCCTGAAAAAAGACCAAGCCCTCATCCCGCTGTACAACCAGGTCATGACCTGGGCCACCCGCAAAGGCTACAGCTACACGCCGCGGGTGGACGAGTTCACGCTGGCGCACCACGTCAAGCCGCAGTAAAGCCCTGCCGACGCCCCTGAACCGCCCCATGCCCACCGCACCGCTTGCCGGACAGGCCCTCCATGCTTGAATTCATGCTTCGTCGCCTGGGCCAAAGCCTGTTGGTGCTGTGGGTCATGTCGTTGCTGGTGTTTGTCGGCGTCTATGTGGTGGGCAATCCCATCGACATTCTGGTCAGCCTCGACGCCGACCAGGCCGAACGGCAACGGCTGATTGCGTCCATGGGGCTGGACCAGCCGCTGCACACGCAGTACGGCCGGTTTCTGGTGCAGGCGCTGCAGGGTGATTTGGGAATGTCGTTCGTGCAGGGCGTACCGGCCATGCAGCTGGTGCTGGAAAAAATGCCCGCCACACTGGAACTGGCCGTCGCTGCCATGCTGATCGCGGTGGTGGTCGGCCTGCCGCTCGGGCTGTGGGCGGGCCTCAAACCCGATGGCTGGGCGGGTCAAACCATCATGACGGGGTCCATCATCGGCTTCTCACTGCCCACCTTCTGGGTGGGGCTGATGCTCATCATGGTGTTTTCGGTGCAGTTGGGCTGGTTGCCGTCGGGTGGGCGCGGGCCCACCGAACTGGTGTTCGGCGTGCCCTTGTCGCTGCTGAGCTGGGAAGGGTGGAAACACCTGCTGCTTCCGGCCGCCAACCTCGCGCTGTTCAAGCTCTCGCTCATCATCCGGCTGACCCAGGCGGGGACGCGGGAAGCGTTGACCCAAGACTATGTGAAGTTCGCACGGGCCAAAGGCCTCTCGCCCCAGCGGGTGGTGGGGGTTCACGTGCTCAAAAACATCCTCATTCCCATCGTCACCGTGGTGGCGCTGGAATTCGGCGGGCTCATCGCTTTTGCGGTGGTCACGGAAACCATTTTTGCGTGGCCGGGCATGGGCAAACTCATCATCGACTCCATCAACCTGCTGGACCGGCCCGTGGTGGTGGCCTACCTGCTCACGGTGGTCACCCTGTTTGTGACCCTCAACCTGCTGGTGGATTTGGCCTATGCAGGACTGGACCCGCGGGTTCGCCTGCAACAAATGGGGCGCTGACATGAACGCCGAGACGCCCTTTCAACGCGCCGTCCGGGGGTTCTTCGCCTCGCACACTGCCGCTGTTTCGGCGGTGCTGCTGCTGATCCTGACGGCGCTGGCCCTTGCCGCGCCCTGGGTGGCGCCGCAAAACCCCTACGACCTGGCGCAACTGGACATTCTGGACAGCCGCCTGCCGCCCGCCAGCCGGGCGGGTGGCGGTGCCTCGCCCGACGCCATGGTGCACTGGCTGGGCACCGACGACCAGGGGCGCGACATGCTCTCGGCCATGTTGTATGGGCTGCGCATTTCACTGGGACTGGGACTGGTGGCCACCGCCTTGGCCCTGACGCTGGGGCTGGCGCTGGGCCTTTGGGCGGGCTACCGCGGCGGCTGGGTGGATGCGCTGGTCATGCGCCTGGCGGACTTGCAACTGTCCTTCCCGGCCATTTTGCTCGCGCTGATTCTGATTGCGGTGCTCAAGCCCGGCATCACCAACGTGGCCATCGCGCTGGTGGCGGTGCAGTGGGCGTACTACGCCCGAACCGCGCGCGCGGCTGCCCTGGTCGAAAGAAAAAAAGAATACGTGGAAGCAGCCATTGGCCTGCGCCTGCCCACTTGGCGCGTGGTCTTCAGGCACCTGCTGCCCAATTGCCTGCCACCGGTGCTGGTGGTTGCGGCCCTGCAAGTGGCCAGCGCCATTGCCCTGGAGGCCACGCTGTCGTTCCTGGGTCTGGGTGTGCCCATCACCGAGCCCTCGTTGGGCTTGCTGATTGCCAATGGCCAAGCCCATCTGCTGGCCGGCAGCTACTGGATTTCAGTGTTCCCGGGCCTGCTGCTGCTGGTCACCATCGTCTGCATCAACCGGGTGGCCGACCGGCTGCGGGACGTGCTCAACCCGAAACTGCAAGGTCGCTGACGCCATGGGCACACCGCTGGTACTTGATGTTCGGGGCCTGACCACCCAATGGCCCTCGGCGTCCGGGCCCCTCACCGTTGTGAACGACGTGTCGTTCAGCCTGGCGCCTGGCCACATCATGGGCCTGGTGGGCGAATCGGGGTCGGGCAAGTCCATGACCGGGTTTTCCATCATGGGACTGATCGACCGCCCCGGTTCAGTGACCGGGGGCGAAGTCTGGTTTCAGGACCGCAGCGGCGAGCGCGTCGACCTGCGGCAACTGCCCGAGAGGGCATTGCGTGCCCTGCGGGGCAACCGGTTGGCCATGGTGTTTCAGGACCCCATGATGACCCTCAATCCGGTGCTGCGGATCGACACCCAGATGGTGGAGACCATTCGCGCCCACCACCGGGTCAGCCCACGCGCCGCAAGGGCACAGGCCGAGCGCACGCTGGCGCTGGTGGGCATTCCATCGCCCAAAGAACGGCTGAACGCCTACCCCCATCAATTCTCGGGTGGCATGCGGCAACGGGTGGCCATTGCCATTGCACTGCTCAACGAGCCCGATTTGCTGATAGCCGACGAACCCACGACCGCGCTGGACGTGACCATCCAGGCCCAAATCCTGGCGGAGGTGCAGAACCTGTGCCGCCAGTCTGGCACTGCACTGGTCTGGATCACGCACGACCTGTCCGTGGTCGCCGGCCTGGCCGATTCGGTGGCCGTGATGTATGCAGGCCGCCTGGTGGAACAGGGGCCGGTGAATGCGGTGCTGGACCGCCCGGCCCACCCCTACACCCGTGGACTGATGGCCTCCCTGCCCTCCAGAAACCCCCGCGGCCAACCGCTCAACAGCATGCCGGGCATGGCCCCTTCGCTGGCCCATCTGCCTGCGGGCTGTGCCTTTGCACCCCGCTGCCCCGCATCCAGCGGCCCCTGCCTGACGCAGGTGCCCAACGCCCAAGCCGTCGGCCACGCTCACCAGACGCGCTGCTGGCACCCCGTGGCGGCGGGGTCACCCCTGCCCCAGCCGCCCGCCGTTGCAGGCCATTGCACCCCATGACCGCATCCCATCCGCCTGCAGGCGCCGGCCCTGTGCTGTCGCTTCAAAACATTCACCAGCGGTTTTCGCCGCCGCGCGACGGCGTTGCCCGGCTGCTGCAACGCTGGGGCTGGACCACGCCCACCCCCTCCGTGCAGGCACTGGACGGCGTCAGCCTGGACGTTCATGCCGGTGAAGTGGTGGGTCTGGTGGGTGAATCGGGCTGCGGCAAATCCACCCTGGGCCGGGTGGCCGCCGGTCTGTACAACCCCACGCAGGGCCAGCGCCTCTGGAAGGGTCAAGTCCTGCAGGCGGCTGGCTCGCAAGGTCGGCCGTCGGCCGAGGCGCAGCGCCAGCAACTGGCCATACAAATGATTTTTCAGGACCCCTACGCCAGCCTGAACCCCCGCATGCGGGTGCTGGACATTGTGGGCGAGGCCCCGGTGGCCCACGGCCTGCTGAAGTCCCAGGCGCAGCGGGACCGGGTGGTGGAGCTGCTGGAGCAGGTGGGAATGGACGCCTCGGCGCTCATGCGCTTTCCCCACCAGTTCTCGGGTGGCCAACGGGCCCGCATCGGCATCGCCAGGGCGCTGGCGGTCGAGCCGGAATTTCTGATTTGTGACGAGGCCGTGGCCGCACTGGACGTGTCCATTCAAGCGCAGGTCATCAACCTGTTCATGGCCCTTCGCGAGCGGCTGAAGCTGACTTACCTGTTCATCAGCCACGACCTGGGCGTGGTGCAGCACATCAGCGACCGGGTGGTGGTCATGTACCTCGGCCGGGTGGTGGAACAAGGCCCAACGGACGAATTGTTCAGCCGGCCCCAGCACCCCTACACGCAGGCACTGCTGGCCGAAACCCCCCGCCTGGACGTGCGCAAAAAAACCTACAGCGCCATTCAGGGTGAACTGCCCTCGCCCCTGAACCCCCCCAGCGGTTGTCACTTTCACCCGCGCTGCCCCCATGCCATGGCCCAATGCGCCACCACGGCCCCACGGTTGCTGCCGCTGACCGGACCGGGCGGAACCGGCACACATGCAGTGGCTTGCCACCGGGTGCCCGCGACGACCGCTTGAACGCCGCAAGTCGGACGGCGCCAAAATTTAAAGGTTTTTATGGCCTTGGCGCACGTATTTATTGGGTTTGTAGCTATTGTTTTTTAAAAATCCATCAAACGTGCAGCAGCAGATGCTCGCGTTCCCAGGGGGAAATCACCTTCATGAACTCGGCAAACTCCAGTTCCTTGATTTCGGTGTAAATGGTGATGAACGCCTGGCCCAGCACGTCGTGCAGGTCGGTTTCCTTGCGCAGCATGTCCAGCGCCTCGCCCAGGCTGCGGGGCAAGGCGTAAGGGGCCAGGTAGGCGTCGCCGCGCATTTCCGGCTTGGGCTTGATTTTGTTTTTCAGCCCGAGGTAGCCGCAGGCCAGCGTCATGGACATGGCCACGTAGGGGTTGGCGTCGGCGCCGATCACGCGGTTCTCCACCCGGCGGGCCTGCGGGCTGGAAATGGGCGAGCGAATGCCCACCGTGCGGTTGTCGTGCCCCCATTCGATGTTGATGGGCGCGGCCGTGTGCCGGCTCAGGCGGCGGTAGCTGTTCACGTAG
>JACCDH011396029.1_pt1 | contig 11024 bp, 12 predicted proteins | sample 7442481 | NCBI WGS metagenome assembly JACCDH01 (sample SAMN15323433, study PRJNA562643) | freshwater metagenome | isolation source: river surface water | place: USA:Blue River Watershed | collected 2017-08-15 | reverse complement strand
TAATAGGCGTCATAGAGGCTGCCCCAGCGGGCATTGGCGGCATTGAGCAGGAACCGTGCATTGAGCACCGGGACCACCAGCTGCGGCCCGGCCATGGTGGCGATTTCCGGATCGACATTCTGCGTGCCCACCTGGAACGGTGCCGGTTCCGGCACGAGGTAGCCGATCTGGCGGAGGAAGGCCTGATATTCACCCAGGTCGATCGCTTGGCCGGCGCGTGCCTTGTGCCAGGCGTCGATCTGGGTCTGCAGGTCCTCGCGCTTGGCCAGCAGGGAACGATTTCGCGGCGTGAAGCGGTGCAGAAGAATTGCGAAGCCTGTCCAAAACTGCGCGATATCGATATTTAGGGGGGCGAGCACTTCCTGCTCGATAAAATCGCAAATTAGTCCATCCACCGATAGACCAGCCTTCTGTAACCGCCTTGTCATTATTAAATCTTCTGCCCGGTCTTTGCCCAGTCAGCCAAGAAGCCTTCGATGCCCTTGTCGGTCAGGACATGCTTGATCAGACCCTTGATGACGGTCGGCGGCGCGGTCATAACATCGGCGCCGATCTTGGCGGCTTCGAGGACATGGATGCCGTGCCGTACCGAGGCGACGAGGATTTCGGTGGCGAAGGAATAGTTGTCGTAGATCAGGCGGATGTCGCTGATCAGCTGCATGCCATCAAAGCCGTTGTCATCGTGGCGGCCGACGAAGGGGGAGACGAAGGTGGCTCCGGCCTTGGCGGCGAGTAGCGCCTGATTGGCCGAGAAGCACAGCGTGACGTTGACCATGGTGCCATCCGAGGTGAGCGCCTTGCAAGTCTTCAGCCCGTCGATGGTGAGAGGCACCTTGATGCAGACATTGTCCGCGATCTTGCGCAGCACTTCGGCCTCGCGCATCATGCCTTCGTGATCGAGCGCGACCACTTCGGCGCTGACCGGGCCGGACACGATCCCGCAGATTTCCTTGGTCACTTCCATGAAGTCGCGGCCCGACTTCATGATTAGCGAGGGATTAGTCGTCACGCCATCGAGCAAGCCTGTGGAGGCCAGTTCCTTGATGTCATCAATTTCTGCAGTGTCAGCGAAAAACTTCATCGGATAGTGCTCCTACGGGCGGCAATTGCGTCAGCGATCGCTTGCGGCGTCATGCGGAAAATTTCATAGAGCTCATTAGCGCTGGCTGAGGCTCCGAATTGGTCCACACCGAAATTAAGGCTGTTGGGACCCAATAGAGCGCGCCATGGAAGCGTCGCACCGGCTTCGATCGACACGCGAAGTGTACTATCACCGCCTAACAATTCCGTTTGCCTTGCAGCTGGTTGTTCTTCGAGCAGTTCGAGACAGGGGGCCGAAACAACGCGGACCCGGCAGCCAGCAACAGCCAGCTTCTCGCGAACTGCCATGGCAATTGAAACTTCAGAGCCGCTCGCAGTAATGACGACTTCGGCTTCTTCTTCATTGCCCGCCAGGGTATATGCGCCGTCAGCAGACCGGTTGGTGTGGGTGTCGCTTCGAAGTAGCGGCAAGTCTTGCCTAGAAAGCGCAAGCACAGAAGGGCCTTCGTGCTTGAGTGCCAGCTCCCAGCATTCCGCGACTTCGACGGCGTCTGCCGGCCGGAAAACCCGAAGTCCGGGTATCAATCGCAAGCTCGCCAGATGCTCAACTGGCTGATGCGTCGGGCCGTCTTCACCCAGGCCAATGGAATCGTGGGTGAATACGTAAATAACCTTCAGGTTCATGAGCGCGGCGAGACGAATAGCGGGTCGGCAATAATCGCTGAAAACCAGGAACGTGCCGCCATAAGGTATGTGTGCACCCGTTAAAGCAATGCCATTCATTGCGGCCGCCATGCCGTGCTCGCGAATGCCATACCGAAGGTAATTGCCAGCGGGATGTTCGGAAGTGAAATCCTCGTGGACATTTGACCTGGTGCCATTTGAACCACTGAGATCGGCAGAGCCTCCGAGCAAATCTGGACAAATCGCAATTAATTGCTCCAGCACATCCTTTGAGCTTACGCGGGTCGCCTTCGGCCGAACTTGCTGTAGCATCGAGTTTCGTATTTGTATGAATAGCTTGTCGCTCGGTAGCTGATGTCGACGCTCCTCTATCTGAGAGACGCGTTCGCGAGCGTCTTGACTTTGGGATGCCAATGCAGCCAGCCAGTCACTTCGTGCTGAAAGTCCCCGATGGCCACAGCTCCTCCAAAGATTCAGAATGTAAGTTGGCAGTTCGAAAGGCGCGTGGTGCCAATCTAGCGCAATACGCATGTTGGCTATTTCGCTGGATCCAAGCGGCGAACCATGTATTCCAGCCGAGCCAGCTTTGGTCGGCGCTCCCATGCCTATGTTAGTGCGGCAGGCAATGAGAGATGGCTTTGTTGATTTGTTCGCTAATTCGAGTGCCTCGTCGATTTTTTCCACGTCATGGCCATCAACTGCGATGACCGTCCAACCATAGGCTTCGATGCGACTAAGAACGTCCTCGCTTGAGGTAATTCCGATCGGTCCATCGATTGAGATGGCGTTGTCGTCGAAAAGCACTGTCAGCTTGGAGAGGCGCAAATGGCCTGCAAGGGCTAAGGCCTCGTGGCTGATGCCTTCCATCAAACAACCATCGCCGGCCATTACGTAAATGCGGTGTCCAGCAATCACATCACCGAGTTCTTCAGCGAGTTTGCGCTCAGCAATAGCCATTCCGACCGCGGTTGCTATGCCTTGGCCCAGCGGGCCTGTCGTACATTCGATGCCTGGCGTATGGCCAAACTCCGGGTGGCCAGGCGTGAGGCTCTCTTTGCGCCGCAAGCGCTTGAGTTGATCAAGTGTCATCGCTGGCGCCCCTGTGAGATGTAGGAGCGCATAGGCGAGAGCGGATCCGTGTCCCGACGAAAGTACGAAGCGGTCTCGCGCCAACCAATCGAGATTTGTCGGATCAAATTTCAGGTGCTTGGCAAAAAGCACACTGGCAACATCGGCCATGCCCATTGGCATGCCCGGGTGCCCTGATCCTGCATTTTCGACCATATCGGCACACAGGACCCGGAGTAAGGTCGCCATCTGTGTTAGATCGGAATTCGTCACACGAGCCTCGCCGGTTCTGCTTGTTTTGCAACGCGCATAAAGCTAGTGAAACGTTTAAGCAACCATCTTAGGTAGAGTTGAGGCGCTCATGCGAACAATGTCAGCGGAAAAACTGACGCGGGCCGCGTTTGAAGAATTCGGAACGGTGATAGAGGCATCGTGTGATGTTGAGCCGATCGCAATCAACGCTGGCACCTGCCGCAAATTTGCCAGTCTAGCATTAGCCGATTGCGCTATAGATGGGGGGCAAACAGCGATCCACATCTATCGGGCAAAACCGCTCGATTTGCCTATCATTGTCAAAAGCCTGGAGCATCATGCCTGGGGCTCGCAAACCTTCATGCCGCTTAGCGGGAGACCCTATTTGGTGATTGTCGCTCCTGCCGGCCCATTTGAGCTTGAGAAGGTACGCGTCTTTCGGGCCGAAGGCAGCCAGGGCGTGCAGTATAACAGGGGCACCTGGCACCATTTCTGCCTGGCCCTGGATGCCGAAAGCGATTTTCTCGTGATCGATAGGTTTTCGCCGACGCCTGACTGTGAAGAGGTCCACCTGTCGTCCAATCAGCAATTCATCATCGCGCTTTAAACGAGCAAAGCCTCTGCCCCGCAATGAAAGCCCGCGTAAGCAAGCATGCCGATGCGATTATCCCCATGCTCGACAATCCGAACCCCGCAGCGAATGCGAAGTTGGGAGGGGCATCGCCCCAGGCGAGCAGGTGGCTGGCGGCCTGAGCACTCACGGCAATGGCAGTGCCAATGAGAAGGAGCTTGTAAGGACCAACTGCGCTGCGTGACCCCGTAGCTACAAAGCCCAGGATTGCGACGATCACACCAAGCAGCGCAAGAGGAGCGCTTCCCATCATTGCCGCAAAGCCTCCGGCAAGCACGCCAAAAAGACCAACCATCGTTGCTTTGGTAAGCCGAAGATCCGGCTGCGCGAGCGCCAGCAACGCTCCCCCGCCTGCCAGCAACGCGATGTGATCGAGGCCCGTGAACGGATGAAGCAGACCATCGGCCACGGTCAGCGAGTGGGTCGCGTGACCAGGATGTGCCAAGACGGCTGAAGGAAGGGCTGCCGCAAGTCCTGCGATCGCTGAACGAATAAGGGTCTTTGTGTTCATAGGTCTCATCCCTTGCATTGAAGGCCGCCGCGCTCGACGACGAACCCGGCAATCTCGTCGACGCCGCTTCCGGCCTTGATGTTGGTGAATACGAACGGCCGGTCGCCGCGCATCTTCTTGGCATCGCGGTCCATCACCGACAGGTCGGCGCCGACCAGCGGTGCGAGGTCGGTCTTGTTGATCACGAGCAAGTCCGAACGGGTGATGCCAGGGCCGCCCTTGCGAGGGATCTTGTCGCCTGCCGAGACGTCGATCACGTAGATAGTGAGATCGGCCAGTTCGGGGCTGAAGGTCGCGGCTAGGTTGTCTCCACCGCTTTCAATCAGGATCACGTCGAGCCCAGGGAATTTTGAGGAGATCTCGGCAACCGCCGCGAGGTTCATTGATGCATCCTCGCGGATCGCGGTATGCGGGCAACCGCCGGTTTCAACCCCGATGATCCGATCAGCCTCGAGCGAACCCGCACGGATCAGGAATTCGGCATCTTCGCGGGTATAGATGTCATTGGTGATCGCGGCGATCTCGAAGCGGCTGCGCAGTGTCTTGCACAGTGCATCCATCAGCGCGGTTTTGCCCGAGCCGACCGGTCCGCCGATCCCGACGCGCAAGGGGGAGAGCTTGTTTTGGTTCATGTGCGGAACAGCCTCGTATATTGGGTTTCGTGGGCCATGCAGGCGATGTCGGCGGCAAGCGTAGCGCTAGAAAGGCTCAGCTCGAGCGGGATAGAGCCGCGCGCGATGGCTTGAGTGACGGCAGTTGCGGCCGCGGGCTCGAGCCACACCATCAGCATCTGCGCTTCCGTATGGCCGAGCGGGACGATCCGCTGCGCCGCCGACACCAGATTGGCGAGCGCCGCATGGAGATAGCCGGTCAATGCTTGGTCGAGTGGGACATGGAAGGTCGCGAATAAAGCGGAAGCAGCCAGCGCAAAGGGCAAGGCATCGTCGGCGATTCCGGCAAGGGCTGCCTTGTAAGCAGCTGTCTCTGCAGGATGGGCATAACGATTGGCGGCGAGCGCAATCCGCCGGAATGCACTGCCTTGTGCGCTTGCCTCGAGGGCCCGCTCAGCCGATCCTTGTGCGGCCATGGCCAAATCGGCCAGAGCCCGCATTGCGTCTGCATCAGGCGTCGCCTGCCAACCATGCACAAATGTCAGCGCTTCGCATTGCAGGCTGCCGCATTCAAGGCTCTCGCGCAGCCACCCTTGCACAGCTTCACAATCGTCAAGCCAGCCCGCGTCATGGGCCCATTCGAGACCGCCTGAAAAGGCAAAGCTACCAATTGGCCAGGCGGGCGACATCCAGCTGAGCGTGCGATAGAGCCAGGAATGATCGGGCTTGCTGCTAGTCATGAGCATGGCTGTGCCCGCCGTGATGATGGTGATGGCCATGATCATGCCGGTGCCCGTGCCCGTGCCCGGAGTTGACGCCTTCGTAGGCACCGCCTTCCGGATCGAATGGCGCCTCCAAAGCCCGGCAGATGCCGCCGAGCCCTGCGGCCATCGCTTCGATCACATGGTCAGCTCGAATCCGCAGTTCGCCGCCCTGGTCGGTGGCGATGATCTGGGTTGGCAAGTGGCGGTTGCCGAGGTGCCATGCTATACGGACCAGTGTGTGCTTATCCGGACAAGATATCGCGACCAGACTTTCCGGGCGGGCCTCGATTAGCACTTCGCGCCCATCTTCGAGTTCGAACGCGTTGCCGCCCCGCAAGTGACGTGGACGCTCCTGGTCAAGCAGGATTTCAAGGCCTCCCTCGCTTCGCATTACCGCGCGTCGGCGAGTGCGGGCATCATAGTCGAGCAGGACCTTGTCGGAAGCGCTGTGGCTGTGATCGAGAATGCGGTTTACGCGCATTGGTCTGTCGCTTTCGTCAGTAAAGGAAGTAGCGCTGAGCCATCGGCAGCACGCTGGCCGGCTCGCACAGGGCCAGTTCGCCATCGACCCGCACTTCATAGGTTTCCGGATCGACTTCGATCCTCGGAAGCGCGTCGTTGAGCACCATGTCGGCCTTGCCGATGCCCCGGCAGCGCGCGACCGCCATGACCTGACGATCGAGCCCGAGCCGCTGCTTTATGCCGCCGGCAAAAGCAGCCGCGGACACGAACGTTATCGATGCTGGCGTCATCGCCTTGCCGAACATGCCGAACATCGGCCGGCCATGTACCGGCTGCGGAGTGGGGATGCTGGCATTGGGATCGCCCATCGCCGCCCAGGCGATCGCACCGCCCTTGATCACCAGGTCCGGCTTCACGCCGAAGAACGCCGGGTCCCACAGAACCAGATCAGCGAGCTTGCCCGGAGTGACCGAACCGATCTCATGCGCCATGCCCTGAGCAATCGCGGGGTTGATCGTGTACTTGGCGATGTAGCGCCGCACGCGCAGGTTATCGTTGTCACCGTCCTCTTCGCCGAGCCGCCCCCGCTGGCGCTTCATCTTGTCGGCAGTCTGCCAGGTGCGGATCAGAACTTCGCCGACCCGGCCCATTGCCTGGCTGTCGGACGAAATGATCGACATTGCGCCCAGGTCGTGGAGGATGTCTTCTGCCGCGATCGTTTCCTTGCGGATACGGCTTTCGGCAAAGGCGATGTCTTCCGGGATCGCCGGGTCAAGGTGATGGCAGACCATCAGCATGTCGAGGTGCTCCTCGATCGTGTTGACCGTGAAGGGCCTGGTCGGGTTGGTCGATGAGGGTATGACATGACCAACGCCCGCCAGCTTGATCACGTCTGGCGCATGCCCGCCGCCAGCACCTTCGGTATGGAAAGCATGGATCGTGCGCCCCTTGAACGCCGCGATTGTGTCCGCAACAAAGCCGCTTTCATTCAGCGTATCGGTGTGAATCATTACCTGGATATCGTGATCGTCCGCTACCGAGAGGCAGCAATCGATCGCCGCGGGCGTGCTGCCCCAATCCTCGTGCAACTTGAGGGCGGCCGCGCCAGCCGCGATCTGTTCGACCAGCGCCTCTGGCCTGCTTGCATTACCCTTGCCGGCGAGCGCGATGTTGATCGGAAGACCTTCAGCCGCGAGCAGCATCCGCTCGATGTGCCAGGGTCCGGGTGTGCAGGTGGTTGCATTGGTGCCCGTTGCAGGACCCGTGCCGCCACCGATGAAGGTTGTCACGCCGCTTGCCAGAGCTTCCTCGACCTGCTGCGGACAGATCAGATGGATGTGGCAATCGATCCCGCCGGCTGTGACGATCTTGCCTTCGCCCGCGATCACTTCGGTGCCAGGGCCGATCACAATCGTGACACCGTGCTGGGTGTCCGGGTTGCCTGCCTTGCCAATCGCCGCGATGCGTCCTGCAACCAGGCCGATATCGGCCTTCCAGATGCCCTGATGATCGATGATGACAGCATTGGTGATGACCGTGTCGACCGCGCCTTGTGCATTGGTGCGCTGGCTTTGGCCCATGCCGTCGCGGATCACCTTGCCGCCGCCGAATTTGACTTCATCGCCAGGCACGGTTGCATCGCTCTCGATCTCGATAATCAGGTCGGTGTCGGCGAGACGCAGGCGGTCGCCGGTGGTGGGGCCGAACATGTGCGCATAGTCATGGCGAGACATCACATGCGGCATCAGAGGTCTCCCTTGTCGGCTTGGCCCCGAAATCCCGAGATGGTTTTTGTGCCGCGATAGGGGATCAGGCCTACCTGCCGGGTCTGACCGGGTTCGAAGCGAACCGCGGAACCTGCCGGGATATCGAGCCGATGCGCCCACGCGGCCTTGCGATCGAAGTCGAGCGCAGGGTTAGCCTCGGCGAAATGGTAGTGGCTGCCGACCTGGATTGGTCGGTCGCCGGTATTGCGCACGGTAAGTTCCAGCACTGCCTGACCGGCATTGAGCGTGATGGCGCCTTCGGCCGGGATCAGCTCGCCGGGGATCATCGCGCCGCTCACCGGATCGGCCTGTGAACGGTGACGAGCTTGGTACCGTCGGGAAAGGTCGCCTCGACCTGCACATCGTCGATCATCTCGGCAATTCCCTCCATCACCTGGTCGCGGCGGATCACCTGCGCACCATCCTCCATAAGTTGGGCCACGCTGCGGCCATCACGCGCGCCTTCGAGGATGAAGTCGGAAATGAGCGCCACCGCCTCGGGGTGGTTGAGCTTCACGCCGCGCTCCAGGCGGCGGCGCGCGACCATCGCCGCAACCGACAGCAGCAGCTTGTCCTTCTCTCTCGGGGTCAATCGCATCGGTCAGCAACTCCAGTTGCGGGGGAGGGCGCGGCCGGAGCGGGCGACGTCCAGCACGCAGGTCATCATGCGGCGCAGATCGGCATCGTCAGGCGCAAGCATTCGCACGTGGACCAATCCACGCACCAGGCTGGCGCCGGAAAGTCCGCGGTCCTGCTCGAGCGCCTCGCGTATCCGGGGCAACAATGGCCCCGGGTCGGCGCTGGCGATCAGGACCATGCCACTCGCCCGGTGGCCGCGTCCGGTCGAAGCGCCATCGAGCCATTGATGGATCGGACCGTCGACTTCGGTACGGTCAAACAAGACCAGGCGCCCATTGCGCCAGACCTTGAGCGTCTCCGCATAAAGACCTGCGGCCAGGCGTTCCCCGCGTGCAAGCCTGCCGAACACCACCCCGTCGCAGGCAACGAGTGAGGCGGTGTCCTCGAGATGGATTTCTAGCGTACGGTCCAGCCTGCCGCCGTCAAACAGGATGGTCTCCTGTGGCAGCCATTCGGCACTGGCGCTTTCATTGACATGGAGATGGGTCGTGACGCGCGCGTTGCCGCCACCCGAGCGATAGACCTTTTCGGCTGTCGGCGTCGTCAGGCAAGCCTTGCTCCCCTTGTGCCAGCGCACGACCTGGGTCAGCTCATCGCCCCCGGTCAGGCCACCAGCGGTGTTGATCACAGCTATCGACAGATCCCCGTCCGGACCTCGCCGAAGGCTGCGAGCCTTCAAGCACCCGGACTGGTGATCCTGGGCGACGTAGCTCGCGTCTCCGGCACCGCGCAGATCCAGATCGAGCCGTCCTGACGCTTTGACATAGGAGTGTTCAAGCCGATGGGGCAGTGCGGTTCGGGACCGGAGTACCTTGCCTGCCGGTCCCGCAATTGCCGTGCTTACCCCGCGCGCCGTCATCGATAGCGGTTCGCTTCGGCTTCAATCGCGGCCACGTGCCTTGCCTTGTCCGCCTCGCCAAGAAATGATCCGGTGAAGGAGTTCCTGGCCAGCGTGGCAATTTCATCGACCGACAGATCGAGCGCTTCGGCCACTGCATGGAAGTTGGCGTTGATGTAGCCGCCGAAATAGGCCGGATCGTCCGAATTGATCGTCGCGCGGATACCAAGGTCGAGCATACGGCGAATGGGGCTGGCCCCGATCTGGTCGATCACGCAGAGCTTCAAGTTTGAAAGCGGGCAGACCGTCAATGTTTGTCCATCGGCAACGATCCGTTCGACCAGCTTGCCGTCTTCAAGTGCACGGTTGCCATGATCGATCCGATCGATCTTTAGCTGGTCGAGCGCTTCCCAGACATATTCGGGCGGACCTTCCTCGCCGGCATGAGCAACGAGCTTGAGTCCCTTGGCCCGCGCCTCAGCAAACACCCGCGCAAACTTGCTCGGCGGATGGCCGACTTCGGAAGAATCGAGACCGACCCCCGCGATCCGCTCGAGCCAGGGTTCCGCTTCGGCTAGCGTCGCCAGCGCCGATTCCTCGTCGAGGTGCCGCAGGAAGCACATGATCAGGCGATAGCTGATGCCAAGCCTTGTCTCGCCTTCATCGAGCGCGCGCAGAATACCGCCGATTGCGGTATCAAAGGCGATGCCGCGCTCGGTATGTCCCTGTGGGTCGAAGAAGATCTCGACATGGCAAACGTTGTCAGCCTTCGCCCGCTCGAGATAGGCCATGGTGAGATCGAAGAAGTCCTGCTCCTTCTGCAACACCCCCATGCCCTGATAGTAGATATCGAGAAAGTCCTGCAGGTTCGAGAAGTCGTAGGCCTTGCGGACCTCCTCCACGCTCGCGAAAGGGATCACTACGCCGTTGCGCTGGGCGAGTTCGAACATCAACTCGGGCTCGAGCGAACCCTCGATATGCAGATGCAGTTCGGCCTTGGGCAGGCCATCGATGAATTCGGCACGGCGCTTGGTTTTGTCGTCAGTCATGGTCGTGGTCCTGTTGTGTGGGTTTGCCCCAGGCGCGAAGCCGCGAGATTCCACCGTCCGGGATCATGTCGATGCGCAGATGGTCAACCGGACCGATGTCCTGCAATTCGCTGGCAAAGGTGTGGATCGCGTCGGCGGATAGCTCGGTCGGGGGGAGCAGCGGTTCCCAGTAGATCGAGAGCGCGGGCAGCGCGAGATCGGGAAGATCGCCGAGCAACGCGCCGTAAACGGCGGCCTTGAATGCGAAATTGCCTTTGAAATGGGCGGTATCGAGTTCAAGCCGGTCGATCGTACCGGCGCGGCCGAGTTTCAGGATGCCCCAGTCGAAGCCGGGTTCGCGGCGGCGGCGGGTCTCCCAGCCATCACCCATGTCGCTTCCGCGACCGGGAGCAATGAGGTTGGCAAGCTCGCCAAAATGCGCATCGCTCGCGACGACTGCGCGGCCGCCATTTTCGAGGGCAACCAGATCGAGTTCGCCGCCGGCTTGCAGCTTTGCCGGGTCGAATGCGATATCGCCATAGACCCTGAGCCGCGCTACTCCGCCGTCAGGGTAAATGTTGAGGCGCAGGTGCGTCCAGGCTTCTGCCCTTGTTGCGATTTCGAAGAACTGGCGTGTGTCTCCGGCCAGCGCGGTTGGAGCGAGCAATTCATGCCATTGCGCTGAACCGACTTCGGCGTCGGACGCCGCCCGGCAAGCTTCGATCGAAG
>JACCDH011748958.1_pt1 | contig 11025 bp, 7 predicted proteins | sample 7442481 | NCBI WGS metagenome assembly JACCDH01 (sample SAMN15323433, study PRJNA562643) | freshwater metagenome | isolation source: river surface water | place: USA:Blue River Watershed | collected 2017-08-15 | reverse complement strand
TTCTTCGGCCTCGAGTCGTATACGCGCATGAGCGGCAAGGAAGCACCGGTGGCCAAAGTCGCCGGCAAGGAAATCAGCCAGCGTGAATGGGACACCGCTCACGCGCGCCAGCTCGATCGCTTCAAGCAGATGTTCGGCGAGCAGTTCAACCCGGCGATGTTCGACACCCCGGACGCGCGCCAGGGCACCCTGGAAAACCTGGTGGCGCAGCGCGCGCTGTCGGGCTATGTGATGGACAATCACCTGACCGTGTCCGATGAAACGCTGCGCAAGACCATCGTCGACATCGGCGGCCTGAAGAATGCTGACGGCAGCTTCGACAAGGAGCGCTACAAGCAACTGCTGGCAGCCCAGAACCTGACCCCGGAGAAATTCGAAGCCAGCCTGCGTCACGACCTCGCGATCCAGCAACTCAACACCGTGATCCAGACCACGGCCTTCGTGCCGAAGGCGGTCGCGCAGCGCATCTCGTCGCTGAACCAGCAGAAGCGCGAAGTGCAGGAACTGAACCTGAACGTCGCCGATTTCAAGCCGCAGGTGAAAGTCACCGATGAGATGCTGCAGGCTTACTACGATGAGCATGCCGCCCAGTTCGAGGTGCCGGAATTGGTCAAGGCCGAGTACATCGTGCTGGCCGCGCCGGTAGTCGAGGCGCAGGTGCAAGTGTCGGAAGCCGACATCAAGCAATACTACGAGCAGAACCTCGCGCGCTACAAGACCGACGAGCAGCGCCGCGCCAGCCACATCCTGATCAAGGCCGACAAGGCCGCGCCGGCTGCCGAGAAGGCCGCCGCCAAGGCCAAGGCCGACAAGCTGCTCGAGCAGCTGAAGAAGGCACCGAATGATTTCGCGAAGCTGGCCAAAGAGCATTCGCAAGACCCGGGCTCGGCCGAGCGCGGCGGCGACCTCGACTTCTTCGGCAAGGGCATGATGGTCAAGCCTTTCGAAGATGCCGCCTATGCGATGAAGGAAGGCCAGATCAGCGATGTCGTCGAATCCGACTTCGGCTTCCACATCATCAAGCTGACCGCGATCAAGCCGGCGGCGACCCGTCCGTTGGCTGAGGTGAAAGACAACATCGACGATGAAATCCGCCGCAACGAAGCCGGCAAGAAGTTCGCGGCGATGGCCGAGACCTTCACCAACATGGTCTACGAGCAGCCGGACAGCCTCAAGCCCATCGCTGACAAGCTGGGCCTGAAGATCGAAGTCGCCGATCGCCTGATGCGCAAGCCCAACCCGTCGCTGCCGAAGCAGGCTTCGTTCAACCAGCCGAAATTCCTGGCGGCGATCTATGCCGACGATGCGCTGAAGAACAAACACAACACCGAAGCCGTGGAAGTCGGCCCGGGCATCCTGATCGCTGGCCGTGTGGTGGATTACAAGCCGGTCAGCAAGATTCCGCTGTCGGAAGTGAAGACCATCATCGAAGGCCAGGTGGCGTCGGCCGAGGCCGAGAAGCTGGCCAAGGCCGCCGGCGAGAAGAAGCTGGCCGAACTGAAGGCCGGCGGTAGCGCCGAGTTCGGCGCGGCCAAGTCGGTGTCGCGCATGAACTTTAACGGCGTTTCCGGCCCCGCGGTCGCGGCCCTGATGAAGGCCGACGTCAACAAGCTGCCGGCCTACGTTGGCGTGCCTACCCCGGGCAAGGGCTACAGCATCTTCCGCATCAATTCGGTTGACAATGTCGTGGCCGACGAAGAAGCGGTGAAGGCCGAAAAGCAGCAGGTCGAGGAATTCCTAGCATCGCAAGAGATGGCGGCGTATCTCGCCGTGGTCAAGAAGCGTGCGAAGGCCGAGATCCTGAAGCCGGTCGCAGCCGCCAAGCCGGCAGCCGCACCCGCTGCTCCGGCGACAGCCGTGAAATAAGCCGGTGCGCGTCAGCGCACGAAAAGAAAATGCCCGCAGCTGCGGGCATTTTTTTTGGGTGCTGGCCGCCTTGGCTTCGCTGCCTTGGCTTTGCCAGGCAGCGCATGCCCGGAGGTCAGGCGATCAGTCCTGCGCTCGCTGGCATCTCTTCTGCGATCAGTGCCTGCGCGGCGGCGCTGAAGTCTGCATCGGCGATGCCTGTCATTGCCAGCGGCCGTGCATCGGCATAGCGGGTGAAATTTCGATGGATGGAGCGCAGATAGGATGGGTCGTAGTGCTCGACCAGCAGCGCCTCGACCATCTCGGCGGTATGGCCGTCGCGGGCCAGCTGCGTCCAGCGGTTGATCTTGTCATGACCATGCAATTGCACCAGATGGCCGAGCTGCGTCGCCAGCAGGCCAGTGTCATCGACCAGGTGAGGATAATCTTCGATCAGCAGCGCGACGCGATCGGCCATGCGCGTATCGACGCGCACGCAATCGGATGAACGGATGCGCTCCATCAGCTTGTCGGGCACGCGCAGATCGCCGATCTTCTTGCTCTCCGACTCCACGTACACTACGCGCTCGGGCGACAGGCGCCTCAGCACATCCCACAGCCGGCTCTCGAACATCTTTTGCGAAGGCTGCGGTGCCGTCGGAATGCCGCCGAGCACCGAGCCGCGATGATGGGCCAGCTGCTCGAGGTCCAGCACCTGCGCGCCCTCGCGTGCCAGCACTTGCAGCAAGCGACTCTTGCCGCTGCCGGTGGTGCCGCAGACGGCGCGGAAGGTGAAGCGGTCCGCCAGCTCGTCGAGATGCGCAATCACGCTGCGCCGGTAGGCCTGGTAACCACCTTCAAGCTGCGATACCGGCCAACCGATGCGCGCAAAGATATGCGCCACTGAACCGCTGCGGTTGCCGCCGCGCCAGCAATAGACCAGCGGCCGCCATTCCTTGGGCATGTCCAGGAAACGCTGCTGCAGGTGCATGCCAATGTTTTGCGACACCAACGCCGCGCCGATCTTGCGCGCCTCGAACGGGCTCACCTGCCTGTCGAGGGTGCCGACTTGTGCGCGTTGTTCGTCATCGAGCACCGGGCAATTGATCGCGCCGGGGATGTGGTCTTGCGCAAACTCGGAGGGCGAGCGCACGTCGATGATGCAATCGTATTGATCCAACTCGGGCAGCACCTGGTCTGCGCCCAGCACGGCCGGATATTTCATCGCAGCTTTCATCACCGGTCTGCCTTCAGCATGGGCTTGAGCACCGGCCAGACATTGCGCAGCATGACCGGCTGCGCTTCACGGTTGGGATGAATGCGGTCCGGCTGGAACCAGTGGTCGGTATCGTCGAGGTCTTTCAGCAGGAAGGGCACCAGTCTGACGCCCTTTTCCTTGGCCAGGGCTTCATACATCGCGGCGAAACGCTTGCTGTAATCGGGGCCGTAGTTCGGCGGCACCTGCATGCCGACCACTAGCGTGCGCGCGCCGGCACGCGCAGCCATCGCGATCATCTCGCGCAGGTTGGCCTGGGTGGCGGGCAGGGACAGGCCACGCAATCCGTCATTGCCGCCGAGTTCTAGGATCAGGATGGCCGGCTTGTGCTGTGCCAGCAGTGCCGGCAGGCGCGCCTTGCCACCGGCCGTGGTCTCGCCGCTGATGCTGGCGTTGACGAGCGTGGCATCGAGCTTGTCCTCATGCAGTCGCTGCGCCAGCAGGCTGGCCCAGCCGCTGCCGCGCGGCAGCCCGTATTCGGCCGACAGGCTGTCGCCGAGCAGCAGCAGGGTTTTTGATGCAGAATGGGCGGGCAGCGCGGTGGCCCACAGGCAGCAGGCCAGCACGCAGCAGCACAGCGACACCAGCCTGCGCTGCATCGATGTCCACGCCATTGCAGACGCCGATGCCGACTTGCGCGCGAACAGCCTTTTCATACTCACCTGCATGCAATCACACTCCACGACGAAACCTGCGACAGCCCACCCTGCGATCGAAGTCAGCGGCCTGGGCAAGACCGTGACCGATGCCAGCGGTGAACTGACCATTCTTCAGGACGTGCATTTTACCGTGCCCACTGGCGCGACGATGGCGCTGGTCGGTGCTTCCGGCTCCGGCAAATCGACCCTGCTCGGATTGCTGGCCGGACTCGATACGCCGACGTCGGGCAGCGTGCACATCGACGGCGTCGACCTGTATGCGCTCGATGAAGATGGCCGCGCCGGGCTGCGCAAGGAAAAGCTGGGCTTCGTGTTCCAGTCGTTCCAGCTGCTGGGGCACCTGACGGCACTGGAGAATGTGATGCTGCCGCTGGAGTTGCGCGGCGATCCGAAGGCCCGCGAGAAGGCCGAGGCCATGCTCGCTCGCGTCGGCCTCGGACAGCGACTGAAGCACTATCCGAAATACTTGTCGGGTGGCGAACAGCAGCGGGTGGCGCTGGCGCGCGCCTTTGTCACCGAGCCGCCACTGCTGCTGGCCGATGAGCCGACCGGCAGCCTCGATGCGGCCACCGGCGAGGCCGTGATACAGCTGATGTTCAGCCTCAACCGCGAACAGGGGTCGACACTGGTGCTGGTCACGCATGATCCGTCGATTGCGGCGCTGTGCGAACGTCGATTGACCCTGCATGCGGGACGACTGGTCGAGGATGTGGCGACCTGACGCGACTTACGGAATCAGTGTGCTGCTTCACTGTGACGGATCAGTTGCCCGATTCAGTTCGTTGATTCAGTTCGTTGATTCAGTTCGTTGATTCAGTTCGTTGATTCAGGTTGCTGAATCCGCTGCCCGCACCAGCCGGTTGAATGCCGCCCTGATGAAGGGCAGCAGCTCGCCCGCCGTCACGCCGACAGGACCGATACCGGCGGCGACCATGTCGTCGGCAGCGCATCCGTGCAGCCAGACTGCTGCCAGCGCCGCCTCCCAGGCCGGCCATTGCTGCGCCAGCAGGGCGCCGCACAGTCCAGCCAACACATCGCCGCTGCCTGCCGTCGCCAGCGCCGGATTGCCGCTGCCATTGATGACGATGCGGCCATCGGGTGCGGCGATCACGCTGCCCGAACCTTTGAGCACCACCACCGCGCGATAACGGTGCGCGAGTTCGAGCGCCACGCCCATCCGGTCCGCCTGTACGGCTTTCGCATCGGTCCCGGTAAGGCGTGCTGCTTCCAGTGGATGCGGCGTCAGGATTGCCGGCGCTGGCCGTGCGGCCAGCTTGTGCTGCAGCGGCGCTTCTTCAGCCAGCAGGTTCAGGCCATCGGCATCGATCACCAGCGGCAGCCGACAGGCCAGCGCCCGCGACAGCAGGTCATTCGCGCCAGTCGACATGCCCAGGCCCGGACCGACCACGACCGCGCCTTGCGCAAGTGCGACCGCATGCGCATCGCGGCACATCAGTTCAGGATGGACCGGATCGAAGGGCGGCAGGTTGCCTGCGAATGCAGCGAACACACGACCGGCACCTGCCAACGCGCCCATGCGCGCGGCCAGCAAGACCGCCCCGCCCATGCCGGCAGCGCCGCCGATCACGGTCAGGTCGCCATAGCTGCCCTTGTGCGAGGCATGTTGCCGCTGCCGCGCAAAGGTGTTGAACAAGGCAGGGTGGTTGAGTGTCGCCTGCGGTGAGCCGAACAGGGCGGCATCCACTTGCAAGTCATCGACATGTACCGCGCCGGCATGGTCGCGGCCCTGTCCGGTATGCAGCCCCGGCTTGTTGGCGAGGAAGGTGATCGTATGGTCGGCTCGCACCGCGTCGGCGCCGACCAGTGCGCCGCTGTCGGCGTTCAATCCGCTGGGCACGTCGATCGCCAGCACCGGGCAGCGCAAGCGATTCAGCAAGCCGATCGCGCGCAGGAAATCACCCTCGGGCGCCCGCACGAGGCCGATGCCGAACAGTCCGTCGATGGCGAGGTTGAAGTTGTTGCCCAGTGCACCGTCCAGTTGATCGAAGCTGGTGAAGCTGGCCGCACTGTCGGTGGCGCGCTCATGGGCCAGTGCCGCATCGCCGGCATGACGGGCATTGTGGTGGGCATTGTGGGCAGGGTCGCCCACGCACAACACCTCGACATGGATGCCTTGCTCGGCAAGCGTGGCCGCCGCCTCCAGCGCATCGCCGCCATTGTTGCCGGGTCCGGCGACCACCAGCACGCGCGGCACCGGCGTTGCCGCATGCAGCAGTTGCAGCGCCAGTTCGGCCGTGGCCTGGCCGGCGCGTTGCATCAGGGTGTAAGGGGGAACGGAAGCAAGTGCGGCGCGCTCGATGTCGCGGATCTGCGCGACGGCATAGAGATTCAGGTCTGCGGGATTGCGCGCCTCAGCGCAAGCGGTCGCCATAGCGGGTCAGGGTCAGGCCATCCATGTCGATTTCGGGACGCCGCTCGGTCATCATATCGGCCAGCAGCTTGCCACTGCCGGCAGCCAGCGCCCAGGAACCCGCGCCATGACCGGCATTGATGAATACATTGCCGTACTTTGTGGTGCCGATCAAGGGGACGCCTTCGGGCAGCATCGCGGTCGGGCCGCACCAGAAGCTGGCGGTGCGGTAGTTGGCAGCATTCGGGAACCAGTCGTCGCCGACCTTGACGAGGGTGTTGATCGCCTTCTGGTGCAGATCGAAACTCGACGAACCCAGCTCTGCGCAGCCTGCGATACGGATGCGCTTGCCGAGGCGGGTCAGCGATACGCGGTAGGTATCGTCATACAGCGACACTTGTGGTGCCAGTTCGTATTCCTGGATCGCGGTCGAGGCGGAATACACCTTCACCGGATACATCGGCAGGCTGATGCCCAGGCCCTTCAGCAGGCGCGGGCTGTCGGCGCCGGCGGCAATCACGACGGCATCGGCATCGATGGCGTTGCCATCAATTGTGAAGCTGACCCCGCCCAGCTCGGCGCGGATGGATTGCACCTCGCTGTTGAAATGGAACTCGACGCCTTTGTCCTGCGCGCGCGTCTTCATCTGGCGCACGAACAGCGGGCAGTTGCCAGCCCAGTCATCGGGCATGAACAGGGCGGAATGGAAAGGCGTATCGGCCGACAGGGCCGGCTCCAGCTGGCGCGCGGCCTCGGCATCGAGCAATTCATTGCGCGCGCCAAATTCGCCGAGCGACTCCATCAGCGGCAAGGCCTGGTCGAGTTCCTTCTGATTGCGGAACATCATCATCACGCCGCTACGCTGCTGGAAGTCCAGCTCGTGCACCTGTACCAGGTGCTGCATCAGTTCCTGGCTGTAAGCGGCGAGGCGTTGCAGGCGTTTCTGGTTCTGCTTGAAGCGCTCGATGGCGCTTTCGCGCATCATGCGTTTGAGCCAGCCCCACATCGCGGGCTCGATCTTCGAGCTGAAGGCCATCGGGGATTCGGGACGGAACAGCATGGACAGCACGCGGCTGGGCGTGCCGGGGGTGGACCAGGGGCGGATGGCCGCCGGTCCCATCAGGTCGAGGTTGCCGAAGCTCGCTTCCTGGGCGACGTTGCCATAGCGCTCGATGACGGCCACTTCGTGGCCTGACTCTGCGAGGAAATAGGCAGTGCAAACTCCGACGACACCGCCGCCGATCACAGCTACGCGCATTGGACTCCAGAACTTGAATAACCTCGTGGCCGGGACTGCAGCCGCGGGACAGGTCTATGCCTGCAGGGTTCAACGCCACTGCGACAAGACGTCGCAGGGCAAAACGGCTATAGGGTAGCCGTAATCCCATTCCAAAACAATCGCTGCAGCAGCTCTTCTGCGGATCTTGAAGCGGTTTGGAGAATTCTGCATCGATGCGGTGCATGCACAGCTCAAGGGATAGCCATGAGCGTTCATGCACGAAATCGGTTCGACGATTGTGCACGGCATACAACGACTTGCTGTGCGCTTCACCATCAGAAACCAAAGGGATGTTTCGCGAAGGCAGGCACGCCAATTGCAAATTCGGTAATGCGGCGGTCATTGGGCGATCGCCCTCGACAGGAGGAACCATGTTGCCACGCACCCGAACCTTTGCGCCCCGAACTGCTCGGCCAGCACGGCATGGAAGCACGCATGCCGTCGGGCCGCGAATACAGCGCACGCTGTGCGCAAAGCTTCCGCGTATGGTGCAGCGAGGCCGGGCAAGCGCAGCGGCTGGAGCCTGGTGGCCGACCATGCCGACACCCGTCAAACTCCTGAGTCCGGTGCATACCGAACCGCGGCGCGGTCCGGACTACGGTCCGCAAGACGGTATGGCGGACTTGCTGCATGAAGCGCGCGTGTCCTGGGCCGTGGCTCGCCGTTCACGCATTCAGGTCGATCCGCAGCTACTGGCGCAGCCACCGCGTGACTCGGATTCCTCGCTTGCCAGTCCCTGGCGCACAGTGTTCGTGCCGCGCTCGGCCCTGCGCTGGTTGGCCGACACGGACCATACGCACGAGCGCAGCCACGGTAACTTGTGGCGCATCGGTGCGAGCCGGCCTGCACTCAACAGCAATCCGCTCGATGTCGACGGCATGGCGATGCAGTACGAGCTGCAGTCGCGACGGCCCGGGCAAGGGGCTTTTGAAGGCGTGGTTCGCGGTCCGTACGGCGAACGCTACAGCAAATATCTGTACGTGATTGACCACCTCGGCATGCACATCGTGCGCGAGATGACGTCCTGCGACCTGAGCTCGCGCGGCATCGCGCTGCACTCGCTGATGCGCGAACAGGCCGTGGTGGGCGGCGAGATCTTCTTCGATATGCATGACCCCGGCACGGCGTACGTCAATTTCGGCTCGGCGCGATTTCCGGTGAGCTCGAACTACCAGGCCGAGAAAGTGGCCGAGTTCGTACTGGCGATCGGTTATTCGACGGTGATTGCGATGATTCCGGAACGCGAATTCCGGCAGGGGGAGTATGGGCTCTGCGATCGCTACGGCAGGGCCGTGGAGAACGTGCGGTTCCGCGTCGCCGAGGACGACTGATCGGCGACGACGGATACCGTGTTCAGAGGAGACAGAGGGGACAGCGGTGGCGCAGGGGTCAGGGCGCCAGCAGCGCTTCGATTTCGCTGGCGATGGCAATCAGCTTCGCATCCTGCATGGCCGGCGCGGCGAGCATCAGGCCCACCGGCAAATCGCCGCTGCGGTGGCAGGGCAGCGAAATCGCGCAGCCATCGAGCAGATTGATCAGCGCAGGATTGCGCAGCAGCAGGCGGTTGGCCTCGAAGAAGGCTTCATCCGAAGCCAACAATGCCTCGGTGCGTGGTGCGACGATGGGCGTGGTCGGCATCAGCATCGCATCGAAGCCGGCAATCATGGACTCAACCGCAGCGATCCAGCCCTTGCGTTCCTCGCGCAGCCGCTGCAGGTCTTGCGCCCCATAGCTGGCGCCGATACGGATGCGCTGCGCCACGCGATGGTCATACAACGCCTCGCGCTCGGTGACCAGGCGCTCATGCCAGGCCCAGGCTTCGATCGGCGAGAACAGATTGATCTGCTTCGCATCGGCCAGCAGCTTCATCGGCAGTTCGACGATCTCGGCACCAGCGGCCGACAGCTTCGACAGCGCAGCCGTGAAGGCGCGGGCGACATGATCATCGATATCATCCATCACCACGTCTTCCGGCACTGCAAAGCGCAGCCCGCGCAAGGCCAGTGAAGGGGGCCCCAGCGGCGCATCGGCAATGATGGCGTCGACCAGCAGGCAATCGCCGACGGTGCGCGCGATCGGACCCAGCGTATCGAGCGTGGTCGACAGCGGTATCGTGCCCGCAGTCGGTACGCGACGCATGGTGGGCTTGAATCCGACCAGCCCGCACAAGGCAGCCGGAATGCGTATTGAGCCGCCGGTGTCGGAGCCGACGGCTGCCACGCAGATGCCGGCGGCGACCGATACTGCCGCGCCGGAGGACGAGCCGCCCGGGACGCGGGTCAGGTCGGCCGGGTTGCCGGGGGTGCCGTAATGGGGGTTGATGCCCACGCCCGAAAACGCAAACTCGGTCATGTTGGTCTTGCCGATGATGGCGGCGCCGGCGGCGCGCAGGCGGGCCACGACAGGAGCGTCGGCGGCGGCCGGCGGCCGGTCTTTCAGCACGACGGAGCCGGCCAGCGTGGTTTCGCCGGCGACATCGATCAAATCCTTCACCGACACCGGCAGGCCCGCCAGCGGGCCGGGCGCCTGGCCGGCCATGCGCAGCACGTCCGCATGCGCAGCTGCCTTCAGCGCCTCTTCGTGATACAAGCTCGTGAAGACCGACGTGCTCTCGTCTGCCAGCGCGAGGCTGGCATGCACCAGCTCGCGCCGGTTCTGGTCTTGCAGGGTGAGGATGGTCATGTGACAACGATACCACGGCACCCCAAGGGCCCGGCGGGCCGCCGCCAGCGTCTGTTGTGCGCGTGCCTTGCAGGTGCCCGGATTCCTGCCTGGCGCAGGGGAGCATTGCGGACGGAAGGCAGCCGGCGGCGCGGCTCGCGTGCCGGTCCGGAACTGCGGCAAGGGCGGGGCAGGGAAGGGGCTCCAAGGTATAATGCCGGCTCACCATCACCCCCGGTCGGGCAACGTTGTTCCAGCCTTCGCCCGCCACGCAATCAGCTAAACTGTCATGCTCATTCTGCCGGGCTCCAGCGCCCTGTCCGCATTCCGTATCCAACGCCTGTTATCGCAACTGAAAGCCATCGAGCCATCCATTTCGGGGGTCTCGGGCCGCTACTGCCACTTCATCGCCAGCCATGCCGATCTGAACGCGGAAGACCGCGAGCGTCTGGCGGCCATGCTGACCTATGGCGAGCCGTTCGAAGGCTCGGCCAAGGGCGGCGCCGACGGCGAGCAATTCGTCGTGATCCCGCGCTTCGGCACCATTTCGCCGTGGGCATCGAAGGCCACCGACATTGCGCATAACTGCGGCATGGCGCATATCCACCGCATTGAACGCGGCGTGATCTATGCGGTGCAGATGAAGTCCGGCCTGCTCGGCAAGAAGTCGCTGACCGATGCGCAGTGGCAGGAAGTCGCCGCGCTCTTGCACGACCGCATGACCGAAGCCGTGATCCGCTCGCCGGAAGATGCGGCCGGCCTGTTCACCGAGCTGGAAGCGCAGCCGCTGGAATACGTGGACGTGCAGGGCGGCGGCCGCGGCGCGCTGGAAAAGGCCAATACCGAACTGGGCCTGGCGCTGTCGGACGATGAAATCGACTACCTGTTCGACGCCTTCACCAAGGCCGGCCGCAACCCGACCGATGTCGAGCTG
>JACCDH010491662.1_pt1 | contig 11026 bp, 9 predicted proteins | sample 7442481 | NCBI WGS metagenome assembly JACCDH01 (sample SAMN15323433, study PRJNA562643) | freshwater metagenome | isolation source: river surface water | place: USA:Blue River Watershed | collected 2017-08-15 | reverse complement strand
TGCGCGATTGAGGAAGGGTTTGGGTATACTTTAAAGGAAAAGATCGAACGATTGAAGGCACATCACCCGAACCTCTACATCACTGACCGCGTTCCTGAAAATCTGAACGATTTTCAATTTGTTTTTATTGACAGCGTTTCCAAAGCAGGAATGGATGTGAATGCCATTGATCAATTACGCAAAATGCATCCTGATACATCGTTCATTTTCATTTATCACACCACCAAAGAAGGCAACTTCAAAGGCGTAAACGAACACGCCCATGAAGTTGATGTGATTATCCAGGTAGAGAAGGGGAAGGCAAAGTCAACGGGTAGGTTTAGTGCAGGTGGGATTATGGAAATTTAGTTTGAAACTTTATTAATACATATTAATCTTCATTTTTGATATATGAATCTTTTAGGGTAATTCCGGATAAATTAGGGTATATATTGATTTTGTAATTTTAAATATTCAATAATTTTGTGAAGTGTTTTTGAAAAAACATTTTTCAATCATGAATTGAGAATACTAATGTTAAAATACATTAGAAAAAAGATGAACAATACATTGAGCTATGTAAAAATGGAAATTGCCCTATTGGATTCAAAATAAAAAACAAAAAATAATATATATAAATATGAACTTAAAAAAAATCAAATTATCATTTGGGGTTGGAGTTATGACTCTAATCATGACGTATTCAATCAATTTGAACGCTCAAAACTGTTTGCCTCAAGCTACTGCCCAAGCATATGTGACCTCGGCTAAAATTACCGAAGGTTATAACTACTTTATTTCAAAGGGTTTATCAAATGCGCAAATTATTGCAGAATTTGGATCGTCAAATAATCCAGCTATTTACACGGCCTACACAATTACCAAGTTTATAAATGATAATTCAAGTATTTGGGTACTTGATGCTAATAATCATATCGTAAATTCGAGCAATCCTCCTTCTGCGTATCATTGTGCATTGGAAGCCTTTGGAATTCTTGGAATTGCAGAAATGTTAACCGGTCAACTTACAGCCGAAGGTATGCTTACAGTGATAAGAAAAGTGGCTCCAAAAGCAATGGGGGTAATTGGTGCTTCTTGGGCCATTTACGAATTTGGTGCTTGTATGGGTTGGTGGGGAATTGCTCAATATGATCATGATTTCGGGGATATTGTAGAAACAAATAGCTATGTTTATTGCGAATAGACTTTTGTTTATCTGGATTTACTTTGCAATTTCATTGTTCGTGACATTTGATCTTGTTTTTCATGGATCATCCAAAGGCACATATGGGAATATTGTTCAAATAATCGTTGGTCCATTAGTGTTGATAATTTCAATAATAAATCTGATATCAGTGTATAAATGGAAAAAGCGGTCAAATTCACCCCGTTAGTCTCCTTGATGTATGCACAACAAAGATGGTTGACAGTCACTATGCGAATACTGTTGTGTATACAAATTGTGTGGGTGGGCAGAGGGAGTGCAAGTTGATGAGCATGATTGGCTTGATAATCAAAGTTCAATTAGTAATTGTCAGGAATAATGTAATAGTTTTATGCAGCTATGTTTTTCAAATTTAAGACCAGTATTTTTAGTTTTGTTCGTTTTGGGCTTTTTATGTCTTGTATTTAAATTATAGAGTTTGACATGTGTGTTGTTTTCCATCATGCAAATTATAAAATATAATAATGCCCAAAATAACATTGCTAAAATCAAGGAAAAAAGAATTTTGATAACAATGATATTTATTTTACCATTTGTTTTTCTATTAGATTATTGTCCAAGTGTGCTATTGCAAATTAAACAATTGATTTTCCCTCAGTAAGTAATTATTGCTTTTTTTACAAAATAGCACCGATGTTAATAGCATATAGAGAGTAACAAAAAAAAAATTTTACAAAAATAGAGACAAATAAAAAATGGAGCTTACAAAAATTGAAAGAGCAATGCTCGTTAATCAATACAGCATATTGGCAATTTTAGATAATAATAACTCATCAGAATATTTAAAAAAGGCAGAAATCGTTTCGAATGGTTATGAGGGGTTTTATAATGGATTATTTGAAATTATTTCGGATGGTATTTCTGTCGCAATATGTGATGAGACCCACGAGATACTGACGATGTATCGAGTGATCAATAATTTTATTGCAAGTTTGACACAAGAACAAAAAGATAATATCAATTTGGACTATATAAAATTTGATGGGTTTGATGCAAATGATGGAAATCACTTTGTGATTATGAAATTTTTAGTTGAGGTAGCCAATCTGTTCGAAGAACACCAAAATTCAAATTTTAATTCACATTCGATGGCTTCATTAAGAAGATATCGGCAAATTTTACCAATTTACAATCAAGTGATGAAAGAAAATAATTATCGTTTGAATTGGGAGGGTTTTCAAAAAATATTAGGTCATGTGATTCCTACACATTGATTATCTTATTAGTAGTTTTCATATCCGGTGGGTCGTAATTTATAAATGGCCATTGGGATGATTATAAATTGAGTTTGGGCAAACGGTGGGATAGTGTAGATTTACTATTTGAATTGTGAGTTTGAGTTAATTATTTTAATTAGTTTTATTTAATATCATGATGGAGTAAAATTGTCGGTTATTTTATTGATTTGTTAATTTTTATTGATTTCGTTTTTACCATATTATTAATTGATTGATCATAAATGCCAGTATTTCTTGAAATAGCGGTATATAAAAACTTTTCAATATTGTCATCTTATAAAATTGGATGTTTGTAAAATTTAATGAATGAACGATTAAAATAATCGCCATTAAATTTTATTTATCACAGACGCTCTTTCCGAATATTTTAATTATGTCTAATTGATTTTTTTGAGTGAATTTATTTTTAATAGATGTTGAATGTGGTTTTTAATATGTTATTTTCGAATTTTATATAGTTTGGGACGTATTTTAATATGAATTGGAAAGATTACGAAAACAAGGTGCTAGAATATTTTTCTGTGAGATTTCCTGGCTGTTTAATAGATCGTAATATTGAATTGCCTGGCAGACTTTCAAAAATACCAAGAGAAATAGATATTCTGTTAACTACTACAATTTTTGGATGTTCAATGCAATTAGTAATTGAATGTAAAAATTGGAATTCAAAACTTGATGTGGCAGACATTGGGACTTTTATTGATAAACTTAATGACGTTGGTATATCTAAAGGTATAATTATATCCAAATTGGGATATTCAGAAGGTGCATACAATAGAGCTAGAACCGAAGTTAATTTACAACTTCAGGTTCTCAATTTTGAAAATATTCCGAATTTTTACGGATTTTGGGCGCATGCCTACCGTGGACATCTTGGTGCAATAATTTCTGCTCCTAATGGATGGGTTGTAAATAATGATTTGACAACTGATTTACAACTTGATATGTTAGGCTTCTTGCATCCAATGGAATTTACTCCACGCATTGCATGTGAAAAAAAACATTTTATGTATTTTCAAATTTATCCAATCATTGAGAATAAAGATTTAATAACTACTCTTAAAATGCAAGACGAAATTGTCAAAGTCAATCATCCTAAATCGAAAATTGAATATTGGAATGAGAGAATTAATAATGGCAATGTCATATATCGAAAAATAGATTATATTGAAGATTGTTATGTGGAATTTACCGGATCAATTGAATGTGATGATTTCTTTTTTTATTGTGTATGTATTGTGCCAATTGACCATAATCCAGATGATCTCGCTCGACTCAGATATGTAATGGATGAATTGCGTATGATGAAAATTCAAGGTGTTGACCCAACAAATTCTCATGATGTATGGAAAGGCATTTTTAGTTGAAATAAAAAATACAAGAACAAGGTAACTGAGTTAAATACACTTAATATGAAACACGAAATAGCAATAATTATTGACTTCAAAGCCAGTGGTGGAAATTTGAACGGCTTAGAAAATTTAGTTACAGAATTACGAAATAACTATTCTGTTGTAAGTCTTAAACCAAATGGTGGTCCACAATCAGGAGGACTTTTTGATTTCGTAATTGATGTTGTTTTTAACACATCGAGTGAAGAGTTTTTTAAAAACATTGTTCAGCAAATTGAGTTTGAATTAATCCTCTTGGGTTCTAAAAATTATATTTTTAAACCACTTGTTGATGCCCTTGGGAAATTTGAAACGACAAACCCAACAGCTGACTTTCATAGGTTTTCATTACAATTTGACGACATTAAAATACACTTTCATTCCTTACCATATTCATTTCATTCAAGAGTAATTAAAGTTTTTTCAGATCTCCTTTCAAAAAGACAATATTACAATGATGAAAAATACGGGCAATTAGATGAAATAACTATTCCTCTGCAGTTATTAGGCAATGAATTCTCCGTTTCTTGGGATTGTGACAGTTTTCACTACTCAAATTATTGGGGACTAAGTTTTTCACTTGGGCACGAACGTCTGGTGTTTGACAATCGACAGAATGTAATAATCAAAATGGACTGGGCTATACATTAGTTTTTGTGTCTCTCATTTTTCCTGAAATGTGTTTCGTATCTGTTTTATATATTTTCAATTGTTTCTTACTTTTATTAATTCTGTGTTCAATACGAATTTGTTTAAATTTAATATCCAGTCTAATAATTGATACTGGGGAAATCCGATTTCATTATTATTCATATTAGCTGTGTGTTCTCAATAAATAATGAGGACTGAGTATGATTGTCAATTTATTAAATTTTGAAATTAGGGCATTCCCTAATTATTAGGGATTTATTTGTTTCGATTATTACTTTTTATCTATAAGTTTGACAAAAATTAATACTTATGGACACTAAAAAACCACACTTTAAATTAGCGATTGTAAAGCCGAAACTGAGTTCTACTGAAATAAGTTGGACAGATGCACAATTAATGAGATTAAAATATCGCCAAAACCCGGATTCCCTTAAAATTGAAACAACTACAGGAGTTGAAATTTTAAACGGGTTTAGAGTAAACGCAGAGCACCTGCGTAAATTAATAGATGGTAAAAATGAAAATGGTTTAGTAATTCAAAATCCAGCGCAAGATATCTACATTACTTTTGGTGTTAATTTGGAGGATGTAAACAAACCTGTAAGTCAACAATATTTTTCGATCATTGTGACTGCTATAGATAGCAATAATGTGCAACAGACAAATGTTGTTTACGATTATTGCACTCCTTGTCCAGATATGTGTCCCACGACGTTGTAATATACGCAATGCGATATTTGATTTATTTATATTACTTCATTTTGCTTTTTTCTAGCTTTTTTGCATTGAAAAATATAAGTATATTCGATCGTGTATTTAAGTTATTGGGAATTCTTGTATTTCTTACTTTAATTTTTGAATTGCTCGCATACTATTTTGCAATTTCCCAACACAACAACATTTTAGTCTATATTACATTCATGCCAATTAGAGTAATATGGATTAATTTAACTTATTGCTCCTATCACAACGATGCTGTAATTAAAAAAATGTCTATTTCTTTAGTATTTATTTATTTAGCTTATTACGCAAACTATTTATATACAATGAATTTAAATGTCCCCCCTAATAAATTGATACTAATTGAAAATATCATACTGTATATTGTAGCTGTTTATTCGAGTTATTTGATTATCAGTAATGAGAATTATAATTCTTTGAAGGATAATAAGTTTTTATGGGTTAATTTGGGTTATTTACTTTATTTTTCAGTTACTTTTTTTGTTTGGTCTTTTCATTTTGCAATAAAAACCATAGATATAAATATAATTTCCAGAATCACTTTGATATTGTTTAACATAATTTTATATTCTATTATTACCTTAAGTTTATACAAAGTCAAGTTAAAAAGTGCAAATTAGTAATTCAAATATTACCTCTGAAACGATTGCAATTATTGTAGTTGGGATAATTATCATGGTTGTTCTTATTAATATTTTTATTTTTTTGTTTGTTTTGTCATTCAAGAAAAGAGAGTTTGAATTAAAAATTAACAATGAAAAAATCAACGCCAATTATGAACGACAGATGTTGAATTTACAGAATGAAACTAGAATTAATGAAATGAAATATTTCGCAAGGGAACTGCATGACAATTTGGGGCAAATTACTTCTCAGTTAAAAAGGTATTTAGATTATAATATTGAACAAAATAGAATTCTAGAATCAAATTCAGGCAGTGAGTTAATAAATCAATTAAAGATCGAAATAAGAAGGCTTTCAACTCGATATAATCATTTTGTTTTCAATGACATAAATTTAGTTGATTCAATTTCAAACGACATTCTTAGAATTTCGAAATTTTCTAGTATGATGATTGATTTAAACATTCCAGATGACGATATAATACTAGACAATACCGCAAAAGCGGAAGTGTTTCGTATTTATCAGGAATTAATCAATAACACTATGAATCATTCCAAAGCTAAAAATGCGAAAATTTCTATGAGTTCAAATGCGAAAACTCCCTTGGAAATGATCATTCAAGATGATGGAATAGGGTTTGATCCAATTCTAATGAAAAAAGGATCAGGGTTACATAATGTGACAGAAAGAGCCAAACAAATTGGAGGTGAAATAACTTTTCAATCAAATCCCGGGTCAGGAACTTTAACAACTTTAACAATAATTCATACTTTAAATGATTCATATTCAAGAATTAAAAATAGCCATAATTGAAGATCATGTATTGGTTAGGCGCGGTATTATAGAATCCCTGATCAAAATTAATGAATCCATAAAATTTGTCATTGAAGCAGATAATGGTTTGGATTTTATAACCCAATTCGACAATCGGGCTATAGAAATAGATCTCGTTTTGGTAGATCTCGAGATGCATAAAATGGATGGATTTGAAACGATCAAATGGTTAAAATCTCATAGCCCTAATATCAAGATCATTGTATTAACTCAAGTTAATGATGAATTTCGAATTAGGGAGGCATTAAAACTTGGGATTGATGGTTTTTTTGACAAATTCGGAAAGGTAGAGGATTTAAATTCTGCGATTAATAATATTGCTTTGGGTGGTTCATTTTTTCCAGGCTACATAAAACAAATTCAACACAAATTAATGAATGGCGTAAACATTGATAATATGGAAGCAATTTCAACAGGAGTGTTTTTTTCAGAAGAAGAAATTAATCTAATCAGACTTTGTTACCGTGGTTATTACAATAAAGAAATCTCTAAAATGTTGAATTTGAGCGACAAATCCATTGAATTCTACTTAAATAAATTGTATAAAAAAATGAATGTGACCAATCGCGTAGAAATGATAAGGTACGCATTATTGAATCAACTGATTCATGTTCAAAGTTGAATTGCCCTTCATTCAATAATTGATTAAAAAAGCCTAGGATTTTTAATTGTGTAGGGGCGAGATAATGGATTCGGGAAATATTTCCCAAAAATTTTAGAAATGTATACTTGATTTGGATTTGACGTTATTCCAAATACAAATTGCGCAAAATCCATCTTGATACTTCTTTTATTTATCAAACCATTAGAGAAGTCAACTTTAAAGGATTAAACAAATACTCGCTGAATTGTAAGTGAATGGTTTGTTTTATTCAGGGAAAGCAACAGTTAATTTCAGGCTTAATGCTTGATTTAGGGAGTTTAGTGTTATAACCTAATTGAGTTTTAAATTTCCATTATAATAAAATCTATGTAATTTAAATATATAGTTCTTATTAGGGAAATTCCTTTGTAATTAGGGATGTTATTTTGTCAGTGTTAGAATTTCCATTATATTTTTGTTTTGTAGCACAGAGGTGTCTGATATACAATTTTATAATGCACTTTAAAATTAATCAGATCTAGTTGTAAAATTAATACGTATTTGCGAATTTTATTTTATTTATTCATCAATAAATACTGATTTTTTTTACAAGCTGCTGGTTATTCACAATACTAAAAAATAAATCACTAAAAAGACACATATGAATATTTTTAAAAGAATTACCCACATTGCAATTGTCCAACATCTTTTAGACAATGGGAAACGGACAGGTCTAGTACTGTCAGCAGTTATTAGCATGAACTGTTTGCTCAGTCAAATAAATGGTTGGCCATCGCCTAGTCATGGGTCGGATATGATTAATAGTAATAGAACTTTGGGCGAAGTTCGGGCAAGGGTGACGTCGGTATCTGGAGCCACTACAAAAACGCTGTCTATTTCAAACGTTAACGGGAGTTTTGCCAGTGGGGATTGGGTCATTGTTATTCAAATGTTGGGCTCAGGAATGGGTTCGCACACTCTGGCGGAGGTTACATCAGTTGGTTCAACATCTGTAGATGTTACGACTAATCTAGTTGGTGGCTATACAAATTCATGGCCAACATTTTCTTTTGGAACAAACGATAGGGTGCAAATTGTAAAGGTAAGTACCTATTGGGATTTAACCATAAATTCGGGTGTTATTACTTGTCCAGCCTTTGATTTTGCAACTGGTACTGGTGGGATTTTACCCGTAATGGTCGGTAATAATTTTATTATGAATGGGGGATATTTTACCGCCCATGCCAAAGGTTTTCACCATCATTTTGCAAGCGGTGGTGGATTAGGTATTGGTGGTGCAGGTTCACTACAGGCTACGTCACACATTCCTTTTGGTTCTTGTGCAGGTTCTCATTCAGCTAGTATTGATAAAATTGTCAATAACTTTATGGAAAATTCAATTGGAAAATTAGGTGAGCCAGATGGTGCATTAACTGCTACTGTATTGTCGGATATAAGAACTTCGAGTAATGGTAATGCAGGTGGCCTAGCAAACAATAGTCAAAACCCAGGTACCTCCAAATCCGGTGAAACGTTTTATTGGTTTAGTCATTCAAGTTATCCAAATGATTTACACCTTGGTTGCAGCGGAAAATGCGGAAGCAATGCAGGCAAAGGTGCTGGTGGTGGAGGATTTGGCGGGACTGGTGGTGCAGGTGGATCCGTAGCAGGAACTCCAGGTGTTGCTGGTAGCTCAGGGGGCTCTGGAGGTAATTCTAGCGGCGCAGGCGTTGGTGGGGGCATTATTTACTTAAAAGTAGCAAATTCTTCATTTAATTTTAGCAATAGTAATAAAAGATTTTACGCTTCTGCATCTTCTGGGCATAATGGAGGAAATGGTGGTAATGGTGGCCGCGGCGGAAAAGGAGGGCTTGGAGCTGATGGGCGGTGTTCTGGATTAATACAAACTCCTGGTGGTGTTGGTGGATACGGGGATGGTGGAATAGGAGCTGACGGAGGCGATGCAGGAACGGGCGGTTGTGGTGGAACCATATGGATTGTTAAAAAAAGTGGTGGAACCCATGCCACCTTCAGTCCTTATGTGAACAATTCCGCTGGGGCTGGTGGAAAAGGTGGAGCCCCTGGTTACACTCCGTCTTACGAAAAAGCGGAAAGACCAAAAAACTACAGTCCTTTATTGGGTATTATGCCTTGTAACTCAGGTATATTTACACACACGCCTGAATGGAAGGTGTGTGTGCCAGTTCGTTGCGATTGTGACGAGGTATTCAGGCATCTAGGTGTAGATATGAATGGTGCCGTTGCAACTACCACGGGTGGAACAAATTGGGCTATTACCAAAACAGGTCAAGCTACAGTTTATTGGGACCAATCGAACACATTATTCTATAATAAAGTTATCGGTACATGCACCACTAAGTATGAGTGCAGAATGAAGAAAAATAGTTTATTCATAGATTTTATGGACAAAGCGTTTGCACAATCGAACCTTCAGACTTACACGGGAGCACCTTCAAATGTTGGCATTAATAAAACAGCTATGTCTGGAATTAATACTCAATTGTATTACGGAACCCATTTAGTATTTGAATATGACCCAAATTTAGATAGGTTGACAGATTTAGATAATGTACAAATCCCATACGTAGATGTAGATGTATGTCCTTTTGATTATGATAAAACCAATGTGAATCAACCTCCAAGTAGTGGTGGCGGAGGTGCCGGAGAGTTTGGTCCAATTGATGATGAAATATTAATTATAAGCACACCCACAGGTGATGAGGGGGGTGATGGAGATTCTCAGGTTGATGGTGATTTTGCAGAGGAGCTCACATCATCATCGCCCCCGCCATTGGAGGATGGTCATAATCAAGGGTTTAAACCAAATGGTAGTTTCTTGGCTGAGGTAGGAACAATTGCCCAGGTCAATAAAATTGAAATCAAAAATGACTCTAAATTTGATATTGATTATTATCTTTATAACATGGACGGTAAAATGATTTATCATGCAAAAAATACGGAAAATTTCACAATTCCTAATATTGCCTCTGGAATTTATTTACTGATATTAACTAAGGACAATATAAAAGATTCGCGGAAAATATATGTGCATTAATAACAACCAAATAAACATTACAAATAAAACAGGCCTAGTTATGTTACTAAGCCTGTTTTTGTTCATTGATAGACCTGTTTGGGGCCAACAATTTATCAATGGAAAATTAAAGTATAAACCCATTGCTGGGGGATACTTTAGTGATCCTTTCAGAGCCGAAATGTACATTGCAAAAATGGGGGAGGATTATAAAAGATATTACGCTTTACAGACAAGTACAACTTTGCAAAATTGTAGGCTGTCTTGGCCCACAGATCAAGTGAAATACATATACAATGAAATCCCTGGCTTAGATACACTAAGTGTGTTTGGTGGTAATTTTGCTTATGATACACAAGTAAGGAGAATGTTAAAAGAACCTTATTATATTCGAGTAAACGGAGATTTTTATCTTAATCTCCGTGCTGATTCCATTTGCGAAATATCTTTAGGATATAATACGGATACTATGAGCAGACAAGGATGGAGTTTAGAACTCAATTCCCCATTAATCAAAGACAGTGCATATAACTTGCAATTTTCAATCAGAGGTGCTCGAACGGCTGTATCCTTCCGTGAGAATTTTCATATTCGGAATTTATATCCAAGATCCAAATTTCAGATTGTGGTTACACAGTCAAACGATAGAAATGAGACCGGTGAGGAATTGTGTAGGCTTGATAGGTTTGATATAGTGGGGAAAGA
>JACCDH011760738.1_pt1 | contig 11027 bp, 8 predicted proteins | sample 7442481 | NCBI WGS metagenome assembly JACCDH01 (sample SAMN15323433, study PRJNA562643) | freshwater metagenome | isolation source: river surface water | place: USA:Blue River Watershed | collected 2017-08-15 | reverse complement strand
ATTGAAACCACTAAAATTAGTGGTTTCAATAGCCCTATTTATCCTTCTAGTCTTCACCAATCTTAGTGGATTGGAGAAGACTATTCAGAAATTGTTGAAACACCAATTCGGAATACATTTCGGGGAGAAGGATGATGAATCCATCCAGTTTGTTTTTTTGTTTTTCCAACAGTCGGTTCTTCATGTCCCGTCTCCATGTCCGGACAAATATATGTCTTTCGCAACACTTCATCTGCATGCGTTTCAAACAATCGAGTCATAAAATCATAGGCCTCATTAATCTGACTCATTGTTCGTGCACCGGTAATAATTACCTGACCTGTTTGAAATGGACTAATCGTAATTTTCTTACACTCTCCTAGTCTCTCTCCGTCCGCTGTTCCTTTGCACAGTTTATCACAAGGACAAATACCTGGAGGACACGTTGATGGTTTCTGAGAATTATAGAAATATTTTGTTTTTACTCCCTGATAAATCGACGGTTCATAACTTACAGTCAAGTGATATTTCTCACTTAATATTTTATAGAGTACATCACGCTTAATTTTTGCACCAATACTGAAGTCAGTATTCACCAACTGAATTTGCATTTTATGGACATTCACAGGACCTTCAAACACTGGTTTTCCACACATAGTTTGAAGATGTACTGTAAGCCATCGAATTGCATTCCAACACATCTCTTCGCTCCTTACACCTGTCATCTGAATCCCCCCATTTCTGAAAAGTTTTACATTAATTTCCTTCCACTGAAAGGGACCAACTTCTTGACGAATTACCAGAGTTGCTTGATTAAAGAAGAATGTCTTCTTTTTCTTTTCAGGTTTTTGCATTATATTTTTCCAGGAAATTCCTTTAAGCTTGCCTTGATATTCCATTTCCAGAATGCCATCATTCAAGTCCCAATACTCGATGATTGGCACTTGCTCAAATAGTGCATCTAAATTTATCTGAGTCCCAACATGACATGTAGTCACCATTGTACTGATACGTATAGGCGAAATATTCAGAGTAGGAGTTGTAAAGCCAATTTCGTCCGTCATTTTTATTGTGACAATAAAATAGCCGAGAGAAGGTTCATTTTTTTCACTCTCCCAAGAAGAAAATGGTGAAAACACGCAGAAATAGACAGCGTGGTGCAGGATACTTACAATCCCAACAATGGTTTGACCCCAAGGTTCTACCTCCTACATCTCTGTGGCCGACAACTCTGACATCTGCTCCTACTGAAACTATGGTACGTCCAGTTCTTGCTTCTACGTTTCATCAAACTGGTGCTGGAAAAAGAGCCCGGACAATGCGCAAGAAGGGCGGGTTTTATCCTTCTGTAATGGGACCCTTCTTAGCAAATGCCCAGGCAGCCATTGTCCCCCTGGCGCTCTATACAGTCTATCACACGACGGTACCTAAGAAAAGTGCCATGTCCAATGGCGGTAAGAGAAACGGCGGTAATAAAAACACTCGCCGGCAGTCCCGCAAGTAAATGCGTTTACTTTCGGGGTGGGCTGGTTTAAACGCAACCATCGTTTGATTTTTCATACTGTAAAATGCAATTCACCGAGAACGATGAATACATTTTCGAAATGCGAACCGTAAAAACCTCGCCATTCCGTACATTGATTGATGCTATTAAGGATATTCTAACTGAAACAAACATTGAAGTTGACCAAGATGGTATGAAAATTATGGCCATGGATGGAACCCATACAATTCTTGTTCATATGCGTCTTCACGCAAGTATGTTTGATAAATTCAAATGCAATCAGAAGTGCATTTTGGGAGTGAATATGATGAATTTCAATAAAATGGTAAAGCAAATCAAGAATGAGGAGAGTCTGATTCTTTTTATGGAGCGCAGTAATACTTCGCGACTAGGAATTCGTATTATGAACGGCGAGAAACAGATGGTAACAACAAAATATCTTAATCTTATGGAGTTGGATATTAAACCAATTGAGATTCCTCCGGTACACTTTCCATCGGTAATTACAATGCCGTCCCTTGATTTTCAAAATATTATTAAGGATCTTAATCAGCTTGGCGACAAGGTGGAAATTAAATCCGCTGAAAATGAACTGATTTTCCGTCTTGAGGGAGGAGAATTTGGTACGCAGGAGACGATTTGTGTGATGCCTAAGAGTCAGTCTGAAATTGTACAAGGATATTTCTTACTGAAACCGCTATCTCTATTTACTAAATGTACGGGTATTAGCAAGGAAAATATTATGATTTACTTGAAAAATAATTATCCAATTATCATTGAATACCCGATTGCAGGTCTAGGAGAGATTCGACTTGCTTTAGCGCCATCGCATCGTACTGAATCCTCAATTTCGCATTAAACAATTCTAGTCAATTTCTATTTTATAAATTCCATTTATGAAATAGAAGTCCCGATGAAGATATCCATTCATCTAATCATGCTAATTCTGATAGGAATGGCGATTGTTATCCTATTATTTCCGACATTATTTCCAAAGAAATATGAAGCATTTGATAATATAACTGGATACTACCCTCTGAGTAATACTATATCACGAGACGAATATACTGAAATTGGAAAGAAACGATTCAACCCTTATTCTGACCCAGTTGATCTATTAAGCCCCGGTCTCATGGGTCTTAATATAACATCACAACAACGTGCTGCATTAAATGCGGATTTACAAAATGCTACAAGTTCAACTCAACTTATGTCATCCACATACAATCCACAAACTATGATGATTCCAAGCACAGTGGGTACTAAAAATGCAGTACCTCCTATGAATCAGACGTTAGAAAAAATTAAGAAATGTGAAAGTCAGGTTGGCCGAGATAAATGCTCTATTCTCGATGATCCAGAATTCAGCGATTGCGGTGTTTGTGTGCAGAATGGTTCTGATGTATTCGATAAGAAACCAGAGAACTATAGTGGAGGTTTATTTATCACAAAGAAAGATAAAACAAATGCTCTGAACAATCCAACAAATACAAGTCTCCTTAAACCTTCTGCCGGTAATTGTCCTGCCGGATATTTTTTCTTAAACTCAGCGGATTGTAAAAAGGCAGTAAATATACTAAAATGTAAAGAAATTTCAGATAGTGGAGGATTTTCTGGAGGTAAAACCCGCGAAGACAATCTGACAGCTAACCAAGCGAATTGTGCTAAATGCGGTCCTGATAGTTCGACATTTGTGTACATGCCACCTGAATATGCAAAATCAAATATTCAGTTGCGCGTTCTTGTACCACAGGGTTCAGGTGCAAATTATGTAAGAGTATTTGATATTTCAGGAAATCTTCTAGGAAGCGGTATAAACATCAATAATGAAACTGAATTTACCATTCAGTTATCACAACAAATTGCAGAAGCGCAATCTGTTCAAATCGTTGTAAATCAGGAATTTCCACACAGACCTGCAATTTCTGGCCGTTCAGAAGTGTTTTATGCTGATTTAGGAGAAACAAAATTCACACAAACTATACTAAATAAAAAAGCAGCTTCTGGCGATATATCAGGTAAACAGGAAGGATTAACATTTGATGAGGCAAATGCATTATGTACCCGAATGGGATGTCAAATAGCAACACCTGAACAAATTAGGGCCGCCAAAACTGCAGGACTCCAAGTATGCAATTACGGATTTGCATCTGACGGAAAAGCATATTCATCCGCTTTAGCATCAAACAGTACACAAACATGCAGTGTTACAGAAGGCGTCAATCTGTATAAGGGAACCGGTACTAAAGAGTATGCAGGTGTATGGTGCTACGGCATAAAACCTCCTACAGGACGTTATATATCCAATGATTTTGATTTTGTGATTAAATTGTTTTTTAATACATTCGCAAATAATAGCACTCCATCTCAGGATACATTACCTAATAAAACCTCTCAATTTGGAAATAACTTTATTGCACCAAATTATCGTGGAGTTCTACTGCAATGGGAATCCGCTGATATTGGCACTACTATTGGTGTACCTGTCGATTCAACGATTAAAACAATTAATGCTATGGCTCCTTCAACCGATGCTGGAGATGGTATTACAATGTTACGAAGAAAAGGAACGTATGACCTAAGTCAGCAAATATCATTACCTAAACCTGAAGCAACATCGCGTGTAGGACCTAAAAGTTACTGGTATTGGAGCAATGATAATTCAAGTCCTACAATTAGTATTGTAAGTGCTTTACCTGGTGTATTTAAAGTTCCATTCTACCAAGAAAATCGAAGTATGTGTGTAGGAAAACCCTTAATTGCGAACAAGTCCACTCTTGATTTATTACGCGTTTCCGTTTGTAATCGTTCGTCAGAAACACCAGGAAACTACAGTCTCGATTGTTTGAAAGATTTATTTAAATCTGTAGGAGGTGATTTAACAAATGGTACATTAAGTCCTACAAAATCTGAAGCAAATCGAATATTGTTAAACAGTCAGAATGACTTGAATAGCATAAGTGCGTATTTACAAAACATATATCAAATTGCAACGACTGGCTATGACATGAGAGGACTTCCAGCAGGCGCAACACAAGTTGCACAAAAACAGGCAATAAATAGTGCTTTTACCCAACTTTTTGGAAGAACCTTAATATCACCTTGCGAAGAAACCTTTGTTGGACCAGATGGACGAATTATGATAAGAGATGTGACAGGACCCTTCCCATCAGATTGTTTGAATTATTTATATACAAATGCTGGATTTGAATCATCAAGAGGTTCTGAAGGAACTGCAAAAATCAGGAATGTTGGAGCAACATATACATCCATTGCCGATAGATTTTCAGGAATGATTCGCGGTGATATGGGCAATGCTAGTATGAAGGCTGCACACCCTTTCCGAACATGTCAACCTACTGGAACCATATCTCCAATTAAGAGCGATGGAACCGATAATGCTGATGCAATTTTAGCAGCAAATGCTGCAGGGTCAACTATTCAAAATATTCAGAATTTCTACAATACAATTTATCAGAATGCAAACACTTCCTACACTGATGATATTGTGAGCCCAGAGTTAGCTGAAAAGCAACAACTTTCCATACAGCAGTGTTATGGTATTCAGAAAATGGATGATTCTACCGTACCATCAGGATGTGGTGTCAGGACAAGATATGTTCGAATCTTACCTGTAGACACTGGTGAATTTAAAGAACGAAACAGTAGTTCAGCAGGACCCTTCCTTATAATAAGTCAATTGCAGGTAATTGATCCTAGAGGAACAAATGTTGCATTGAATAAATCCGTTACCTATAATTCAATTCACCCTCAATCAAGGGCAAATAAAGCGATTGATGGAAAATCAGTATCTGGACGTGGGTTTATAACAGATATGTATGTATCCGCATATGGTTCATACAATGAATACTTTATGATAGATTTACAAAGACCAGTTGATGTTCGTACTGTCATATATACATTTGGAATACATAATAGAACTATTATAGAATATGTCTATGGATATACAATTCAGTTGTTAGATGATAATAAAAAAGTAGTTATACAAAAAGTAATAAATCGTAATGATATACAAACCAATCCGTCCGACAATGTATCTTTTGCTGTTAAGCATTTTAATAAGGAAGATATGATGAATGCATCTATTGTAAGAAATTTGCAAATTGGTCAAACACTATCATTAGTTACTATTGGGCGCATATTTGATAGTATTGATATGAAAATAAATCCCATAAATATTACACTATCGGCAGGTACAATTCCAGGTTCGGTTAGAATTCAAAATGGCTCAAAATTTTATGGAATAAATTGGTACGATAATGTAGTTATTACAAATGCTACCGCAACTGATAAGAATTATAAAGACTGGTATATAACATCAGGAATTAATGGTGCACAGAATACCATAAGTATCCAATCTGCAAATAGTCCCGGTATATTTATTGGTCTTCCCACTTTAGTATCTTATAATTTCTATAACACAGTAAATATAAATGGTACAGTCAGCGATTCGGTGAATGCCAGTGCGTCCTTATTAGCATTAACAATTCCTGGGAGAATAACTAATTAAATTTTTGTTATGAACTAGTAAAATAGACCAGATGGACTTTTGGAAAATAACAATAAGCATTATACTTGTTATTGTTATTTTATTTATGATTGTTAACAATCGAACGGAAGGATATTATGACTTTTCAAGTGACCAAACTGCATATCAACAGCGACAACGTTCTGTATTTTGGGACAATAGTATACCATTAGAAGAAGATGTATCATTTTCACCCGATCAATTGAATAAAGCATTTAGAAACAGTGATAGTGGATTACCTTTTAATGTTGATAGAAATGCCAACTATGCATCCTTATTTAAACCTGGAATTAATTATGATTTAGACGCCAAAATAAAGGCATGTCTGAATATTACAAATCCTAATAACCTTCCCGGTATTCCCAAATCAAATGACTGTGGGTGGTGGTATATTGAAGATCCTACTAAAATTTCATTGTCTATATTTGGAAATATAAGCGGTCCAAACAATCCTGAAAAAGTACAAAGTACTTATCCTAATGGAAGATGGATTTGGGATAAGGCAACTGCCGTAAAACTGGAAGAAATTAAAGAATGCAAACGTCTAACTAGTTGTATCGCAATTGATGGTAAAAATGCATCACAATCAAAAACTGTTTCCTGCGGATTTTGTGAGAATTTAGGACATGGTATACCGATTGATACTGTCACAAACCAACCCAAATATTCAGATGATGGCACAACGTGTTACAGCTCCTTTCTAAAGACGACATCATCGGCCTGTACTGTTACAAATAATTTCACATCAACCTCTGCATCCTGTGACTCTTCTACAGGTCAGGATCCTTATAAGTATGATGCAAATGGAAATGTAACTGGTTTATCCCCTTGTGCAGTTCAAACAAGAGGGGCACAGGGTGCAAGCGGTTCAAACCTAGGCATACCAGGATTAGGTGGATCAGGATTAGGTGGAGCAGTTACAAGCGGTTCAGGTGGAATCTTTGGATTAACGTCTACCCAAGTTAATTCATCAAATTCTCAAGCGGTTGACTCTAATTGTATTCCAGTAAATGGAAAATTAACACGCGGTTGTTTAATAACTTTGGCAAAAGGCGTTGGTTTCACCGAAGGCGGTCGTCTAATATCAATTATTAATGGAACCAAAAATATTAGTTCTGTCAATGATTTGCCCGATATTGATAAAATTGCGGTTACATTATTACAAAATGATGGTGTGGCAATTAACATTAATGTTTTTGGAGGCGGAGCTATAACTCGTACAACTGCTGCACAAATTTATACAGATATTTTTGCTAAGTCTACTAGCGGAACAACACCTAAAATCAGGGAAGCTGCAAAATATTTATCAATCGGTTCAACCGATTTTGATATTTGTGATTTTGCAAATACGGAATCAGGTACTTTCCCATTAACTTGTCTACAAAGAGAATTTAGAAAGGCAGGATGCCAGGCTAGTGGTACATCATATCCTAAAGCTACAAATGCCAACGAATATTCCTCAATGAATTGGGGGGCTATAAAACAATCATTTTCAGGATTGTATTCGAGTATGAACAATGCTGCGAGTTATAAGGCTCAAGATATTGCCGTACAAAAATGTTTGGGACCAACTTATTATAGACCACCAATTGAAATATGTAACGAAAATGGTGTTGAGTATATTATATATCTTGAAAGACTACTACCTGCCAGTGCCGACAGTAATGAGGCAGCAAATAATATATTCTTTGGACGGGTAATTAGTAAAAATGGTATGTTTAGATCTGAAAATACCGGTATTCCTATTACTACTGATAATAATGCATATACAATTCTAAAAAGCAAGGCTAGCTTTAGTTCCTTTATGTTTGCTCCAAAACTAGTTGTACGTACAGTTAAAACACCATTAACAAATGAATCACTAACTATTGCAGGTCGAATAAGTTTAGGTGATAGTACTCCATGGTCTTTGAATAATACAATAATACCACGTGACAGTTATACTATAATAAGTACTGATAAATATGGAAACAACCCACTTAATTATACAGATGAATTCACACTTACAGTAAACTTAACAAAAAAACAACCTAATATTATATCGTATAAAAGCAAACGTTTAGATGTATGGGGTTATACTTTAGTGCCATCTTTACCTATGACCGATGCTACAATTAAAGATTATCAACTTTTACAGGATTCTTGGCGACCAGTTATTGGTCTTGATTACTTTAAGGAAAGATCAGATGATATGAATAATATTCTAACAGTCATTAAAAGTATAAATTTTCCTTATACAGAAAAATCTGGCAAAAAGTCACTTAACCTTACACCCACTGTTCCCATTGTTCCTAATACTTATAATTTTGAATATTCTGGTATTTATCGACCTAATATTAAAACAATTACATTTATGATAAATCCAACAAACCCACAAGCTTCACTTTATTGGCCTATTTTAGAACTTAAAAACAGTCTTGATAATTCAAACTTTCAAATTATATTAGCAAAAGATAATATTGCTAGTAATAGTTGCTATATAGCCATTAGCATGAGAGGTGATAAACCCTTTTCTACAATGTCAAGTGGATTAGGGAATGTAATACCTTTTAATATATGGACCCATGTAACAATTTTTATAGATTCATCTAGTCAAGGATCTGTTAATATTAAGGTTACTACTACTAATACTCAATCTACATTATCTAATACTGCAACTTTTAGTGGTGATCGTACTAACCAAACATTGTACAATAAAACATTCATTCTAAGTACACTATGTAATATGTCAGTTGCATGGATTCATTTTTATGATTATAATTTAACTCAATCCGAAATTTTACGAGATATGAATTATGATAATCCTGATTATATTGTGCCACCATTGACAAATATTAGTCCTCAAACACCTAATTCGAAGTGTAATAATATTCAGTATGCCTCAACATTAACAACTAAAGGAGAGAAAATTACTACACCATCAGCTATTGCTCATTCTAATGCTGCTACATGTTGTGCTGCATGCGCAAATACGAATGGATGTAAGGCGTTTGAATATATACCCGACGATAATAATAAAGCTGGAACCTATTGCAATTTATATAAGTCCGGTTCAGGATATACTGCATTAAGAAGCCGTGAATTAGATGGTACAACTTGGAAAGGCAAGGCTGCATCTATTCTGGAATAACAGCATAAAAATTGAAGTATTTTAGCACAACTTTATAAAACCTGTGCCTATTTTCTTTTCAGATAGCATCTAAATCTTTCTGATTTCATTCTATACTATAGAATCATGACCTCAGCTATTGATTCATTTCCTTCTGGGGCATGGACACTCTATTTCCATGACCCCGAGGACAGCACTTGGACTCCCGATTCCTACAAACTTCTAGGTTCTTTCCACTCATTTCGTGAACTTTGGGGAACTCTGAACAGGATCGGTGAGACCAAACTCCTTGCAGGAATGTTCTTTCTGATGCGCGACCCTTATCCACCTTTGTGGGAAAATCGCGCAAACATTCGTGGGGGCTCATATTGTATTAAAGTGCCAGAAAAGTCTGCATCAGAGACTTTTATGAGATACATAACAGGTGCTATTCTGAATTTAATTCAAGACAATCCTTCTAATCAGATTGTTGGAGTCAGTATAAGTCCAAAGAAAGGGTTCCATATTCTTAAAATATGGAACACTGATGCAAAGGCCTTCCATACCGTTACAAATATAAAAATTTTCGGAGATGGCATGATTCAGTCCGATATAATTTATCGCCCTCATGTGGACCAAAAAATGTAACATGACCGTTATTAATTTATATCTTTTTCAGTTTTTACGTGCAAAATAGATTCAGTAAATTCATACATCTCATCCTCTCCATTTTTATTCACAACATGAATTTCAGTTGTAGGAATTTCAGGAATATGCTGATTATGCGTTTGAGACGCAAGACGAATTATCTGAAGGAGAGATGGATATTCTGAAGTTGTATACATTTCAGAAATCCAATCCGACAAATCCAGAGATTCATTCTCATTCCATGTAAGATATAAGCCTAGCCAAGGCATTCTCTTTCTTTTTGCAATTTTATGGTCGCCACTGTAAATAACTTTACTGACAGGACAATATATTAATGAATGTGGTACTCTAAATGGTACAACTTGTCCATCGTATGTTAAATAATATTTGGAAGAACCTTTTATCCAATACGAAATTAATCGAATTTTATGATGAATATATTCATATACATCATGAAATAATGCAATTATAGAAATCCACATTTATATTTTGTTATGTTATTATTCCTTAAGTACAGGATGACTCTTGACCTGAACCCAAAGGTTGTTTGCATTCGTATTTGGTAACAAGAATTGGTTGTTCATAAAATCGGGAGAAACTCTTTCCACCCTGAAATTTACGACCCGTAGTAAATAAAACGCCGTCAAATACCCACAAAGCAATTAGAACTACAAAAAAGAAGAGGGGAAGTAATAATAAACCCCATGCAGCAAAATCCATATTTGCCGCACAAAGTACCCATAATGCAATTGTTCCAAACAAACCATATCCCATATGTCTGACCGCGTATTGTCCTGAACCACGAACTAAATCAAAAAGTACGAGTGCTATCATAAATAATAAATATATTTGGGCAGGAGGGCATAAATCAGTCCAGGAATCCATTCTACTCTAGAACAAGTTTTCCATTTACAAGTTTTCCTACATAGTCTCCTGCTTCCTCATCGCTGATAAATGTGAACACATTTCCGGTTGAATTATCGAGGAAATACATTTTCTTACCTAGCTTCACAGGTGTTAGTCCTTCTTCCTCTTCCTCAGCTTCCTCGGTCTCTTCTGTTTCCTCTACTTCTTCGGCCTCCTCCTCAGCTTCCTCGGTCTCTTCCTCAGCGTCCTCTGTTTCCTCTACTTCTTCTGCTTCCTCAGCGTCCTCTGTTTCCTCTACTTCTTCAGCCTCTTCATCTTCCTCGGCTTCTTCGGCCTCCTCTGTTTCCTCTACTTCTTCTGCTTCCTCAGCGTCCTCTGTTTCCTCTGCCTCT
>JACCDH011307197.1_pt1 | contig 11027 bp, 8 predicted proteins | sample 7442481 | NCBI WGS metagenome assembly JACCDH01 (sample SAMN15323433, study PRJNA562643) | freshwater metagenome | isolation source: river surface water | place: USA:Blue River Watershed | collected 2017-08-15 | reverse complement strand
GCGGGAATGAACATTAGAATACGCCCCGATTCACCGGAAGCGTGGCAGAGCGGTTGAATGCACCGGTCTTGAAAACCGGCGAGGGTTTACGCCCTCCGTGAGTTCGAATCTCACCGCTTCCGCCAAATACCCAGTAAAAACGCCCCAGCAGGGGCGTTTTTCATTTCTGCACACCATAAAGCATATCAATCAAGCATCACTTGGACTAAATATTGCAGCTATCTTTTTGGAAAAGTTTGCAAAGTAAGGAAAAAAATGAGTGAATATGTGGCTTTTCAATATCATAGGTTAGTGAATGCTGTGGAGTTAAATCCGTATGTTAATGGTGTGGAGGAACTTATGCGGCAACTCAATGACCTTGGTGCAGAAGGTTGGGAATTAATATCCATCACACGAGTAACTGAGGTGGTGGAAAATAACACGTTCACTTTCGCGCAGCCAATTTACACCTCATATTTAAAACGTGCATATATGGCACAAATCTCAGATCGGTAGTGCTGGTATTGCGACCCCGAGTGCGAGTCCCATGCTTTTTCACACAACCCAGCATCATGTTTCTTGGTTGGTATCCAACGTTGTGCCCAAAACAGTCTCATCATTTTTGGTGGACCTTTTGGTTGGTTTTGCAAATTGCTTTAGTTCATTGACACAGCAAGTTGATCTAGTAATAATAACCCAATGTTGAAATCTAATTTATCACATGAAGCCATGAAAACCAAAATATCAACACTCCTATTGATTTTCTTTCTTTCTGGTTGTTCAACGTTACAGTCTACGCCCTTTAGAGATCAGGCCAAATTTTGGGAAAAGCCGATTGATGAGATGGCGGTAATTTATTTGTATTGTGGCGAAGAGAAAATTTTTTATGAATCATTTATGACCAAATTCACTGGGGTTGGAAAGGGATCTAAGCTAGAAAATAATATTATCAGTCCACTTTCTAAGTGCGCGTTTAAGGTGGACGGCGTTAAATACACCTCATTGAATGCAAATCAAGTAGGGAAAATTTTTGTAAAGCCTGGAGTTCATGTAATTGAGCCCATTGGCGGATATACGGACTTCAATTCTGAAGCCAAGTTTTCGTCCACAGTCAAAGTTAACTCGTCAACGGGCTATATTGCAAGTATTTCCTCTGTTGTTGTTGAGACATATAAAAAGAGAGATTTAACTGTAACTATTCGCGATCTTGACGAAAAAATGTTGTCCATCCTCAAGGAAACCAGATCGCCAGTAGAACTTAACCAATATAATTAGACTCTGCTATTTTAAAATGATCGCAACTAACTATTTACTTGTACTGCTTTCTGTTATTGGATTCTTGGTTGGATGCTCAACACCGAGAGAAATATATGTAAATCTACATTTTCTATGCAACCCGGAAACTATGGGCGAAGCTGTTTACGGTGATCCACGATTATCAAAAAACTTGCGAATGTATGGGTTCGCACCAGCATCTAAATGCACTTATACAGTGAATGGGGTTCGACTTGTTACCTTGGACAAAGGGGACATAGGGACTATGCGTGTACCAGCGGGGAAATTTGTGATCTCGATTGATGCAGATTATTTTCCACCAGATTTAACAAGAGTTTTGCGACAAAAGGGTGAAGAATTTGAATTTTCACCAGGTTCTAACATGACTATCTCGTTTCAACGTCACATGGTTAGGGCAACCGCTGAGCGCTTGGGGTACATGATTGAGGACGTTGTGACTAAAACCCATACTAGCCAAGGTGAGATCTCTGTGTATAAATCAAATCATCGAGTAGTTCAGATGCAAATCCCGAACTAAATTTTTCCCCGATGCAAGCGTGGTCACCGGTCCTAATTTTCAACCTAAGGCGAAATTGACCTTCGTCGGTAGATCATTAAGAGATTCAAAATAGCCAGATGGACAGGAAATACTGACCTAACGGGCGCTTGCATTCAAGTCCAGCACCTTCGCCAGCAGATTAGCATCTTCGTAAACCCGTTTTATCTGTACAGGTAGTTATGGATATGGGTTCCCCAAAGCATACTCTTCGAAGAACATGCCCAGGACTTTACCTAACTGGGTTTCAACGGCCACCTGCACCTTGGCTGGCACGATGACACTGAATATGGACTTATTGAAGGTCAAAGCCTGAATCACTCGATTTTTGTCGGAGTAGCGCAGTTTTCCAAACATAGGGTGAACCCCTCTGGCATTGACGTTGTAGAGGCACATCTCAGGCACCTCTGAACGTGGAATGGCAGCGATGTCAACCGTTATCGTCAACATGATGTCGGGTATGGCTTGCTCAGCCACCGCACGCAATTTAGGTGCTTTCCCAAATTGCCGCCGGGCCAAGCTAGTGACAGCGGTCTGATCAATGGAGCACCCAGGATCTGCATACACAGCTATCCTTAAGTGGTAGGTCTCAGCGCCAGCAAATAGTGCAGCAGACTCGTCTGCATTGGCGCCAGACATTGCTCCCAAAGTCAAGGTCGCAGCAACAATCCCTCGTGCGAATATTGATTTCATAATGTACCTTTCAGGGGAAGTTTTAACATGCGCATCAAAGGAATGACGTTGCAATTCTCTGCCATGCTGGTCGTGCTTATGGCCCTTTTGCAAAGCAATGCAAGAGCTCAGTCCCCTGAGAATCCTCCACTCTTGATTGAGACTGGAAGACACTCCGCACCAATCACTGCTATTTCTGCTAGTAAAGACGGCACCGTGTTTGCTACTTCCTCGCAGGACAAGACTGTGAGGATATGGAATGCAGCGGGTCGTCAATTACAGGTCATCAGGCCACCCGTGGGCAGCCAGATCAATGATGCGGTCAATCATGTAGCCATCTCACCAGATGGCATCATGGTGGCATATCAGTTCTCCAAACTTGATCGTCTAGAGGAGAAGGGAGGATTTGTCTCCACCTTTCCTATCCAAGTGCTTAATCTCAAGACCCAAAAGCTTGAGCGAATTGGGAGGACCTTTGAGCCAGTACGACTGAGCTTTTCTCCTGATGGGCGATACCTTGGATGGATCACTGCTTTCCCATCTGACATGGGCGTGGGCATTGATATCAGAAGGACCACAGACTGGGCTCTTTATGCTCGGGCTCGCCGCGAAAAAGTTGGCACCGGATCGCTTGCCACACTGGACTTTTCACCGGATGGCAACCGGATCGCCATCACCTATGCCAATGAGATACAAGTACTCTCCATCAAGGGTGCCAGTTACGCCAGTAAGAGTTTGTATGACGCCTCAAAGTGCAAAGGGGATAACTCTTACTGTGCAGTCATTGAAGAAATGATCGCAGGTCAAAAGCGCATGGTGATCGAGAAAGCACTAAGGCCGGCTCATGGAAAGACGCCAATGGGAGCCAAGTGGTCACCTGATGGTAAGTGGCTGGCGTTCGGCTATTTGGACACGCCTGTGGTCACACTTGCCTTGAGTGGGAAGTGGGAGCAAATTGAGTTGCCCGCTACCGGTCTAGTAAAGTCCTACTTCAATGGCCCTAAAACCATGGCCATGCTCACTTGGTCAAACGACTCTAAAACATTGCTAAGCACCGGCACCATGGGGGCAAAACTATTAAAGCCCACTGTCATTCGGCAGTGGACAGTAGGACCCAAGCCCACGTACGTCGATGAAGACTCCACCACAGGCAACGAGAGAAAGCTTATGGTTGATGACATGGTTGCCACCTCAGCAGGTTACGCCTTTGCATCGAACGACTCCATTGGTTTTTACGAAGATGGACGTTTTCGCGTCTTGGAGCCATCATCGGGATTGCGTGGCAACCTGAGTATTTACAACACCTCTGATGGCACCTCCTTCTACTTCCGCTTCAAGCGGTCTGATGACATTCTTGGTGCCCCTTACATGTTTGATGCCATTAAACGTGTTCTCAAACCCGAGCCACGCGAATTACCTTTGTCATTCTGGGCGCTTGACAAAGCACCTGGCATGGAGCACGTTGGATTGCGCAGTGACAAACCTATCCTCAATGGCGTGCGTTTGGAAATTGACAGTCGTTCAGGTGCCTTTGCATTCACCTCGGATGGTCAGACACTCCTTATCGGTACAAGCTACACCCTGTATCGCTTTGATCGCAACGGCACCAAGTTGTGGAGTGTAAATTTGCCTGCTGGTGCAACAGCACTGAACACATCGCGTGATGGTCGTTTGATCCTGGTTGTGCTTGAAGACGGAACGCTTCGCTGGTATCGATTGCTGGATGGCAAAGAAATTCTGGCCTTTTATGCGTTAAACGATCGGCGAAGTTGGGCTATGTGGACGCCAGATGGATATTTTGATGTTTCTGATGGGGCAAATATTGTGCTGTCCCAAGGTGTTCGCCGTGAAAATGGATTGATAGATGTCGAGCCGCTTTCGCTCTCTTCGCCAATGTATCGACCTGACAAGATCAGCGATGCACTACTTAAGGTTGACTTCATTGGCGAAGCTAAACCCATGCCAAAGATGCCATAGCACTTGCTGATTCAATCTAATGAGGTGCCTAATTGGGTGTCGACTACGTTCATCGATCTTTTAAGCCAAACCCATAAATACGGCCGTTCTCATTGATCGCAGAAACTCGCTCAAGCGCTTCACGTTCATTCAAGCCATGAGCCATTGAGGCAAAAAACAGATGATGAAATTCAGTTTCAATGTCTGTCGCAAATATCCCAGGATCATCAGAGCCCAGAGTCACCAGAATGTCCGGGTCACCCGGTGGTGTGACAGAGGGTACTTTCATCCACCGCATGGCGTGATGCTCGGTGAAGTGCTTGTATTGGCTGATGCGCACATTGCTGCTGGGCAAGGTCTCAATGACCACCCCAAGGTCGGCCACTTTTTTCATGAGGCTTTGCTGCAAATGCAAGTACGCCGCAGGGCTTAAAAACTCTGATTTGACCTGAATGACTTCACTGCATTTTTTGATGAAGTCACGGTCAAATTGCCAAGTGCGATACAACTCAAACGCTTCGGGGTGACTCGTCGCTGCCTCGATCACCTTCTCTCTTTCACTGCGTCTGTGCGCATGGATGGGGTAAGTCAGCAGCTCTGGCCTACCATCATCAATCCAGCTCCGTACCTCTCTCGCATTCAATCGGCGCATGTCCAAGGCTTGGCAACACAGGTAGGGGTCTAGGTATTTGCCAAACAAGGCAACCGATACTTCGGCAAGCTCAGTGGCCAAGGTGTGGACCGTGTCTTCATGCCCGGCTGGATTGGTGATGCACAAGCGCCAAGCAGCCAGCAGGCCTAAAAACCATTCCCCTCTGGGGATCAAAATCTGTTGCGGCATGCGAGCCACCCACAATTTGGGGTCAATGCCCATCGCTGTGCCATGGCCTAGCCGGTCGCCCGTTTGGAGGTCCAGCAGTTCGAGTGCATCCAGCATGTAGCCCAGCCCACTCAAGATGTGGTGGAAGTCTTCGCCAGCGTGAAAAGTCTTTCGGCTCAAACCGTGTTCTGCGCAGAGCCGAAAGACGGGCGCAAAAGGTTCAGGCCAGGCATGGAATTCATTGCCAGCCCCGTCCACCCCTCTGATCCACTTGGATAAACCAGGGTAAATTTTCATTACGCCATTCAAGGCACGTGCTTGCTCATGAATCTTCTTCGAGACCTCGTAATTGCGTGGCAACCTAGAAGCTATCTTTTTGCGATAGGTTCGCACTTTGATGAAGTGGCATATCAACGTCAATTCAAGGGGGTGAATGTCTAGCTCGGTCAGTATGCCCTTGAGCTCATCCAAATCCAGCATCAATTGGCGCAAGTCAAGTGGTGATCGGCGTTGCCGCCAGGGGTGATCACTGGGCAAGAGCGAGCATAAATATTTGAAGTACCCGCCCAGTATTTTTTTGATCAAGCGGATCAATTTTGATGGATCTGGCTTGGGCGCGAATCGGCCTTCGTAATGCCTAACCCGACTGCGCCTGCGAATGGGGCCGTGCGCATCCTTAAAGCGCTGGGTGTAATCAGCCTCTATCTCTTCGCGAAGCCCGATGTCAGCATGCTTTTGAAATTGGTCAAAACCTTTGCGGTCTTCGTTCTGTACGGTCAATTGGTAATACTGGTTGAACAACAGCAGGTACCGATGGTAGGCATCAGCCCATACTTGGTGAGTGGGATGCTTTTGGCACTGTCGAATGAATTGCGTATGCCATTTCAATTCCTCCTCCACAGTGAAAGAGCCTCGATCGCTGAGTGTGCAAATATCGCGGGTGTTGATGCAGTGATCTTTCTTCCAGAAGGTATCGTCCTCTGCCGCCTGCATCAGGTGCTGGCGCAAGCGGCGTGCATCAACGAGCCTGCGATAAAGCACTGGGGGGCTCAGGCTGGGGTCGATGTGGCGCACCAAATCACGCTGCCGAACTTTGTTCTCCCACCACTCTTCGATGAAATCGGCGAGGCTCCTTTGGGGAAATTGCAAGGCATACAACCAGGCCTGTTCGGCAAACGTACTGCCATTCAAATGCACATGGGTTTCATTCAGCCCAAATTGATCCAGGTGATCGTCTACGCGTTGCGAATGCGGTTGAACCGGAAGGCTTTTTGCACCCACAAAGGCCATGATGGGCAGAGGGCTCACTCGGCTCACCAAGCCCTGCTGCCACGCACCCAGAGCTTCCGGCTTGATGAACCAATTCTGGTGGCGTTGAATCAACACCTCTTTGTGCAAGAAGTCTATGGCTGCAATGACGTTCAGTTTGTCATTGAACTTGGCGTTGAGAAGTTCCCAAGCTTGGTTAAACACATGATCTGGACTGCGAGCCAACCAGCCATGGAAAGCGTCATAAAGCACATCACGCAGGGTTTCGCCTTCATCCAGCAACCGATGGCTGGACAACATCCAAACGCATAAAAGGCCTGGGATCGATAAGCGGTGTTCAGTCATGGTGGACTGTTGAAAAAACGCGCATGATTTTTCAATTGCTGTTTATTGATCGCCGCTAGTTGTTCCCAGATCATCACTAGTACCAGAGCCCTTGGGTTTGACTTTTGCATCAATAGGTGGTGGCTTTTTCCCTTGAATTGCAACTTTTTTAAGTTTTTCAAAATCATTCTTGCTAATGAAGTTGCCGCAATAGGGATTTTTGTCGGCTGATTTAATTTCAAAACACCATCTTGTATTTTCACTTTTAGATTCTGATGTATTGTGGTTGTTAACTTTTTCACTTGAAATTAAGCCAGTGATTAATGGACAGGTGGCAATGATGAATGTGAGCGGTAACCTATCCTGAGAAATGACTTCTTTATTTCGGTTCAACTGCTCTAAGTAATTTTTTGAAGAAGATCTGGGATTACTGAGTATGATGGGTTGGGCAGAACCTTTAATCGGTCGGTGGTATGTGGATTCTTCTATCAGAAATGCATTCACTATACCGAGTGCAAAAAGTTCCATGATGGATGCAAAATCATTATTTTTAAATTTTCCTTTTGAATCTGGCCTCAGTTCGCCTGAAATGTTTTCAAGACCAAAATAGAGACGCGTCCAAATTTTCCCCATCATGAGGGATGATGGATGTGAAGCTTTCAAATACTTAGATGCCTTCATCCATTCCAATAAATCGTTAGGCCATTTATCTTTATTTGCTTGATCATCTGTTTTTGGAGCTGTATTTGTTTGGGATGCTTCGGAGTAATTCTCTTCATCCTTGTCAGTGTTGGTTTCATAAATCCATGGGGGTGCACTCACGTGACTTGTGTTTTCATATATGCCAGAAAGCAATTTTGAAACTTCGGATTTTTGCTCATCATCGTTTTTGTTTGACCATTCTGTGCTCTCAGTCTGTCGAAGCAAACTAGAAATCAACCCAAGGAGAATGTATGCCGACGCAAAGGTTCTGGGGCCATTCACTGAAGATTTAACCAAGCTGTAAGCGACTGCAGGTGTAATTTCGAGTTCTTCAAAAACCTTTTGATATCCTTTGAAATTTTTGGAGCCGTTTTGATTTATGCCAATGATGCCATTTCGAATGACCCTGGTAGTTGGGTTGATGGCATATTTTCCAACCAATGCCACAGTCGCCTGTCGTGCCCATCCTAGGGCATCATCGATGCGACCCACGCCCATGTGGCGTTTGAATTCATGCCTTAAATTTTTAACATTGAAATAATTTAAGGTAGATTCATCTGCTTCGTGTGCCAACTTGACCATGCCGGGGCTCCGGAATAAATAAGCGATGCTGGTACCTGGTTTGCCTTTGAGTTGCTCGGCGACCGCTGCCGACAACCCATACATGGCGACTCGATTGTGCGCCTTTGCTCCTGTCGGGCGTAAATAGGCGGATGTATCTGGGTCGCCATCATCCATGGCGACTTCAAATACAGCTTCGCACAGGGCTCGCAAGTCATGAGCGGCAATTTCTTCTGCAGCGATGTTGTATTGATAGAGGCTGTGCAAAGCCAGATCCAGCATGGCCATGTGAAATGAGTTGGCTGCTGCATCTTCTGATTGGTCTTGTTGAAGTCGCGCCAACACCTGCAACACACTGCGAATGGGTTGCATCAATAAAAAATCACGATATAAATCAATATCCGACTTTCTGGTTAATCGAAATCCATTTTCAATTTTTTCTTCGGTGAATTTGAGTAAGTCTGCGGCTGGCTTTGCATCGTTTGAGTTCAGAATAAAAATCATCTTTTTGTCGATGGGCCCATCGCTATTTGCGAGTGTACAAATGGGCAACAGGTGATGGCGCTCTCTTAAGGGGAACAGCTTAAGCAGGTACTGTTCTTCTAAATGGTCGAGCATACGAATTTGCTGTTGTGACCGATAGTGATTTTCTACTTGTTTGGTGCCCCATTCATTTTGATCGCCTTGTGTCAGCTCGCGGCGAAAGTTTTGTCGAATCAGCAAGGTGTACAGCTCCAAATCGCCAGTGACCACACACATGACCCTGGGGGTGTCCAAGTACTTGCGCAATGTTTCCAATAAGTCAATCGCGTGCTCAAATTTGGTGTCGGCATCATCGAATGAAAACAGCAGCGCTTTGACTTGAAGCAGATCGCAGGCATGTTTAATCAGTTCATGCAGGTTTTCTCTTAGTTTTGCACTGTGGCCTGCCTCCTCAAGGCCGATCTCTAAAAACAATTCGGCATCCAACTCGTTGAGTGGGTGGTGGTCTTTTTTAAACAGCACCAAGCCGCCGGCTACCTTCTTGAAGGCCTTGTCCAATTCATCTCGAACTTCTCGGTTTTTTTCCGACTTATCCCCTGGGTTTTTATTCACCCGCTCTTTGATGGCGTTGAGAATGATGAGCAAAATGAATTCATTGGTCTCGATGCGACTCGGGTCGACCCAGTCCATGACGGCCAACTTGTCTTTGACTTCTATATCTTCTTTCAACAATTCAAGTGCGTTGTGCAGGAATGTGGATTTGCCCGCGCCCCGAGTCCCATCGATGAAGCTCACCCATCCCATGCCTGAAGGCAAGCCGCTATTTTTCTCAGATGTTTCTTTTTCAATCCAGCTCAGGCGCTTGCTGATCCGGTCTCGCAAATCGTCGTAAACCTGGCGTTGGATCAGGCCTTCCCGAGTCAGGGATTTTTGTGTGGCCAATTGATTCAGATCGATCTTGATTTCGTTTTTTTCGTTTTGAGTCATGAGGCTTTCCGTTTCTTGGTGGGGGTGATCAACGCACTGGTTTTCTTTTCATACAACTCAAACAAAAAGGCGACGCGGGTGGCGTCGTTGGGCCATTCCTTTTTGCCACCGCTGGGCTCGTAGGCTTTGTCCACGGCGGCGTCGAGTTGCTGGTGGGCTTTGAACAGGGCTGGGGGCATGGTCAACGGGTCGTAGAGGTCGGCCAGAGACGCATCGGGGAATTTGGCTCTGGCATCCAGCACGGCTTGCGCTGCGATGGCGATGGCTTCACGGTGCTTGTCGCTGGCCTGCTCGGGCCAGGGGAAGTTGTTGTAGACGATGCTGGCTGAGTAGCGGTAATCGCTCTTTAGCCGTCCACAGGTGTAGCGCATCCACGCGTTGTGCATGGTGCTGGTCAGGATGCCAAAGTGATAGGGCGTGGCGTTGGGGACGATTAATGTGGCATTGCTCGCAATCACCTCAGCGGGCAAAAAACCAATTGGAATGAAGTTTCTTCGTTCTGAAGAAACACCCGGTACCAGCAGATAGTGGCCCTCATCGGGCTGCCGAATTTCCCCAAATAGAGCAGGCATGTTGGCAAGCGCTTTGGTCGATGGGCGTGTTCTGGCTTCCCGCGTTTGCCTTACCGCTTGGACTCTAGCCATGACATTCGGCATGGCACGCATGGCGCTTGGGGGGCAGTCCTTGAGCCATAGGCACCAGCGGCGCCCGTTATTGATGAATTCCTCTGCCCCCAGAAATGGCTTGACCCAAGGCAAGGCGCTGGGCTCAAGCTTGAGCAGCGCATCTTTCTCCTGATCATTCAAAAGCAAATGACCGCCATCGTTGGGCATGCTGCCAAATTGCATAGGGGGCACATCGCAAAGTGCGGCCCGGCGACTTTCGAGAAGAACTACCGGGGCGTTGAGCAGATACGCATTGATCTGCTTGGCGCTCACCGCATGCGCTTCGCCCTTGATGTCCTCGTATTCATACAAGGTCTTGGGCTGTTTGCTCGGCAAGCCAAAGCCCACGATCACGCAATGCACGGCTGCATTACCGCTGGCCTCATTGCTCCACTGAAAGGTTCTGTGGGCAAAGCGGATCTCCATGCCCAGGCGCTGCATCTCGCTCCACAACACCGGCACCTGTTCGCCCTGGGTGATGCTGTTGGTGCTGACAAAAGCACACTGGGGCGGTGGCAAGCCCTTGGTGTTGGCCATCTGCACATAGTGCGCGGCCTTGATGTACCAGGCGCATACAAAGTCCAACACGCCTGCGCCTCTGATGCCGTGCGTCACTCTCTCAAGATCTGACTTTTGATCCGAGTTTTGATATTGCTTGCCCAAAAACGGCGGGTTCCCCAGCACATGCGCACACTGCTCGGGCGGCAGCACCGTGGCCCAGTCCACTTGCAAGGCATTGCCATGCACGATGTGCGGGCTGTTCACCAGCGGGATGCGG
>JACCDH010648847.1_pt1 | contig 11027 bp, 5 predicted proteins | sample 7442481 | NCBI WGS metagenome assembly JACCDH01 (sample SAMN15323433, study PRJNA562643) | freshwater metagenome | isolation source: river surface water | place: USA:Blue River Watershed | collected 2017-08-15 | reverse complement strand
TCTATTCCTGCTTTTCCATTCACAAATTCTGAAACATTCTGAAGTAAAATCGTTAATGCTAGTAAAATTTCAATATATGTATCCAACGGAAGTAAATTATCGGCAACTTCTTCCATAATCATTGCAATCGATTTACCTCGATACCGAGAAAATACAAGGGTATTTAGTCCTTTACTGTTAATATTTTGTCGTCTTCTGCCATAATTCTCATTCGATTGATTGTATTTTGCCTTACATAAATTTAGAGCTGGTGCAGTAAATCGTGAATAAGGGTCAATCGCTAATAAACTATTTTTTTGGGCAACTTCAGTTTCTGCAATATTTCTCTTTGTAATTTTTGAAACATATCTTTTTCTACGTTTTGTAAATGGCGAGGCTCTTCCATAATTCAGTTCAGGAACTTTATCCTCACATTTCAATTCGGGCATAAACGCAATTCCCTGAAATCCTTCACCAATAATTCCTTTTCCTTTTTGTTTTACCACTCTTTTTCGTGTATATTTCATCATTCTATAAAGTATCAATATTAAAATTTAATACCATTTCTAGTTAAAAATTGATAATTTAGATTGTGTTTTTTATACATTCAGACATGGGTTCTAATAAATATCATACACAAACATTATCATCTATTAAAATAATTTATTTAATATGTTTTATTATACTTTTATTAGTTTATTTTGCATGTACAATTACGGTGGATTTAGCAATTCTACATGCACTTATTAAGGAAATGGGTCCTGTAACGGGGACTCTATATTTCCTGTTCTAGGTTCAACAAAGAAAAAGAATCAAAGAACCAATAGAGATGGAAGGTATAGCAAAAGTGGCAAAGGTCGCAAGGCCCCGGTTCAAAGCACCGCTTGCACAAGAAAAAATTGTGCGTGCTGATGAACCTGACTATTTTTCAGAAATGTTAGAATTTGGTACTCTCATGGAGGGAGAGAAAAAGGTCGCACCAGCACCAGCACCTGTACCGGTCAAACCAGCCGTTACCAGACCAAAACTTGACGAAGTGGAAGCTCTGTCTGCTGACAAACTCCGCAAATGGAAGGTCCGCAAAGACAAAGAAACTCTGGAGATTGTTGAAGCTCGTCTGAAAAATAAAACATATGACTCAGAATCTGAACGAATTCCCAAAAATTACAAAAATATTTCAGAATTAGCCAGACAGGTGAATATACCTGAGGGATTTAAAGACCGTGTTAAAATCGCCCAACAGGGATTTCAGGATTTGCTTCCTACAGAAATGGAAGTATTGGAGGAAGAAGACGTTATCCCTGAAGCCAGCAAAGAACTCAAATCACTTGAAACCCGTCTTGGAAAAGTGCTTGACCTTGACAAAACACACATTCATCCAAAACAGAATCTTTTTGTCCCTAGCAATCGTCGTGCATTCAAACAGTTTATTATTCAGGCCTATCGCGAATATCGTCTTCCACCTATTTCAGACATTCCTGACCCCGATGCCTGTAGGAAAGCCGCTGAAGCCTCAAAAGCTGAAGTCAAAACATTTAGTTATCAGGCATTTGTCCGAGATTACATACAACGTCCTTCACCTTATCGCGGCGTTCTCGTATATCATGGTCTAGGTTCCGGTAAAACGTGTACCTCAATTGCAGCCATGGAAGCCCTCTACTCTGCTACGCACGGAGAAAAACCCGTGTTTATTTTTACACCCGCTTCACTTTCCAAGAACTATCGAGATGAAATTACGAAATGCGGGCCGTTTTTGTTCCGCACAAACAATCACTGGACGTTCTTACCTGTTAACAAAAAGGATTCTCACGAACGCCGATTCCTTCTGAATGTTCTGAGACTTCCTGAAAAGGTTGTAAATGAGCAAAAGGGCGCATGGGTTCCGGATCCCAGCAAACCTGCCAACTTTGATAAACTAACTGCCGATGACCGAAAAGAAATTCAGAAACAGATTTACAGTCACATTGACCACCGATTCCGATTTATTCACTATAATGGTCTTCTGGAAAAGCAGGTACGTGAATGGGCCTGTGAGAATCCTATGATGTTTGATGGTGCAACGATTGTAATTGACGAAGTTCACAACTTGATTCGTACTATTAATAATAGCAATCTTGAATTTTATTTTAAGGGCGATGAACCTCGCGATTTAGCACAATTTAAACCGTCCAATTGTGAAATTGGTCTCAAATACAAAATCTCCTATCTCTTGTACCGCATGTTAGTAAATTCAGTGGGATGCAAAATTATTGCACTTTCCGGTACACCTATCATCAACTATCCGCATGAAATTGCGATTCTTGCCAATTTACTTGCAGGCGATACACGTATGGCGGAAGCGACGATGAAAGGTCTCGGTCGCCGTGAAGAAATTATGGACTATCTAAAACGCCATCCTGAAGTGGATTTTGCTGAAATTGTTCCTCGTCCAGACATCAATGCTTCTCTAATTCGTATTACACCAGTGCCTTCTGGATTCCGTAAAGTGATTGACCCTGCATCAGGAACTCTACGTGGATTTGTTCGTGACGAAAGTCTTCTTGCGATTGAAGGAGAGCGGGGTCGTGAACGCAATCTAGAAGCCTGGTTTCAGCGTGTTGGTTCAGGAATTGGAATTAAAGAGGCCAAATTCTCCTGTGTGGAACGTCTGCCCGATTTGGAGAAGCCATTCAAGGAAATCTTTGTAGATACTGAACGCCTGCAAATTAAGAAATCCGTGGAAGTTCCTCTAATGGCTCGTTTATCTGGACTGATTTCCTACTACAAGGGCGGAAAAGCGGATCTCATGGCTCAAGTGGAATTTGACCGCGTAGAGAACATTAATATGAGTGATCTTCAACTGAAAGAATACACTGCCACTCGTAAAGAAGAAATTGACAAGGAGCAAAGAGCTCAGAAAAAGAAGAAACCCCAACAGGTAGTTGCACCTGCCCCAGGAAAGAAGGCCAGTCTATATGACCAGATTACAAAAGGACAGAAATCCACGTTCAAAATCTTTTCTCGTACATCCTGTAATTTTGCATTTCCTGAAGATATGGATAGACCTAGACCCGCTGATTATAGGGATGTAATGCGTGTAATTGGTGTTTCCAAAGAAGATTTATTACGGGAGAAAGAAGAAATTGAAACAAATCTTTCTGAATCTGAATCTACCGAACTTGAGGCCGTGAATGAGGCATTAGAAGCAGCAATTGCAAATGAGGAAGAGTCCATAAAAGCGAAGGGTCCTGCTAATGCAAAGTTAAGTGAATATGAAATAGCGTTAGAAGATGCCCTGCGTGAATTGAAAGAGAAAGGAGAGGCAGTGTTTGGACCAACAAACCTTCCTCGGTATTCTCCTAAATTTCAGGCAATGATAAATAATATGGAAAGGGCCAGAGGACCCGTATTGGTATACAGTCAATTTAAGAAATTGGAAGGTGTAGGTCTTTTTTCCATGGCTCTGGAAGTTCAGAAAGGCTATGTAAAATTCGATATTGTAAAATCTGGTAGCGGTGGTTGGACTCTAAGTGAAGAAACGAAAGCTGCCGGTGCAGGAGTTCCACGATACATACAATACACAGGTGATATTGATGCTGAACAACGTAATATTCTGAAAGCGGTTTTTAATGCTGCCTGGTCAAAGATGCCAGCCAATTTAGCTGAGGAAATTAAAGCCCTAAGTGGTACGGATAATAATCAGAAGGGAGAAATTGCCAAAGTCTTCATGATTACCCAATCTGGTGCAGAAGGTATTTCCCTTTCCAATGTTCGCCAGGTTCATATTATGGAACCTTACTGGAACTATGTGCGTCTTGAACAGGTGAAAGGTCGTGCAATTCGTATTTGCTCCCACATGGACTTACCTCCTGCTGAAAGAACTGTGCAGGTCTACACCTATATTTCCCAGTTCAGCCCAGAACAGATTAAGGAACGCAAAGTTGATGAGACTCTTCAGAATTTTGACGGTGGTCTTACAACGGACCAAACAATTCTGACATTGTCTGATTCCAAGAAGAAATTAGCAGATTCTTTATTTACGGTTATGCATCAATCCGCTGTCGATTGTGAAATTAACTACAATGAAAATCGTACTCTCGCCTGCTATCGTTTTAAGGGGGATCCCAGTATGGACCATCTCTTCCACCCCATTGTGAGCGTAGACTTGGCAGAGGCAGAAGCTGCCGTTCGTGTAAGAACTGATTAGAGAATACTTATTACCATACATTATACATTATTTCTGAAAAATGTATAATGTATAATCATGTTTTGTTGGCTTATCGTCTCCCTCGAGAGTGTTTTCGCGTTCGCTTTTTTGGCTTGGCACTTAGTACCATATTTTCAAAAGGAAATGGAATAGTATGCGATATATTTCCATAATTTGAATTTTCATTTGAATTAGAGGCATTTATATTGTTCGAATCCCGCAAATATGCCAACATAACATTCTTATACTTATATAACTTTGCAATTATATTGCTTACATCATATTCGGTATCAAAATTACGAATTGTAAATAATATTCCGATTGATTGCACTAATTGTTCCAGAAGGAGTATTGGAGTTTTTAATGAACGTGGAATTATGACCGAACTTAATGGATTTCCTAACATAGATGCCGTATTGTAAAACTCTTCTAAACGTTCAAATAACGATGAACCGGGTTTCAAATATTCAACTATTTTAAATTGATTTACTTCATTCGTATTCTTTGATGATAATTGTAGGGAATCTAGTGCATGAAATATATCTTTAATATCAGATTTAAGAAAAGGAAGAATTGTAGCAAAATACGATTTAATATACCTTTGCGATGAATAAGGAATATTTATTGAGGACGAACCTGATGATGAAAAAGACATATTTATAATGTAGTTGGATATTCTTTTCCGCTTCCTTGTCGAATAATGGGAGGGTCCAGCCAGAAACTCTTGGATTGATGTAGCGTTAACTGGTGATTCAGTTCCCAATCTAGAACTTCTGCACATGGAAAAAAAGTGTTCAGAATCTTTTCCAACATACTTACACGAAAAATCATACTATCAGTACACCGTGTATGAAAATACGGATTAATAGGTGGAAACCAAAGCCTTCCTACATCTTCTTCCGCCCTCTGTGGTTTCAAATCTGCGCTTGCTGAAAGAGACAGAAAATCCCATTGAGGCGGTAACACATGCATAGCGTCTTTCAACTTGTGCAAAAAATTCTCACAAAAGAGAACATCACTTTCCAAAATCATGACAACTGAATGGCCTTCTTGAATCGCTCTTTTTGCAACTAATGCAAAATTAAAAAGCAATGAAAGTTCACCTGCTTTTAGATTATGTGAACTCCAATTGGCTAGCCGTTGTCCAGTTCGTTGTCTTACCCAAGGATTGTAATACAACCAAGGTTGTTCAGTTTGAAACCACGGGTCTGTTCCGTATGTAGGCATACAAAAAGTATATTGTGTCTTTGAAATTTGGTTTGTTTCAAACCATGTTTCAAGATAAGCTGCTCTATCCGGTTCTTTTAGTGGATCACACAAAATATAACAATGATCTATTGGAGTTGGAAATCGCTGCATTATGAATTAATTGAATAACAGATATTTAAATCATTGTGGTGCGGCATTAATATTCCATTTTTGGTATCCTAAATCATAACAATCCCATAATTTTAGTTCTGCTCCATTTCCTATGTCTTGTGGTCCAGACAAATCATTCAAACATTTATCTGGTGCATGTGCAGGATGAAGTCGCTGTAAATTATCTAATATCCATTTCTGGTTGTTGCCATCATGGCAGGGAAATTGTATGACTGAAGTACCATTACTATTTCCACTACCATATACATCCAGACATTGACCACTATTTACAGAGACAAGACGTTGTTTTGAGTCAAGAGTCCATTTTTGATTAGGTCCATCCCAATTAGACCACATATGTGCAACTTCACCAACATTTTTACTAACTCCTCTTATATCGATTACGTATCGTGGCTTTTGTACACTACTAATTATAGTGGGGCGATTTGTTATAACTCCTGCATTTGCTTGAGAAATACTTTCAGTTTTTGCACCAAGAGAATTCTTTAAGAAACAGTTGCTGTTAGAGGCATTGTATTGGAATGCAATACAATTGTTATTGTCTGCACATCTTTCAGCACATGTCTGTACACTATTTTCTCTACTTGAAGCAATATCGTTACCAGGAAAGTCGTACCCTGGATACGTGGTGTATGTAAAGTCAGGCATTAAACTAGGTTCAGGGAAAGGTTCATCGGGAATGATGTAATCAGGATTATCAAAATTCATATCGCGTACAACTTGTTGTTGCGTTAATTGATAATCGTAAATATGGAGCCATGAAATTGCTCCATCAAGCGAATTTCCTATTTTACCATTGGCAAGAATACCATGTGTGAAATTTTGTGGCGGATTATAACCCGAATAAAGAGTCTGTTTTACTCCATTTATATAGACTGTCATTGGTTCAACAGGGTTTGAACCATACACGATTGCCAAATGTACCCATTTATTTAAAATTGTTGATTTAGCCACAGACGCTGCTGCGGTACATTGAATTAGCATTGGATTTTGTGACATAAACATAAACGATATATGCTGTCCATACTCATATAGTCCAACAAACTGAGACGTAGCCGAACTAGCAGCTGGTGTATGTAATGTTAAAATAGAACCGGAACCTGTTGTGGAATTTAAATATATCATACATGTAATTGTATTAATGTTTTTAGAATGAATATCATTATTCCAACTAATCATACCCTTTTTATTCAAAAATATAGCACATTGTCTACCAGCCATTTGATCCACTACCACATTTGTATTCGCTCCAACTCTAATAACATCATTTGAATCAACAATTGCTCCTTTGAAAAAATCAAAAGAAACGAGTGGTTTCCACGATTCTTGTTTCAATTGAAATGTGTCCAAGTTTTGATTTATATAATCTGATTTATCAATAAAGGATGTATTATTGCCATATGTAATTATTTCCAGTTTATTTAATCTTCTTTGTGGTAAATAGAAACTCCATACATTTTGAAAGGGTACCACCGGCGTATTGTTTAATAAGACATTTACTTTACTGTTTGATTCGATTGTACCTGACACATTCATAGAAGTATCTTTGGCAACAGTTGCATATGTTCTAATAACCATATATTTTCTAGGAATATAGGAAAAACTATCAAGTAAATTATTAAGGGTTGTTTTCGTCCACCATTCAATAGGTTTATTTTTACCAGAAAGGCCAGTTTTACTTATATATCTTGCTAAAAGGGCATTGTATGAATCTGTATTATCTCTAATTGAATATATTAAATATTCAATACCTGGTTCATTACATACAGGAGGCATTGGTGTATACGTTTGATTTCCCAAACATTTCATCATCGCAGCATTCTGGGCTTTTTGTGTAGGTGCATTCTTCATTGAATTGAATAGGGCATTAAATCGTTGCTTAATTTGTCCCAAAGTCATTCCTCCATAGTCACCAGCATTGTTCTCATTTGGATGCATTTCTCCAGCAGGTTGGCAACCTGACTTGCGAAATTCCCTTTGTAAGCACTCTACAGGGAAGGGTCCCGTATCATTATCATCTGCCATACAAATATTAAAATCCGGATTTCCTATTGCTAAATATTTAGCAGATTCACGTACTTTTGCACTAGGACTTCGCATTAATCCAACAATGGCAGCAAATACATTACTTGCACTTATCTTATCAATACTTCCTGAACGGAATATTTCATCCGGAATTGCTATACGTGCGTATTCTGTAATATACTTCATTGCATAAATATCCTCTGTTGTAGACGGTATTCGTCCACTGCGAATAGCTTTTGGAAGAGCACCACTTTCTGACATTCCTACAGATTTAGCTAAAGTCAATAAACACTCTTTTGATAAGCGGCCTCTTACATCTGGGTCACATGTTCCTGTTACAATAATTGGCTCCCCTGTTGATGTGTATACATCATCCCTATAAATTGTTCTTATAGGGTTTCCATTCTCGTCATATTGAACTTCTGGACCGTCTGATGGAGGAAGTGTATATGTTTGGCGAGGACAACTGCTGGATGAAAGAATTAATGAACTTGCGCAAACTTGTTCATCGTTATCTGGATATTTGGGTTGGCCAGATGAATCAATTGGAACGGCGTATCCTACATCCGGACAAAAACCACAAACGCCTCTAATACCATCGGCGTCCATGGCATCGCATGACTTAACACGTTTACACTGTTTAATGTCTTCCAACATACCTGCTTCATCTAAATTCCATTTCCATTGACCTCCTGGATATTGTTTTGTCACATTTGTATCAATTGGTCCATCCATAGTACCCAGTGCACCTATACTCAATCCTCCAGGGTTTTCAACGTACCACCAGCCACATCCAATTGTAGCCCTAGGCGGTCGTTTCAAATTTCTAGGATGCGCTGCATTTCTGCAAAATGCAAAATCGCGTTCTTCAAATTTGTTATTTGCTGGTTCAAAAACTTTGTTTATTGGGTAGTTCGGGGATGTTCCAGGCAAATGAAATGCACGATCTACCTCTTGCGGATTAAGTGTAATTCCTGAATTGACAGGAATTACTTTATTTGCAAAAGTATAATACAAATTTTGGTTATCGGTATAATTCTTCTGTTGATTTCCAAAATTACCGAATCCTTCTTCCGATTTTGTCCATTTCGTATAGACAAGTACTCCCAAAAAAAGTATTATCAAAAGTATTATCCATGTGTCCATCTAACACTCTATTTATTCTTTTTTTTTCAAAAAAAAAGAATAAATACCGAAATATACAATTTTATACAGCAGGGATGGGTAGAGCTCTCCAGGAGGTTAAAACCTTATGGACCCAGTTATTTGGATCGACATTTAATGCTAAACTGTACCCGTAATTTGTAAGTTGACTCCACGGAGATAAATATAATTTAGTATTTGCAACGTTTTGTAAAGCAAACCATCCTGTTTCTCCTGTAAGTGCAGGACGAACAATCCATGATGCCTCTTTCTTATTCTTGGTGGATGACAACATACCACTGCCATTTCTAAGAAATCCAATGCGCATACCGTCTCTTTGAGATGTCCAATGGGAAAGATAATGGTCTGGTCTTGCAATCATTGCAATAGAGATTGTACCATTAATACCACATAGAGGTGGCATAATTTGCATGCCTGCTAATTGCTTAATATTAAATGTATCAACAGGAATGTACGATGAATCGCCATAATAACTATAAGTTGTATCATATTTATTACCTGGTGCAATTACCGAACCTTGATTTGTAATAGCACTTTGTAATAAGAATGTAATATTTGGTTTCAGAGCACTTGGAAGAATAGGTGATCGCAAATCCTCCTTTGAAAATACAACAGTAGCGGATGTAGTAAATTCTGGTAAAACTTTATGTGCAATCATTCTAGGTTCTGCATTAAAAAGTGCAACAATTGCATTCGTCATTATTCCTGGAGAAGAGGCATTGTTGTATACAGTTACTTTCTGTACTTCTTTATTTTGTCCTAAATTAATTTCAAATGCAGAGTAACGTTCGTTAGATGTATCAAATTCTCTAAAAATGTTATTGGTTCGTACATTTGTATTACCATCATTTGCAAACTCTTTTCCACTACTTCCATCAGATTGTAGAGTGTATCTATTTTTTCCAATTTCATTACCCATTGGGTCAAAAACTTGTACTTGAGATAATGCAACGCGAGAACCCCAACTTTCCGAGGATATATCTCTTGTTCTGAATGCATTTGCTCCCCATCCTGAAAGAGACCTAAACACAACAACAAATTTTGCCATCAATCCACATCCTGTAGGATTATCGGGGTCAATGGTTTTTGTAATTCCATAACATTTGTTAATGGCATCCTCCTGTCGTTTTAGGAGAGTGGAATCAGGTGCACCATTTACATCATTTATAGACATATTTGCATCCTTAAAAATCTGGTTAAAATAATCCTGGGCACCTCGAACGGTTCCTCCATTTGCTAAAGCATAGGAATTCGCCATTTGAATTGCAGTCATGTTTTCAGTTCCATTGCCATTAACAGGTGCTGCACTTCCACCCAGCTGACATGTTTGGAATGGATATCTCTCCTTATCTTGTTCTGTAGCTTTTTCTGAATTCATTATACCTGAAAACCTGTCCCCAATAGACACATAAGTTGCCTTAAGAGATGTATCACGTGCAGGTTCCATTCCGCGATTCTGGTCAATTCCAGTATTCAAGTATAAATAATTTAAACATTCAGAATCAAATGGTGCCGATTTTTGAACAAGTAGAATAGAGCCTTCTGGAGACTCGGTAACCTCCTCACAAGGTGTAACAATTTCTTTTCCAAATAATGCCATAGCAGCATCGTTAATAATTTTTCTGCGCATTTTTTTATTGTTTGGCGATACTATATCGCCCATTATGTCGCGACCTTTTGTTGCAGTATTATACAATTCCGTTAATCTCTCCAAAATTGCATCTTCTTCTAATGCTCTTTTATTTTCATCAAACAATAATTTGTTAATATCTCCATTGATAGGACTGAGTGTACCATTGTATAAATCTCCACCTGCGCTTACAAATAGGAATTTTAGACAATCAATACTATACTTTCCAGGCGCCTGCCCTAATTTCTGACAAGGAGATACTTGTAATAAGTCTAGTGTATTTTTATTTCCTACAAGGGGGCCTCGTGGGCATATAGGCATATCTTCAACATAGAATGGGTCCTTGAATGTACCAGGAATATCGGCCGTAAAGTAAAATGTTGGATTGTCTGTTTGATTGCTCCAAATCCAATATTGATTTGCCATAATGTTTTTATTCGTGTTTGAATTGGGTGACATAATTTGGGCATTTGGATTACGTGTTGGTGTAGAGAACATACCCAAGCGGCGTAGTAATTTAAACATCTTAAATCCATCCAAAGTGACTGTATTTGGTGATTGATTCATCACACTTACAATACTAGGTTCCACGGATGCACGACGAGGAACAGGGGATTGTTCAGAACGCATTTCCCATTGTAAGATAACACCACGACGGTAAGG
>JACCDH010245249.1_pt1 | contig 11027 bp, 9 predicted proteins | sample 7442481 | NCBI WGS metagenome assembly JACCDH01 (sample SAMN15323433, study PRJNA562643) | freshwater metagenome | isolation source: river surface water | place: USA:Blue River Watershed | collected 2017-08-15 | reverse complement strand
GTGTTTCGTAACCTTTTGCAGCATCAACTAATGCAGCTGCATTGAAGTGTAAGTAGTTTTTCTCAATGAATTGAGAAATAGGTCCTTTCTGTGTCATAAGTATCAAATAATCTCGCAAATGTAGCAATTTTATGCATACAATATTTTAAGATTACATTAATATTAGACAAAATTGTAAATCGAAAAGAGAATTGATTTTTGAGTGTAATTAACTTTCTCTAACTCTCGCTAACTCAATATAATCGGGCCTGTCAGCCAATGAAGTATGTTTGAATGTTTGAACTACCATCCCTTTGTGAATTACAAAAATGCCCGGCATCTGAAATGCGTCACCAATAAATGGTCTTGGTAAATTCAATTGAAAAATATGTTGAATGCCTCTTACTATTACATTCACTCCGAACAACTGTTTTAAACTCGCTCGGTTAAGTCCGAATGCTTTGTAAATCTTTTTCTCTGGATCAGAAATTCTAGGTAAATCTCCCAAGCCATATTGCTCTGTAATCTCTTGAGCTTTTGCATCATCCACCAAATGAACAAAAACAATTCTTGTGCCTTCTGATTCAATTTGCTTTCTAGAGTTTGATATTTCCATTAAGGTCTCTCTACAGAAATTACATCCGAAATGTCTTAAGAAAACTAACATTGTTGGCCAATTGTCAGTATGCTCTTGTAACGACATACCTGAATTAGTATAAATACTTCCCAAAGACTTCAATTTTCTTGGGTTCATATCGTAAGCTTCTAATTCACGTGTGCTTTGATAGTGATTAAACGCTTGAAAAAGTATAGCACCAAAAGGTAATAACCAAATAATATCATTGGCCATAATCAATACCAGCATCTGCTCTGGTGCAACTTGTTGGTATAAATAAAATAAGAAAGAAAAACTTATGATGAACTTCACCACAAAGCCAACAAAAATGATCAACCAATGCTTGAATGGCTTTTGACTGGCAAGTATATATGCAAGTCCGAATACTATCTCTAACACCCCTGTAGCCTTCGAAATCATTTCTGAATTCGCAAAGCTCATGTGTAATTGAGTAAGGAAATAATTGGGCTTAATTAAAGCAATAGTACCCCAAAGTATATTGTATATACCTGCACCTAATAATAAATACTGCATCCATGGGCGTGGAACTATCAATCTCATCTTTCTACCTAATTTGTTTTATCATAACCCCTTATAGCCAAAAGTGTTTTAATAAAAATATAAAATTTATGAAATACGGTCCCACGACTCTCTCAACCTACTTGATGCCGACATAAATTTTTTCAATAATTCATACTGCGGATGGTTCAACAAAGGATCTTCATCAAGTATTTCTTGGGCTGTGTTTCTCGCTTCTTGTAGTATTTTTTGATCTTTTGCCAAATCAGCAATATGTAAATCTAAGACCCCACTTTGTTGTGTGCCTTGTAAATCACCCGGGCCTCTCAATTGCAAATCAATCTCTGCTATTTCAAATCCGTTGTTCGTTTTCACCATTGTTTGCAACCTAGTTCTTGCATCATTACTCAGCTTATCTCCACTCATTAAAATACAATAAGATTGCTCTGCACCTCTACCTACTCTGCCTCTCAGCTGATGTAATTGTGATAATCCGAATCGCTCTGCATTTTCAATCACCATCACAGATGCATTAGGCACATTCACTCCCACTTCGATTACTGTAGTAGCCACCATTATTTGAGTTTTACCTTCAACAAATTGTTGCATCTCCATGTCTTTGTCAGATGCTTTCATCTTACCATGAACAATGCTCACTCGATACTTTGGTGGCTCAAAAACTTTAATAATATTTTGATAGCCTTCTTCTAAATTTAATAAATCTAATTTTTCAGATTCTTTAATCAATGGATAAACAATATAAACCTGTCGACCTTTCTCAATTTCTTTTTGCATGAATCCGAATAATTTCAATCGTTGCGATTCATACTGATGTACTGTTTCAATTGGCTTTCTCCCTTTAGGTAATTCATCGATAACAGATGTATCTAAATCACCATAAAGTGTCATGGCTAATGTTCTTGGTATAGGCGTTGCAGTCATCACTAAAACGTGTGGTGGCTCTATATTTTTTTTCCAAAGTTTTGCTCTTTGTTGCACGCCAAATCGATGTTGTTCATCGATAATTACCATGCCTAAATTTTTAAATACTACGGGGTCTTCAATTAACGCGTGAGTACCTAAGAGTATATTTATTTTTCCGGATGAGAGCTCTTCGAGAATTTCTTTTCGCTCTTTAGTTTTTGTAGAGCCTGTTAAAATTCTAATGTCTACATCCATGTTTTTCAATAACTCTTTCAAGCCCTGAAAGTGTTGTTGCGCAAGTATTTCAGTAGGTGCCATTAAGCATGCTTGAAATCCATTATCAATCGCTAACAACATAGTCAATAACGCAACTATTGTTTTGCCAGAACCTACATCACCTTGCAACAGTCGATTCATTTGTCGACCTGTGTTAGTATCAATTCGTATTTCTTTTATCACTCTCTTTTGCGCATTCGTTAATTCAAATGGCAATTCGTTATGATAAAAATGATTGAAGTAATCACCAACTTTTGAAAAAATAAATCCTTTGGTGTTTAACTTACGACCTTTGTTTGCTCTAAGAAGTTTTACTTGAATTAAAAACAACTCTTCGAATTTTAAACGTGCTTGAGCTCTTTGTAAATTTTTCAAAGAAGTAGGGAAATGAATTTCTTTCATCGCCTCTGCCCTCGGCATCATCTTATATTTCGCAAGTACATTTTCTGGTAAAAATTCTTTTATCTCTTTTTCAGCAAGTAATAATAATTGTTTCTGAAGTTTCAGAATTCCTTTTGAGTCGAGAAAAAATGTTTTTAATTTTTCTGTCGATGAGTACACCGGCTGCAATGCTGTTGCGCTCTCTGGTTTGAAATCTTTTAACAACTCTAATTCAGGATGAACAATATTCACCTTCGAACCAAAATAATTTGGCTTTCCAAAAATTACATATTCTTGTCCGATCACCAAACCCTTATCAACCCACTTCAATCCCTGAAACCAAACCAATTCTAATAAGCCAGTTTCATCTTCAGCAACTGCCACTAATCTCTTACCTCTACGTTCACCAATAACTTGTTTGCTTACAATTTTTGCTCTGAATTGAATGTATGGTAAATCTTGATTTACATCTTCAATTTTATAGAACTGAGTTTTATCAATGTATCTATAGGGGTAATGTTTTATAAAATCACCAAATGTAAATATGCCAAGTTCCTTATTGATTACTTCGGCTTTCGCCGGACCAATGCCTTTTAAATATTCAATAGGTGTATCAAAAAAACTCATCGCTTAAAAATATAAAAATATATGCTATCAATCGAATTAGATTTGTTTAAGTTTGCAGCATTAAAGAAGATGCTCAAACAAAAACAATATTTACCTATCATTCTACTCATTGCATTAGCATTAATTTGGGGTAGTTCATTCATATTAATGAAAAACGGATTAAAAGTGTACTCATCTGCACAAGTTGCTACGATGCGTATGTTTTTCTCTTTCTTATTTTTATTGCCACTTACCATTCGCTACGCATTTAAAATACCCATAAAATATTATGGTATGATTACTCTAGTTGGCTTATTAGGTAATGGTATTCCAGCAATTTTGTTTGCAACAGCACAAACAAAATTGAATAGTTCTACAGCAGGTGTGTTGAATACTTTAACTCCCATTTTTACTTTAGTTGTAGCTGCTGTCTTTTTCAAACAAACATTTAGTTTACAAAGAATAGCAGGTGTAGTATTGGGATTATTGGGAGCAATTGCATTAATCATGCTGAGATCTAACGGAAGTATAGATCCGAATTATACTTATGGTTTATATATTCTACTTGCAACTATCTGTTATGCTTGGAGTGTGAATTTAATAAAAGAGTATTTACATAAGTTGCCAGCATTGGGCATTTCTTCCTTAGCTTTATTGGTGATCGGACCAGTATATGGCTATTATTTATTTTACCATACCGATTTTATTTTACGAGTTCAATTAGAGACAGGTAGTTTAGATGCTTTATTTTATGTGGTTTTGCTAGCCATGTTTGGTACAGCATTGTCACTAATATTATTTAACAAACTAGTACAAATATCTAACATAGTATATGCATCATCAGTCACCTACTTAATACCCATTGTAGCTTTATTTTGGGGTATAGTAGATGGCGAGCAATTAAACATCATACATTTTATAGGTATGAGTATGATATTGTCTGGGGTTTATTTGGCGAACAGAAAGAAGTAATTATTTACAATTTCTTTTTCAATTCAGCCCAAAGTTCGTGATATGCTAATGCTGCTTTTGAATAGGTAGAATAAGAAACTAAAGGTGCTTCGTACAATCCCATTCGCTCCACATCCGAAGAATAAGGTATCGTTGTTTTTAAGATTTTCTTTTTCTTAGTGTATTCTTCAACGATGTCATTGTGCATATTTTTTCTAGAGTCGTACATTGAGAAAAAGCCCCATACCTTATTTTTATCTAAACCATTTTGATCGAAAAATTCCATGATCATATCATAACTACGAATCGATAGAGTGGTAGGTATCATTGGCATTAGAATGAGATCTGCAGCATGGAAAATATTTTCAGAAAGTAATGAAATGCCTGGAGGCGCATCAATAAATAGTGCATCATAATTTGCAGAAAGTTCTTGAATTGACTCAGCAATTTTTTTACGAGAAGATTTATGTTCATCTAAGTGGATGTCCATATTTCTCAAGGTTAAATCAGCCGGAATTAGATCTAGATTTTCATATTCTGTTTCTTTAATAGCTTCTAAAAGTTCAGAATTTTTACCTATCAAACTTTTAAGTCCGCCTTTAACCTTCGGCTTCACTCTATAATAAAAAGAGGTTGAACCTTGCGGGTCTAAATCCCACAGCAATGTTCTATCACCTTCAGAAGCTGCAAGCGCAGCCATGTTAACAGCGGTTGCGGTCTTACCAACACCACCCTTTAAATTATATACTGCAATTGTGATCATGATTAATTTGCAAATTTTTACTTAATATAAAATATAAATAACTGATTTGTTTACATTTATCTAAATTACTGATAAAAATTTGAACTTAATTATTAATTTTTTTTGAATTACTTACGTAGTTAATATTTACAGTAATCACTACATCAACATATTCACCGTTATAGGAAGCTGGCACCCATTTCCCAAGCTTCATAATTCTATTTGCTATAATTGAATTGAATTTTTTTGTGCCTTCTAATTCTTTAATGTTATAAACATTACCATCTTTATCTATTTGAAAGGTGCATTTGGCTTTTGCTGAGTTATATTTTTCTCTTATTACAGGAGGGATTTTAAATAAATTCTCAATTTGGTTTTTGCCCAATGTATATTTAGGTTGTATCAGTTCAGGTTTATCAACACTTACATATAAAAATTTATAAAGAGGCAAAGAGTAAAATCCAAGACTATCTCTTTTGTAAGTTTTATTATTAACTGATGAATCATATAAGGAGGTTTCTCTATGATAAATAACTACTGAATTATTCGGGCTCGTTATAACACCGTTACTATCTAGATAAGAGGTATCAATTTTAATGCATTTCAAACAATATAAACTATCAGCATCGTTATCACCTAAAATACTTGCTTCAACTAAATCTTTACAAAAACCCGCCTTGTTTCCAATTTTATTGTATGCAAGCGCTCTGTTAAAATATGCGTCTCGATGTTTTAAATTTTGAATTGCGTTTGAAAAATTTGCTATAGATTTCTCATAATCATTCCTATAAAGATCCATTAGACCGGCAGAATAATACTTTTGATAATTATTAATTTTTTCTTGATTAGCTAAATAAATATATCTTCTTTGAGCTAAAGAAGTTACTGATGTAGAAATTGTAATTATTAAGAAAATCAATATTTTATTCATAATTCTAAAATATCAATAAAATTTAAATTATCGATAAAAGGCAATACTAGAATAAATCTTATCATTAACTTATATTTGTTCAATATGATACTATCAGAACTAACTCAATACCTCGAAACAATTGCACCATTAGCCTATCAAGAGTCATATGATAATTCAGGCTTAATAGTAGGTGACAAAAACATGCAAGTCAACAAAATACTTGTGAGCTTAGACTGTACAGAAGAGGTGGTAGCAGAGGCCATTGAAATAGGTGCTAATGTTATTGTATCGCATCATCCGATTGTATTCTCTGGATTAAAAAAAATGAATGGTTCGAATTATATCGAACGTGTGGTTATATCTGCTATTAAAAATGATATTGCGATTTATGCGATACATACCAATTTAGATAATGTAAGTACAGGTGTAAATTTGAAGATTACAGAGCGTTTGGGATTGGTAAATGCTAAAATTTTAGCACCTAAAAAATCAATACTTTGTAAGCTAGTTACTTTTGCGCCACATGAACATGCGGCAAATATTCGTGATCGATTATTTGCGGCTGGGGCCGGACATATCGGAAATTATAGTGAATGTTCATTCAATGCTGAAGGTTATGGAACATTTAAAGGCAATGATAATAGCAATGCATTTGTAGGTGAAAAAAACATAACACACACTGAACCCGAGACACGAATAGAGGTAATGTTCCCGAGTCGATTAGAGTCAAGCATTTTAAAAGCATTGAAAGAAGCTCACCCATATGAAGAGGTAGCTTATGATATAATAAATATCAATAATGAGCATCAAGAAGTAGGTTCGGGCATGATTGCAGAGTTCAAAGAGCCTGTAACAGAGCTAGAATTCATGAACATCCTCAGAAATCAATTAAATACCCCAGTAGTAAGGCATACAAAATTGTTAGACAAGAAGATTAAAAAGGTAGCAGTTTGTGGGGGTTCTGGTAGCTTTTTGCTGAACAATGCCATAAAAAGTGGCGCAGATGCCTTTGTTACAGCCGATTATAAATACCACCAATTCTTTGACGCGGAGGGTAAAATTGTAATTTGTGACGTCGGACACTATGAAAGTGAGCAATTTACGATGGAACTCTTATTAGAAAAAATTCAAAAAAAATTTCCTACCTTTGCCGTCTGCCTAACAAAATGTAATACCAACTCGGTACACTATTTCAAGGGTTAAAGAATAATAGATATAAAATGGAAGCAAACGTAGAACAAAAACTAAAGGCCTTATACGAACTTCAAACTATTCACACTTCAATTGACAAAATTCGCACAGTTAGAGGTGAATTACCAATGGAAGTTGCTGATTTAGAAGATGATGTTGCAGGATTAGAGACTCGTATTCATAAAATCAAAGACGAAATTAACGAATTAGAAGATCAGATTACTTCGAAGAAGAATTTGATGAAAACTGCTACACAGTTAATTAAAAAATACGAAGAGCAACAAAACAATGTAAAGAACAATAGAGAGTTCGAAGCATTGGCTAAAGAAATTGAAATTCAAGGATTAGAAATTCAGGTTGCTGAGAAGAAAATCAAAGAATATACTTACGAAATTGGTAATAAATCTAAAGTTTTAGAGAATGCGCAAGTGGCTCTAGAAGAAAGAAGAAAAGATTTAGACTTGAAAAAAGCTGAATTAGATGTTATTACTAAAGAAACTGAGAAAGAAGAAGACGCATTATTAAAGAAAGCTGATAAAGCTGAGAAATTAATTGAAGAGCGTTTATTATTTGCATATAACAGATTACGTTCGAATGCTAAAAATGGCTTAGCTGTTGTAACTATTCAACGTGATTCATGTGCAGGTTGCTTCAATCAAATACCTCCACAAAGACAAATGGACATTCGTCAACGTAAAAAGATTATCGTATGCGAGCATTGCGGTAGAATTTTAGTAGACGACGGTTTTGTTGAAACAACTGTTGAGGCTTAATTAAAATTTAATACTCATAAATAAAAAACGATTCTTATCTTCATAGAATCGTTTTTTTTATGCCCAAAAAAGCTGTACTAATATTATTTGCTATACTCTTTAGCAGTTCATTAAAAGCAGACTTTGTTTTTAATGAGAACTGCATTAAAGCATATAATAGCATATTAAGTTTAAAGCTCAATGAGGGCAATCAAATCATTGCTGCCGAAAAGAAGCAACATCCGAATAATAAAATACCTTACTTATTAGAGAACTACTCTGAATTTTTAAAGGTACTAACTTCAGAAACGAATGCGAGCTTTGAGCAATTCAAAATTAACAAGTCAAAGCGAATAGATATCATAGAATCTGCTGAAGAAAATTCACCATGGTATTTATATTCTTTAGCTGAAATAAATTTACAGTCTTGCATCAATCGTTTCAAATATCAAGAGTTTGTCACTGGTGCATATGAATTACAAAAAGCATACAAACTTTTAGAAGAGAATAAGAAAAAATATCCTTCATTTTTACCGAATGATAAAAGCTTCGCATTGTTATATGGATTAATTGGCATGGTGCCAGAGCAATATAAATGGGCGCTTTCTAGCATAGGTTTAAAAGGTAATGTACAAGAGGGTATTGAAATGTTAGAGAGTTTGAGATTGAAATTACCAAATAGTTCGTACGCCTATTTACAAACAGAAAGTATTTTCTTTTTAAGCTTTATTCAAATGAGTTTAGAAAGCAAACCCAATGTGTTTGAAACGGTAATGAAAAATACTGCAAGCATACCTTCAAGTAGTTTAATGAAAACTTATATATGTGCAGTAGTTGCAGGTAGAACAGGGCATAATGATGAAGCTATTGAAATCTTAAGTAACAGACCTCGCGGTGCAGCTTATACTCCATTCTTTCATTTAGATTATTTACTCGGACTTGCTAAGTTGAATCGATTTGATGAAGATGCTGTTAATTATTTCGAAGCATATTTAAAAAACTATACAGGTAATTTTAATATCAAAGATGCATATTTAAAAATTGCATGGTATCATTTATTGAAAGGTAATATTGATAAGTATAAAGCTTATACTGGGTTGAGTAAAGTACGCGGACAAGCAATATCAGAAAAAGATAAAGAGGCAATGAATCAAGCTTCAGAGACTCATGCACCTGAAATTAGTTTGTTAAGAGCAAGGTTGTTTTATGACGGCGGATATTACACAAAAGCATTAGAAGCGATAAAAGAAAAGAAGTTAGAAAATATACCACTCACAAAAGATAAATTAGAATACTTGTATCGTATGGGCAGAATTTTTCAGGCGATGGGTAAAGATGATCAAGCTATAGTTTTTTTTGTTGCTGCTATGAATAAAGGCGAAGAGCTTACCTATTATTATGCAGCAAATTCAGCATTACAATTAGGCTTTATTTATGAAAAGAAAAAAGACTTCAATAAAGCAGCTGCATATTATTTGAAAGCAACTAAAATGAAAAATACTGAATACAAAAATAGCATTGAGTCGAAAGCAAAAGCCGGACATAAACGAGTGACTCGTTAGTTTTCTCTATTTAAAATTATTCTAGCTCTATATACTTTGTTTTGATCTTTCGCTTTTAAAATATATACTCCAGAATTCAAATCTTTCAATAAAATTTCTGAATTAATCACATCAACTCTTTTCAGAAGTTTTGAATTAATATCAAAAATTTCAACTTCTGAAATCGAATTATTATTGAATATAATTTTACCTGAACTTGGGTTAGGGTATACTACTAAAATTTCATTTTTATTTTCTTCTACGGATGTTGCTATACCAGTTGTGAATGCCCAAGCAGAAGAGAAGTCGCCCGAGATACCATTTATTTCTGAAGCTATTTTCCAATAGTATTTTCGATTAGCTAATAAGTTTTTTAGTTGAATTGTGTTACCAATAATACCAGAGCTATCAAGTCGAATAGATGATGGTGTAAACGCCGGACTTGTAGACATAATAATTCTATAGCTTGTAGCAGCTGAAATATTTTGCCATTCTAAATTCACGGTGTTAGTTGGCATCACAGTATTATTTAATGGAGAAACTAATGCAGGTGCGAATAAGCCAGTACTAAAAGTATTTATTGATGTTGTAGTTTTATATGCACCATCATTTGCTTTCAATCTCCAATAATATCTTTGTTCACCTAATTTTAAAGTGGGGAAACTTGCTTGCAATGCAGCAGTTTTTATAACAGTATCAATTGTTGCGAAATTTGACTGACGAGAAAATTCTAATTCATAAATCAAAGCTCCAGGTACAGCATTCCATTTAAATAGATAACTTGAAGAAATTCCGGTTGCATTATTTAAAGGTTGAGTAATCGTAGCTATAGTATTTATTCTGTTGGTATCATCTTGCACTCTTGTTACAAACATTTCTATTTTTTGTAAAGGATTATCGTTTGCGTCTCTTGGAGATGTAACGATATTATCGACAACATTCATACCCGACACGACTTTTCCATAAGCAGTATAGTTCCAATCTAGATGTAATGCAGGAGCAACACAAACAAAAAATTGAGAGTTTGCAGAATTAATATCGTTATCTCTTGCAGCTGAAAATACACCACGCACATGTGAAATTGGATTGAATTCTGCAGGCACATTTTGCTGCCATGGCTGTCCGAAACCCCAAGTACTCCTCGGCCCCGATTTCGAATTCGGGTCACCACCTTGAATAACAAAGCCAGGTACTACTCTATGAAAAGCAGTTGAATCAAAAAATTTTGCAGATACTAAACTATCGAAATTGCGAACATGTTCTTTCGCAATGGCAGGGTACATTTCAACTTCAAATTTACCGATGGTATCAGATGCACCTCTTATGGCTAAGAATTCATAATGCGGTCTTTGTGCTGATGCTTTACAAGCTAGAAATATTAAGCACGCAAAAATTATTCTTTTCATCTTCATTCATTGATAAATTTAATTTAAAACTTATTCTTCCACATCATACTCTCTACAGGCTTTACTGTTTTACCATTGTATTTAGCATTGCCTTTGGTATTGTACATAGTTTCAATATTACCTTCAACTGCAAAGTATATTAATTGTCCAATTGGCATACCATAATAGATACGTACTGGCTGAGCACAAGAAATTTCTAATGTCCAGGTATTACAAAAACCCACATCTCC
>JACCDH011031293.1_pt1 | contig 11028 bp, 11 predicted proteins | sample 7442481 | NCBI WGS metagenome assembly JACCDH01 (sample SAMN15323433, study PRJNA562643) | freshwater metagenome | isolation source: river surface water | place: USA:Blue River Watershed | collected 2017-08-15 | reverse complement strand
GCCAGCTTCAGCGCGCAGGTGCTGGCGCGGCGCAAGGAGTTCGGGCTGCTGCAGCACCTGGGCCTCACGCGCCGTCAGGTGCTGACGGTGGTCGCCGGCGAGGGTGCGGCCTGGACCCTGATCGGATCCGCCGCTGGATTAGCGCTGGGGCTGTCGGTGGCCTTGGTGCTGGTGCACGTGGTGAATCCGCAAAGCTTTCACTGGACGATGGACCTGCTCACCCCTTGGGGTCGCTTGCTGCTTTTGTGCGCCTCGGTGGTGGTGGCGGGCACCCTCACAGCGTGGCTGGCAGGCCGCGCCGCGGCCAGTCGCGACGCGGTGATGGCGGTCAAGGAGGACTGGTGATGTCCCCTCTGTCCCGCCGCTCACTCCTGCTGGCGCTGGCCGCTGGCAGCGGTGCCAGCCTGTGGTCGATGCATGCGCAGGCCCTGCCGGTACGCGCCCTGGTCTTTCCCCGCGACCATGGTGCGCACCCCCAGCTGCGCACCGAGTGGTGGTACATCACCGGGCATGCCCGCGCACCTCGCCCTGCAGGCGATCGACTGTTCGGGTTTCAGGTCACCTTCTTCCGCACGCGCGTCGATGCGGCCCACTCCATCCAATCGGCTTTCGCTGCCCGACAGCTGGTCTTCGCCCACGCCGCGGTGACCGACGTGCAGGGCCAGCGCCTCTGGCACGACCAGCGCATCGCCCGCGCCGGCATGGGCATCGCAGAAGCCGCCGCCGAAGACACCCGCCTGAAACTTCGGGATTGGTCGCTGGTGCGCGAGGCCCAGGGACGCTATCGCGCCCGATTGCCCGCCGGTGAGTTTTCACTCGAGCTGGATTTCACGCCCACCCAGCCCCTGCTGCTTCAGGGTCGGCAGGGCCTCTCGCGCAAGGGGCCGCAGCCGCAGCAGGCCAGCTACTACTACAGCCAGCCCCAGCTGCAAGCCGACGGCCGGTTGACGCTGCAAGGTCAGTCCTTCGAGGTCGTGGGTCGGGCCTGGTTGGACCACGAGTGGAGCGAAGAACTTTTGCATCCCGATGCTGTGGGCTGGGACTGGATCGGCATGAACCTGGAGGATGGCAGCGCCCTCACCGCCTTTCGCCTGCGGCGCGCCGATGGCAGCGCGTTGTGGGATGGCGGCTCGTGGCGGACGGCGGGCGGCGAGGTACAGGCCTTCGAGGCCGGACGCACCGTCTTCACGCCTGTGCGGTACTGGGTCAGTCCGCTATCGGGTGCGCGTTATCCGGTGCAATGGGAGGTGATGTGTCCAGCGGGCCGCTACACCGTGCGGGCCTTGATCGATGCCCAGGAACTGGACAGCCGGACATCGACCGGCGCGATCTACTGGGAAGGCCTGAGCGAGCTTGTGGATGCCCGCGGCCAGATCGTGGGACGCGGCTACTTGGAGATGACCGGCTACGCGCAGCGCCTGCGGATGTAGCCGGCCGACGCACTCAAGTGCCAATCACCTGATACGTGCCGGGTGTGGCGCCCAGAAGATGCCGGACCTGCGCAGCGACCGAGCCACAAATGCGGTCCACCACACCAGGGTGATCATCCTGCCCCATGAGGATCGTGTCGCAGCCCAGTTCACGGGCGACACTGGCGATGGTCTCGGCGCGTCGGCCCACGCGCACATGGGGGATCACAGCCACACCCGCCGCCTCCAGCTGGGAGATGGTGCCAGCAAGTTCCTCGCTCGCGACTTCGTGCTGCAGTTTGTGCAATTCGCCGTGACCGAAGAAGGCCGTCACATGGGACGACACCAGCGGCTGCACGCTCAGGACGTGGACCGCTTGTGGCTCCTGGGCGGCCAGCGACAAGGCGCGCTGGACGGCATCCTGCGTGCGGGCCGTATTGGCGGCATCGACGGGAATCAGCAAGGCATGGGACATGGGAACCTCCGGGGTTTGAGGGATCGGTACCGGCTTACTCGGCGACAGGGACGGCCTGCTGCGAGGTCTTGGACTGCAGCCACTTGCCGATACCGACGACCAGCGCGGCGCAGACGAAGGGCGCTGCAAGATGGACGGTGTGCTGGCTCGCCATCCAGCCGGTGATGGCGGGATCGGTGACCGCCATTTCGCCAGCGACCCATCCGAGCAAGCCTGCACCAATGGTGATGATCACCGGGAAGCGCGCCATCAGCTTCAGGATCAGGGTGCTGCCGTAGATGATCAGCGGAATGCTGATGCCCAAGCCGATCACGAGCAGGGGAACACTTCCCTTGGCGGCTGCAGCCACGCCGATGACGTTGTCCAGGCTCATGACCAGGTCGGCGATGACGATGGTCTTGATCGCCGCGAGCAGACCCGAATGGCCCTCGAGTTCGCCATCGTCATCGTCGCCTTTGAGCAGGCCGATACCGATCCAGAGCAAGAGGGCTGCGCCCACCAGCTTCAAGTACGGCAACTGCAGCAGATAGACCGCAAAGAAGGTCAACACGATACGCAAGCCAATCGCGCCCAGACTGCCAAACATGATGGCCTTCTTTTGCTGCGCCGGCGGCAGCGAGCGACACGCCAGCGCGATCACCACGGCGTTGTCGCCCGAAAGGACGATGTTGATCATGATGATCTGGACCAGCGCGATCCAGAGTTCGGGGGTGGCAAAAGATTCCATCTCGTTCCTCGTGGTGGCGGGTGCCGCGGCTGCAGGCTCCCATGCACACGAGACTAAGAGGTGCGTCTGTCACCTTCCTTCCCGCCGTCTGTCAGGGACATTTCGCCCCGCTTTCGGTCTTCTTACAAAGCGGGGAACAGGACGCTGAAGGTATTGCCCACGCCGTCGTCGTCCTCGGTCAGGGTGATGCGTGCCCCATGCAGGGTGGCGATCTCGCTGACGATGGCCAGACCCAGACCGCTGCCGTCTGCCTGGGTGCCTAGGAGGCGGTGAAAGCGTTCAAAGATCCGGGTGCGCTCCTCGGGAGGGATATGCGGGCCGTCGTCGCTGACCGCCAATCGCACCTGGCCGTCGGATGTCGCCTGTGCCGCCACTGTGATGCGTCCGCCCTCTTGGCTGTAGCGGACTGCGTTGTCGATCAAGTTGTTCAGGAGTTCACGCAGGCGGTCGGCATCGGCACGAATCATCAGCGGTGTCTGTCCGCCCTCGAAGCCCAGGTCGATCTGCCGGCGCAAGGCCTGGGGCGCCCATTCCATGCTCACGTCCAGGGCGAGCGCCGACAAATCCAGGGGTTGCAGCCTGAGGCTATCGACCGCACCGGGCTCGTTGCGCGCCAGCGAAAGCAGCTGCCTGACCAGCCGGGAGAGGCGATCCACGCCCACATACAACTGCGCCATCGCATGCTGCAGACGGTGCGGATCGCTTTCACGTAAAGCGAGTTCGATCTGCGCCTTGAGGCCGCTCACCGGGGTCTTGAGCTGGTGGGCCGCATCCGCGATGAAGCGGTTACGAAGGTCCAGGGCCTGCTCCAGTCGTCCCATGAGCTCGTTGATCTCGCCCACCAGCGGCTGCACCTCGTGGGGCACGCCACGCTTGTCGATCGGCGCCAGATCCAGGTGCGAGCGCCGGGCCAGTGCGTGGCGCAGTCGCTCCAGGGGCCACAGGCCGTTGCGCACACCGAACCACACGGCGCCTGTCGCCAGCGCAATCAGCAGCAGCTGCGGCACCAGGGCATGGGCCAGGATCTCCCAGGCCAGGGCATTGCGCTGGTTGAGGGTTTCGGCCACCTGGACCAGAACCGCCGCCCCCCCCGCGGCAGACCCCAAGGGAATCCAGGCCGCCACCACGCGCACGGGCTCGCCATGCAGACGGTCGTGATAGAAGGTCACACGCCGCGCGCCCTGAATCACCCCTTGGGCCGGTGCCGCCAGAGTGGCATCACCACCCAAGACCTGTCCTTTGTCAGAGGTCACCTTGAAGAAGACGCGGTCTTCGGGGTCGCCCAACAGGATGTCCTGGGCCGCTGCGGAGAGCGCCCAGGCGCCATGGGGTCCGTCGGGCCGCACATACAGGGCGACCTCCCGCGCGATTTCATGGAGCGAGCGATCGTGCGCCAGATCGGCCGCACGCTGAGACGTCCACCAGCTCACGCCGGTATCGAGCACCAGGAGCAGCAGCAGCGGCCCCAGCAGCCACTGCATCAGGGTCCGTCGCAGGCCCGGCTCAGGGCGCACCGTCACCGGCCCCTTCCATCAGATAGCCCATGCCACGCACGGTACGGATCTCGCACCCCAGGGGCTCAAGCTTCTTGCGAATCCGGTGCACATACACCTCGATGGCATTGGCCCCCACTTCGTCGCCCCACCCATACAGGTGGTTGACCATGTGCTCCTTGGAGACCACGCGGCCCTCGCGCATCAAGAGCAACTCGAGTACGGCGAACTCGCGCGCCGAGAAGTCGACGGGCTGGCCTTCGTAGTAAACGCGGCGGGCGGCCGTATCCAGCCGAAGTCGGCCATGTGTGATGGCGGAGTCGGCCTCGGCTCCACGCCGCAGCAAGGCCCGCACACGCGCCTCCAGCTCGGGCAGATCGAAGGGCTTGGTGAGGTAATCGTCGGCGCCGGCATCCAGGCCCTGCACGCGGTCGGCCAGCGTGTCCATCGCGGTGAGCATCAAGACCGGCACCCGGGAGCGGCGCCCACGCGCACGACGCAGGACGTCCAGACCGCTCAGGCCCGGCAGGCCAATATCCAAAATGGCCAGGTCATAGACATGCAGGGCCAGTGCGCTGTCCGCCTGATCGCCGGAGCCGACCACGTCCACCGCATAGGCGGACTGGACCAGCGCGCGACTGATCGCGTCGGCCAGGAGTTTGTCGTCTTCAGCCAGGAGGATGCGCACGGTGCCCCGATGGTACGCCAACCCCGCCGCCCCCCAGCGCAGGCCCCGACTACACTGCCTGCCCATGGCCCGACGCTCCTCCCCCGATGCCTCCCCCAAGGGCCAACCCCGGTCCCTCACGGGCCTGCTGCCTTTTCTGCGTCCTTACCGGAGCCGTATTGCGCTGGCCGGCCTGTTCCTGGTGCTGGCGGCTGCCGCCACCTTGTTGTTTCCACTGGGCCTGCGCAGTCGGATTGATGGCGGTCTGGTGGGGGGAGACCGTGGCGAGCAGGTGATGGCCCTGCGCCAGCACTTTCTGGCCCTGTTTGCGGTGGCTGTGGCCCTGGGCGTCTTTTCCGCGGCGCGCTTTTACACCGTGAGCTGGTTGGGCGAGCGTGTCACCGCCGATCTGCGCAATGCGGTCTATGCGCACGTGGTGCGTCAGAGCCCCGAGTTTTTTGAGACCACCCAGACGGGCGAGGTGCTCTCGCGCCTGACCACTGACACCACCCTGGTGCAAACCGTGGTGGGCTCGTCGCTGTCCATGGGTCTGCGCAACGCCGTCATGGGCGTCGGCGCCCTGGCCATGCTGGTGTGGACCAACCCTTGGGTGATGACCCAGGTGCTGCTGATTCTGGTGGGGGTGGTATTGCCCACGATGTGGTTCGGGCGGCGTGTGCGGCGCCTTTCGCGCGCCAGCCAGGATCGCGTGGCTGATGCCAGCGCGATCGCCGCCGAGGTGCTCAATGCCATCCCGGTGGTGCAAAGCCATGCGGCCGAGGCGCGTGAGGCGAGGCGTTTCGACACCTCCACCGAGCAGGCTTTTGGCACCGCCATTCGGCGCACCCGCGCGCGCTCTTTGCTCGTGGCCTTCATCATCATCGCCACCTCGGGTTTGCTGCTGTGGGGCCTGTACCAGGGCACGCAAGCGGTACTGGCTGGACGTATCACACCGGGGCATCTGGGGCAGACGGTGGTCTACGTGATCATCCTGGCGGGCGCGGTGGCGGTGCTGGGCGAGGTGTATGGCGACCTGCTGCGGGCCGCAGGCGCGACCGAACGCCTGATGGAGCTGCTGCATGCGCGTTCGCCTGTCACCTCGCCGGCCGACCCGGTCTCGGCGCCCTTGCCCACCGGCGGCAGTGCGGTGCGATTTGAGTCCTTGCAGTTTCGTTATCCGTCGCGGCCCCAGCAGCCCGCACTGTCGGACTTCGCGCTGGACGTGCGCCCGGGCGAGACAGTGGCTTTGGTGGGCGCCAGCGGCGCGGGAAAGACCACCGTGTTTCAACTGCTGCTACGGTTTTATGACCCCCAGGGGGGGCGCGTTGTGCTCGATGGCGTGCCGATCGAGCGCATGGACTTGCAGGCGTTGCGCACGCGTATTGGCATCGTGCCCCAAGAGCCTGTGATCTTCTCGGCCAGCGCGTTGGAAAATATCCGCTACGGTCGTCCCGATGCCAGCGACGACGCGGTACGAGCCGCGGCACGAGATGCCTATGCCCACGACTTCATCAGCGCGCTGCCGGGGGGCTATGACTGTTTCCTCGGAGAACGAGGCGTACGGCTTTCAGGGGGACAGCGTCAGCGCATTGCGATTGCCCGGGCCATGTTGAAAAACCCGCCTTTGCTGCTGCTGGACGAGGCGACCAGTGCGCTGGATGCAGAGAGCGAGCGCATGGTGCAGGCGGCCTTGCAATCGGCCATGCGGGATCGAACCACACTGGTCATTGCCCACCGCCTGGCCACGGTGCAACAGGCCGATCGGATCGTGGTGCTCGATCACGGCCGCATCGTCGAACAGGGGACCCACGAGTATCTGCTGGCGCAAGGTGGGCTGTACGCGCGGCTGGCTAATTTGCAGTTCATGGTTTGACGTTGGATTGGCGTTGACGGTACACCGCGTGAGGTGACCGGGGGAACTCGCAGAGTTTTTCCGTTTTCGTTGCAGCGCGGTAGGCGCGCGGCGGGGGCCAACGAAGCCACGCCCCCCGCAGTCGAACGTCAACGGCAAATCAGTGACGGGAAATACTCACGCACACCAAAGCGCAATACGTTCCGCCAAATCCATCCAAAGCGCAAAAACAGCTGTCGTCACCAAAAGCGCTCCCGCCACCCGCGTCCCCCAATCCTGCCGCATCCGATCACCCACATCGCGAATGCGAGCCAACAGCCCCGGCCCTGCGATCAGCCCCAGGCTGCTGCCCGCAGCGAAAAGCGCCATCGCCAGCGCCCCCTGCAAGGGACCGCCACTGAGAGCCGCCACCAGCAGCGCCGAATACAACAGTCCGCAAGGCATGAAAATCCACAGCGCTCCCGCGCCGAAGATACCGCCAGCGTTCTGCACCAGCGGTCGGATGTGACGCCAGGCGGCCAGGCCCGCCTGCTGCGCCCACGCCGGCTGACGCGCCAACACCAGCAACACCAGGCCCCAGGCCAGAACCGCCATGTGTATGAGCATCCACACCGGTCGCAGGGCGGCGCTTTGCACCGAGAGCCAGGCCAGGCTCTGCATCGCTGTCGCTACCACCGCACCTGCCGCCATATAGCCCGCGAGACGCCCCACCTGGAACAAGCCCATGGCCCGCGTGGGCGCCGTTTGGCCCGCGCGCGTGATACCCGCGCAGGCGGCACCACACATCGCGGCGCAATGCGGACCGCCCGCCAAGCCCATGGTCAGGGCAGTAGCGGCCATGGCGAGGGTGAGCGACACGACCAAAAATCTCGGGAAATCAGAGGATGCGCGAGAACTGCGCGCGGTGACGATCCGCCTGCAGATAGCGATCAAACACCATGGCCACCGCCCGCACGAAATACCAGCCCTCGGCCGTGACCTGGACGCCCTGCGCATCGAGCGTCACCAGCCCCTGGTCCTGTAGCGTCACCAGCTGCGCCATCTCCGAGGCGAAGTAGCGGCGAAAGTCCAGTGCCCAGGCCAGCTCGATCGACTCGAACAACACCTGTCCCTGGCACATCAGCGCCATGATCACCGCGCGCCGCGCCAGATCATCCCGGCTCAGGGCCAATCCGCGCGTGACCGGCAGGCGACCTTGGTCGATCAGATCACAGTAGTCGTCCAGGGTCTTGGCGTTCTGGCTGTAGGTGGCGCCCACGCGCCCGATGGCCGACACGCCCAGCGCGATCAGGTCGCAATCGGGCTGCGTGCTGTAGCCCTGGAAGTTGCGGTGCAGCCGACCCTGCTGGCGCGCCACCGCCAGTGCGTCGTCGGGCAGGGCAAAGTGGTCCATGCCGATATACACATAGCCGGCCTGCTCAAAGGCCGCGAGTGCGGACGCGAGCATGCCGACCTTGCCCGCAGCATCGGGCAGTTCGGCGGCCACGATGCGCCGCTGCGGCTTGAAGCGCTCAGGCAGGTGGGCATAGGCATACAAGGCGATGCGGTCCGGACGCAGCGACCGAACCTGGGTGATGGTGCGCGCAAACGATTCAGGCGTCTGCTGCGGCAGACCGTAGATCAGGTCCACATTGACCGATTCAAAACCGATCTGGCGCGCCTGTGCCACAAGTTCGAACACCCGCTCGACCGGCTGGATGCGGTGAACGGCCTTTTGCACCTCGGGATCAAAATCCTGAACGCCAAAGCTGATGCGGTTAAAGCCCAGGTGCGCCAGCGCTTGAAGGCGCGTGGCATCAACCGTGCGCGGGTCCACTTCGATCGAGTACTCACCGCCAGGCACCAGGTTGAAGTGGCCGCGCAGCATGGCCAGGAGACGGGTCAGTTCGGCATCGGACAAGAAGGTGGGTGTTCCGCCCCCCAGGTGCAACTGGCTCACCGACTGCCCTGACCCGAGCTGAGCGACATGCAGCATCACCTCGCGCGTGAGGTAGTCCAGGTAGTGGGCGCCCCGCTCATGGTGCTTGGTGATGATCTTGTTGCAAGCGCAGTAATAGCAAAGCGACTCGCAAAACGGGATATGCACATACAGCGACAGCGGCAACAGCGAGGCTGGCCCTTGCGAGCGATGGTGCAGGGCCTGGGCATAGTCGTCGGCCGTGAAGGCCTCAACGAAGCGGTCGGCGGTGGGATATGAGGTGTAGCGCGGTCCGTTGACGTCGAAACGCTGCAGAAGTTGCGGAGAGATCGCCGTCATATCAAAGGGTGCTGGTGAATCAAGGTTAGCGGGCGACCAGCACGGGCACCGGCGATTGCGCCACCACCTTGGAGGCGACGCTTCCGAGCATGAGGCGGGCGATGCCGCTGCGACCGTGCGATCCGATCACGATCAGGTCCGCTTGCTGGTCTTTCGCGGTGCGCAAAACGCCTTCGAGCACCGGCACGTCCTCCACCACGCGCATCTCCACGGGGACCGCTGCACCGCCGGTGTTGCAGGCCTCGAGGATGCGCGCGTGCGCGCCAGCTGCCTGCTCGCGGGCCGCATGGATGTAGGCGTCAAAGCCCATGGGGTTGACCTCGCCCATGCCCAGGAAGGGATAGGGATCGACCACATAGAGGGCGGTGAGCACGGCGCCATGGGCCCGAGCCAGGTCGACCGCGAGGTGGGCGGCGTGGTCCGAGGCCGCAGAACCGTCGGTCGCGATCAGGATGCGCTTGAACATGGTGAACCTCTTGGGGGATAGGCGATGGGGGCATCATGCGACGCACCGGCAGGCTCGGGTTTGACCGGCGTCAAACCGGATGCAGCTTCAGTGGATCGGCCCCTGAAAGGCACGGGCCAGGGCATCCAGATCGAGGATGCGGATATGGCGCTTGTCCACCTCGAGCAGGCGCTGCTGCTGGAAGGCCGAAAAGGTGCGGCTCACGGTTTCCAGCTTCATGCCCAGGTAGCTGCCGATTTCGGCGCGCGACATGCGCAGATGAAACTCATGGGAGGAATAACCACGGGCCTTCAGGCGCTGCGACAGATTGATCAGGAAGGCCGCCAGACGCTCCTCGGCATTCATGCTGCCCAAAAGCATCATCAGACTGTGCTCGCGCACGATCTCTCGGCTCATGAGACGGGCCATCACCATCTGCATGTCGGCGCTGCCAGCCGCCAGGTCGGACAAGTGGGCATAGGGAATGGCGCAAACCTCGGCGTCCTCCAAGGCGGTGGCAGCGCTGGCGTGACGGCCATGGGCGACGCCGTCGAGCCCCATCAACTCGCCCGCCATGTGAAAGCCCGACACCTGTTCGCGCCCGTCGGCCAGGGTGAGGCTGGACTTGAAGGTGCCACTGCGTACCGCGTAGATGAACTGGAAGCGGTCCTCGGCCCGGTACAGGGTCTCGCCGGTACGAATGCGGCGGCGTCCGAACAAAAGGCCGTCCAGGCGTTGGACATCGGACCCCTCCAGCCCACAGGGCAGACACAGATCTCGCAGATGGCAGTTGGAGCACAGGGTCTTGAGGGGTGTGGGCGCGATGTCGGGCACGGTCACGGGCAGCTCAGGGTGGCGACGCAGGGCCCGAACCGGTGCGCTGGCGAGTGCTGTTTGTTGTTTCATGAGGGGCTTTCTGGGTGGGGCGATTCAATGCGCGAGGCGAGCGCGGGCTTCGGCGATGGCCAGGGGCAGACGTTCGAAATCAGAGCTCTTATCCAGGAAGGCGACAGCACCTTCAAAAAGATAGCGTTTGCGATAAGCGGGGCCCGCGTTGTTGCTAAACACCACGAAGGCGATCTCGGGTGCGGTCTGGCGCACGGCACGCATCACGTCCAGACCGGTGCCGCCCTCAAGTTGGATGTCCAGCACCACGACCTGCGGCCCGCTGGCCAGAATGCCGTCGATGCAAGCCTGTGGGTTGGTGCCCTCGCCCACAACGGACACCGCATGGGCGCCCAGGAGAGCGGCCACACGCGCACGGATCGGGGCCGAATCGTCGGCGAGGAACACACGTGCGGGGGTCGGAGGTACCATGAACCGCACTGTGACTCGGCCATGGCGGCCTGACTATCAGCGGAGGGCGCGAAAGTCGCATCGGAATCGTCCGCAAGCGCGCGGACAAGTGTCTGAGCAGGCCTAGGAATCGTCCTAGGCGGTGTCATCCGAACAGGCTGAACCCGTCCCAGCGACTCGAAGAAAGGCTGGCCTCAGGGCTGCGCGGCATCCGACAGCCCGTGTCGGATCGCGTAGCGCACCAGTTCGGCGGGGTTGTGCACGCCGAGCTTGTCCATCAGGTGGGTCTTGTGTGTGCTGACCGTCTTGACCGACAGGTTCAGCGTGTGCGCAATCTCGGTCACGGACGCACCCAAGACCAACTGGCGGAAAACCTCGAATTCGCGCGGAGACAAGGACTCGTGGGG
>JACCDH010524543.1_pt1 | contig 11029 bp, 11 predicted proteins | sample 7442481 | NCBI WGS metagenome assembly JACCDH01 (sample SAMN15323433, study PRJNA562643) | freshwater metagenome | isolation source: river surface water | place: USA:Blue River Watershed | collected 2017-08-15 | reverse complement strand
GCACAACAAGCTAGTGAAGCAGCTACACGTAAATCCTTAGTAGGATCCGGCGATCGCAGTGAACGCATACGAACTTATAATTTTCCGCAAGGACGCATTACAGATCATCGCATCAATTTAACGCTGTATAAACTTGATATGGTGATGGAAGGCGATCTTGATGAGTTAACGAATTCACTGATGGCAGAACATCAGACCGAACAACTTGCTGCGCTTGCTGAAAGTCAGTCAGATTAATTCTGCAAATCTCAGATCACACTTATGAAATTAAATAAATTTATTTTATTAATCATAGCTCTTATAGGATTCGGCTTGTTGGGTGTGGGCGCATATCTGCAATTTCAACTTGAGATGGCGCCATGCCCCTTATGCATTTTGCAGCGCTATGCTTTTGCAGTGACTAGCTTAATTTGCCTTATTACTTTTTTTATTGCAAAAAAATATATTCGACTAGGCAGCACTATTGCAATGATAGCTAGCTTAACTGGCGCTGCTATTGCAGCACGTCATTTATGGATTAAAGCGCACCCTACAGTTTCATGTGGCATCGATCCTTTAGAAACCTCGTTAAATAAAATATTTACTGCAAAATTATTACCATTTTTATTTCAAGCAGATGGCTTATGTACTACTGAATATGACCCTATCTTAGGTTTGTCGATACCACAGTGGTCTTTAATCTGGTTTGTTATTTTTTTACTGGCTCTCGGATTTATTGTAATTAAAAGGTCAGATTAAGCGAATCCTATGCGTATTGATGCATTACTGCGCGCAAGCGCGATAGACCAACTAGAAGCACGCATTTTGATTGCGCACGCTTTGCAATGGACTCGTATTGAGCTCGTCACTCGCTCTCAAGATGAGTTGAGTGATGATGACATTGCTGCTGCTATGTCAGTGCTACAGCGTCGTCGTGATGGCGAGCCTATCGCCTATATCACTGGTGAGCGTGAATTTTTTGGTTTGAAATTAAAAGTTACACCTGCTGTACTCATCCCTCGTCATGAAACCGAATTACTGGTGGAGCAAGCAGCACAACATCTTGGTGCAAAAAGTAGCGTGCTTGATTTAGGAACTGGGTCTGGCGCTGTTGCGTTGGCACTAGGGCATTTGCGTGCCGATGCGCGCATTACCGCTACGGACATTAGTTTGGCAGCATTAGATATCGCACAACAAAACGCAACCACACATAACATCAACATTAATTTTCTACAGAGCGACTGGTATGACTCGGTAAAAAATAAATTTGATTTAATTGTTAGTAATCCACCCTATATTCCATCAGGCGATCCGCATCTAACACAAGGTGATTTACGTTTCGAACCTGCAGATGCATTAACTGATTATTCGAATGGCTTAAAAGCGATAGAACTCATAATTCGAGGCGCACCCCATCACTTACAAGCTAATGGATGGCTATTACTTGAACATGGCTACGATCAAGCACCCGCAGTCAGTGAATTATTTCGTAACCTAGGTTGGCGTGACGTACATTGCTGGTCAGATTTGGCTGGTATTCCACGCGTAACGGGCGGCCAATTTATTTAGTTTTCCCTTCCTTATTTTTTCCACATTTATGTTTTGTGTTTTTAATTCATGCTGCCTTCTATAGAACAACGCTTAGCCAACGAACTGGCTGCCCGTAATGAACAAGTTGCTGCTGCAATTATCTTGCTTGATGAAGGTGCAACCGTTCCTTTTATTGCTCGTTATCGTAAAGAAGTCACTGGTGGTCTAGATGACACACAACTGCGTTTATTAGAAGAACGCTTACGCTATCTACGTGAGTTAGAAGCACGTCGTAGTGCCATCATGAGCTCTATTCAAGAGCAGGGAAAAATGACCCCAGTTTTAATGCAGGCCATCATGCTTGCTGAAGATAAAACGCGTTTAGAAGATCTTTATTTACCCTATCGTGTAAAACGTCGTACTAAAACGCAAATCGCACTTGAAGCAGGATTAGAACCGTTAGCAGATGCCTTATTGTCGAATCCCACTTTAGATCCTGAAGTAGAAGCTGCGTCTTATATCAAACCTGCTTTCACAACCGATCAAGGTGAAAATCCTGGTGTGGCTGATACTAAGGCTGCGCTAGATGGTGCACGTCAAATTTTGATGGAACGTTTTTCTGAAGATGCGGAGTTATTGCAACAACTCCGAGAATACCTAAAAGAACATGGCGTCGTTGATGCAAAAGTTATAGAAGGCAAACAAGAAGCGGGAGAGAAATTTGCGGATTACTTTGATTACTCAGAACAGCTCGCCAATATTCCTTCACATCGCGCTTTAGCATTGTTCCGTGGTCGGCGCGAAGAAATGCTTACTGTCACATTGCGACTCGATACAGAAGAAGAAAAACCGAAATGGGATGCACCTCTGAATACTTGTGAAGGTCGTGTGGCTGCTCGTTTTAATGTGACTAACCAAAATCGTCCTGCAGATAAATGGTTAATCGATACGGTACGCTGGGCATGGCGCGTGAAAATTTTCCTGCATCTTGATACCGAATTGATGGGTAAATTGCGTGAAGAAGCAGAAGGCGAAGCGATACGCGTATTTGCACGCAATCTCAAAGATTTACTACTTGCTGCTCCTGCAGGTCCACGTGCAACTATGGGCTTAGATCCCGGTTTACGTACTGGGGTTAAAGTTGCCGTCGTTGATTCAACAGGCAAAGTGGTTGATACTGCGACGATCTATCCACATCAACCAAGAAATGATTGGGATGGTTCATTACACACTTTAGAAAAACTCGCTGAACAACATCAAGTTGCATTGATCTCGATAGGTAATGGGACTGCATCCAGAGAAACCGACAAACTAGCGCAAGATTTAATCAAGCGTAGACCTGATTTAAAACTAAATAAAATCGTTGTGTCTGAAGCAGGTGCGTCTGTTTATTCGGCATCTGAATTTGCATCACGCGAGTTACCTGAACTCGATGTATCTATTCGTGGTGCTGTTTCAATCGCACGTCGTCTGCAAGATCCTTTAGCTGAATTAGTGAAGATCGATCCTAAATCGATAGGTGTCGGTCAGTATCAGCATGATGTGTCGCAATCGCAATTAGCTCGCTCACTAGATTCTGTAGTCGAGGATTGTGTGAATGCTGTAGGTGTCGATGTGAATACTGCTTCTGCGCCATTGCTAGCGCGTGTATCAGGTTTAAATGGCAACGTAGCGCAAAGCATCGTAGATTATCGTGATAAGAATGGTAAATTTTCTTCACGCTCTACATTGCGTTCCGTTCCACGTTTAGGTGAAAAAACATTTGAACAAGCGGCAGGATTTTTACGTGTTATGGATGGTGATAATCCGCTTGATGCATCAGCAGTCCATCCTGAGTCTTATCCTTTAGTTGAAAAAATACTCGCCGAAATTAAGAAAGAAGTAAAACAAGTCATCGGAGACAGTGCGCTTCTAAAATCCTTAGAACCAAAACGCTTTGCTGATGAACGCTTTGGTGTGCCTACCGTTGCTGATATTTTGAAAGAGCTCGATAAACCCGGCCGCGATCCGCGCCCTGAGTTTGTAACAGCTAGTTTTAAAGACGGCATAGAAGAAATTGCAGACTTAAAGCCTGACATGATTTTGGAAGGTGTTGTCACCAACGTAGCAGCCTTCGGTGCTTTTGTAGATATAGGTGTGCATCAAGACGGATTGGTGCATATTTCTGCTCTGTCCCACAATTTTGTTAAAGACCCTCATAGCGTGGTCAAAGCTGGACAAGTCGTCAAAGTGAAGGTGGTAGAAGTTGATCCTAAACGCAAGCGCATTGCGCTGACCATGCGACTGGATGACGCACCTACACCGGCCGGCGCTAAGCCGCAGCAACGTGGCGATCGTACCGATGCCGCTAGACTTGCAACACAACAGCGCCGCGAACCAGTTGCCTCCTCTAATGCGATGGCAGCGGCGTTTGCGAAATTGAAAGTTTAAGACTAAGTCGGCAGCACATTCACATTTTTCCTATAATGCAGACATTACCAAAAGCGAGGATCTTATGAGCGAAATTCAAGGCTGGATTAAAGAAACCGTCACTACGCATCCTGTGGTGTTGTTTATGAAGGGAACTGCACAGTTTCCTCAATGTGGTTTTTCAGGTCGTGCAATTGAAGTTCTCAAAGCCAGTGGCGTTCAAGATTTAGTCACCATCAATGTGTTGGAAGATGATGGTGTGCGTCAGGGTATTAAAGAATTTTCAAACTGGCCCACCATTCCTCAGTTGTATGTCAAAGGTGAATTCATCGGTGGCGCAGACATCTTGAATGAAATGTTTGAATCTGGTGAGCTGCAAAGCTTGCTCAAAGCTTAAGCTGATTAGGCATTTGTGAAACGACTTGTTGTCGCCATCACTGGCGCATCCGGCGCACTCTATGGAGTGCGTTTACTCGAAGCTTTGCGTTCCTTAGACAATGTAGAAACACATCTCATGATTTCTGATGCGGGTGTGCTAAGCATGCATCATGAATTAGATCTCAAACGCAAAGACGTAGAAGCATTAGCGGATGTTGTACATAATGCTCGTGATGTTGGAGCTTGTATTGCTAGCGGGTCGTTTCAATCAGAAGGCATGGTGATCGCGCCCTGCTCTATGAAAACCTTGGCTTCTGTAGCTCATGGTTTATCTGACAATCTCATTTCACGTGCTGCGGATGTGATGTTAAAAGAAAGAAGGCGTTGCGTACTCATGGTGCGCGAAACGCCTTTTAATCTTGCTCATCTTAGAAACATGACTGCTGTCACTGAAATGGGTGGCATCATTTTCCCACCTCTACCTGCCCTGTATCATCGACCAGAATCGATTGTTGACATGGTCGATCACACAGTAGCACGCGTATTAGATTTATTTCACATCACCCACGCTATTGCACCACGTTGGTCAGGATTAAAAACTACACAAGCTTGAACTCTGATCTACTGCGATTATGAGCTTCTATCATTGCGACGAATACTTGCTCGCTCGCGCACACCGTTAATCATTCGTTCTATCGCCTCGGTAAATCCATTCATAGAAAAACTACTCACTTTGAATTTTCCGTTATTCAATGGAAAAGAAAAACTCAACTCAGATGATTTTGCAAAAGCTTGATTCATTTTTGTGTTTTCATTAAACCAGTACAGCATCACATCGCCATTTGCGCTTTCAACTTTTTCACACACTGTTTCTATAGTTAGTGCACCTTGATTGGTGGTGACCATCATAGGATAAGTGCCGAGCGGCTGACATTCGGTGTTATTCGCAAAATAATAGCGACAGTTGTTTTCAGCACAGAGCATGCCAAATACTGACATTCCATTTTCATGAGTAGTTGCTTCACCCATACCCTCCATGAATTGTGAAGACCAATCACCATGCTCTACTTTGTCATCTGCCAGAACGCCCGAGCAGAGACTCATTAATACGGCTGCAATGATCGCTATGCTGCGCATTTTTACCTCCGAATAAAATAAAATGAGTAAGGCTAGTTCTAGAATTAGCGTGTCACTTCTAGACTCAGCTCACCTAACTGTGGAATATCAATTTCCACTCTATCGCCTGGCTTTAACCACTGCGTTTCAACCACACTGCCCAATAAAACAAATTCACCGGCTTTCAAATTTGGTTGACCATGCTCTGCGAGTGAATTTGCTAACCAAGCTAAGGCATGTAAGGGATGCCCCATGACTAAGGATCCCTTACCTTGCGCTACTTCGCGACCATTAATTCGAGTAAATCCTGTGAGATTAGCGAGATCTAGATCATGCCAATCATGTACCGGCTCACCTAACACACAACCTGCATTAAAAAAATCATCTGCCACTAGTGTAGGCACACCTAGGCTAGGAAAATGTGCGTAGCGTTCATCAACTAATTCCATTGCTATCATCACAGCACCGACTGCAGATTTCACAGACTCTAAGTCGTAGCGACTAGCTTGTGCAGGTATGTCGTGGGCTAGTTGTACTGCTATCTCACATTCGATACCTAGTTTTACAAAGCCATGGGCTGGAACTTCACCTTCTCCGTGCATGACTGTTTTGCTGAAAATACGACCAGCACAAGGTTGATCAATATTGATAAATGCCTGCATTACTGGTGTGGTGCAACCTATTTTGTGACCAACCGTCGTTCCCATGCCGGCTAGGCTGAGTAATGTATTAAGTTCTGCTTGGATGGCATACGCTTCCGTTAAATTATGCGGCCGCAATGGCTCAGGCAGTGGCGTGATGGGACGCAACGCAAGACGCTGTCTGATTAATTCTGTTGCTGCTAACTGAAATTTTGAATTACTCACTGGCGCTCCTTTTTTTGATTTCGCTTGTTCTAGCGCTGTATAACGGCTAACAACGCTGGCTTAGCGCTGCAAGATCCTCATCTTTTCTGTTTTATCTGTTCACTATTTATTTTGTTTGGTTGATGCTTGGTTGACTCTACTTGATTCCATGTTTATAACGTTTTAAGCAACAAAGACTTTGCGCGATTTATCGCAGATTTTTCATCATACTACGAGCCTTAGCAGGCTGTTTTTCAGGGTTATAATCCGCCGATTCCGGGCTTTGATCCCTCAATATTTTGGAGACACGCATGAGTTCAATCGTGAAAAATGCCGGCTGGCTGGCTCTGTCCGTAGTTGGCGCCATCGCTCTTGGCATGATCGCCCTTTCACGTGGTGAAAGCATCAATGCATTATGGATAGTGATTGCTGCCATTGCGGTTTATATGATCGGCTTTCGTTTTTACGCCCGTTATATCGCCACACAAGTGATGCAGCTCGATGCAACTCGCGCTACGCCGGCTGTCAGACTTAATGATGGCCTAGATTTTGTGCCTACTCATAAGCATGTTTTATTTGGCCATCATTTTGCAGCCATTGCTGGAGCTGGCCCTTTAGTAGGGCCCGTACTTGCTGCCCAAATGGGTTATCTACCTGGTGTGATGTGGATTTTGGTAGGCGCGATCTTGGCGGGTGCAGTACAAGATTTCATGATCTTGTTTGTCTCCGTACGACGTGATGGAAGATCACTTGGTGATTTAATTAAAGCAGAACTAGGACTAGTGCCAGGTGTGATTGCTTTATTTGGCACCTTCATGATTATGACGATTTTGCTCGCTGTGTTAGCACTCATCGTAGTGAAGGCATTAGCGGAAAGTCCTTGGGGCACGTTTACTGTTGCTGCGACGATTCCTATCGCTTTATTCATGGGTATTTATAGTCGATATATCCGTCCAGGTCGTGTGGCAGAAGTGTCATTGATCGGTTTTGTACTGCTGATGTTATCTATCGTGGCCGGTGGTCATGTTGCAGCTGATCCTATTCTTGGCCCAATGTTTACTTTTAATGGCAAACAACTCACTTGGATGTTGCTTGCCTATGGCGTAGTCGCTTCTGTTTTACCTGTTTGGCTATTGCTGGCACCGCGTGACTATCTCTCCACTTTCCTTAAGATTGGTGCGATCGTGGCTCTCGCATTGGGGATTGTTTTCGTTGCGCCTGAATTGAAGATGCCTGCTGTGACTAAATTTATTGATGGTACTGGCCCTGTCTGGTCTGGCACTTTGTTTCCATTCTTATTCATTACGATTGCCTGTGGCGCTGTATCAGGTTTCCATTCTCTGATTTCTTCTGGCACCACGCCTAAACTATTAGAAAATGAAATGCATGCACCATATATTGGTTACGGCGGCATGTTGATGGAATCCTTTGTTGCCGTGATGGCGATTGTTTCCGCTTCTATCATTGAGCCTGGTGTGTATTTCGCAATGAATAGTCCTGCTGCAGTTCTAGGAACGACAGCTGAAAGTGCAGCACTAGCGATTAGTCAATGGGGATTTGTTGTTACCCCTGAGATGCTGCGTGAAACCGCTAGCAATGTCGGTGAAACAACGATTATTTCTCGTACCGGTGGTGCTCCAACTCTTGCAGTCGGTATGGCGCAAATTTTTTCTTCCGTGATTGGCGGTAAAGCACTGATGGCGTTCTGGTATCACTTCGCGATTTTGTTTGAGGCATTATTCATTCTAACCGCTGTGGATGCCGGTACGCGTGTAGGTCGATTTATGTTGCAAGACCTGTTAGGTACACTTGTACCTCCATTCAAAAAAATTCCTTCTTTAGTTTCAAACATCTCTGCCACCTTGCTGTGCGTTGGTGCTTGGGGGTATTTCTTGTATCAAGGTGTGGTCGATCCTCTGGGTGGCATTAACACGCTATGGCCTTTGTTTGGCATCTCTAATCAAATGCTGGCAGCTATCGCTTTAATATTAGCTACCGTTGTCTTATTCAAGCTAAAACGTGAAAAATTTGCTTGGGTGACTATGGTGCCTTTAAGCTGGCTTTTAATTTGTACGCTGACTGCTGGCTACCAAAAGATTTTCCATGAAAATCCTAAGATTGGTTTCCTAGCTCATGCTGCAAAATATTCAGCGGCTGCGACGGAAGGTAATGTAATTGCTCCTGCTAAATCGCCAGCACAAATGCAGCAAATTATTTTTAACGACTATGTCGATGCAACATTAGCTGCTCTCTTCATGGCGGTGGTGCTGTCCGTATTATTTTTCGGAATCCGTGCCTGTCTACAAGCCTTCCGTACTTCGCATCCTACGAGTGTAGAAACCGAAGCAGTCAAACTTGAAACAGCGAACGCTTAAGAGGACACACTATGTTTAGTAATCTAGGGAAGGTCGGTGCTTATCTCGGTCAGACAGCCCGTCTGATGGTCGGCCTGCCCGATTACGATGTCTATCTAACGCATTTCCAATCGCAGCATCCTGAACTCACCCCTATGACTTATGAAGAGTTTTTTCGTGAGCGTCAGGAAGCACGTTACGGTGGCAATGGAAGAATAGCCCGCTGCTGTTAGAAGTCCGAATTAGGCCCGCTAGCCCTCAAGACAAAAAAAACGCCCATGTTACATGGGCGTTTTTACTTACAAAATTGTGGTGCCGGCTGCAGGACTTGAACCCGCCACCCCATGATTACAAATCATGTGCTCTACCAGATGAGCTAAGCCGGCTTTTGGACTGAACTCCCAGAAAGCGCTGTTAGCGTTTTCTAAGAATTAGCAAAAGCGGGATTATACTTTATTTGATACGAGTAAGCGTAGGTCGACCACTAGGTTTTGGTGGATCAGGCTGATTATCGTCTTCTCCCTCTTCCCCAGGCTGTTGCGCATCCCCTTTAGGTACGGCTGCCAAGGTAAGTACAGGCTCAGGTTTCTGATTACTGGCATACACCTCTTCAGCCAGATTTTTCTTTTTGCTCGACAACTGTTCGGCTAACTTTGTGTCAAAAGTCATACCTTGACCATTTTCACGCGCATAAATCGCACTCACATTCTCAACAGGGACTTGAATTTCGCGACTTACCCCGCCAAAACGCGCGCGAAAATACACAAAGTTATTATCTATCTTGAGCTGCGCTGTAGCACCAAAACTTATATTGAGCACGATCTCGCCATTTTTGACGAACTCCATAGGCACTTTGGTGCCGGAGTCTACGATGACAACGATGTAAGGCGTAAAGCCACTGTCGGTGCACCATTCATACAGTGCGCGCAGTAAATAAGGCTTAGTTGATATGTCGGACATGACTCGGGTTCCGGAGATGAAGAAAGATAGTTATAAAGGATGATACATCCTATATCAAACTTCCCGCCTTGCACATCTGAACCCACTACTGTACAAGGCGGAGAAAAGCTAATTAACGACGCATCACTTTTTCAGATGGTGTCAATGCTTCAATGTAAGCAGGACGAGAAAAAATTCTCTCTGCATATTTCATCAATGGCGCTGCTGTTTTTGAGAGCTCAACACCATAGTGATCTAAACGCCAGAGTAATGGTGCAATGGCCACATCCAACATGGAAAACTCTTCACCCAACATATATTTATTCTTCAAGAATAAAGGCGCTAAGGTTGTGAGGCGGTCACGAATTTCATTGCGTGCTTTTTCATGACTTTTCTCAGCCGAGCGAGATTTTTCATTTTCTAGTGTGTGCACATGAACGAACATCTCTTTTTCAAAATTAAAGAGCATGAGTCTGGCACGCGCGCGCATGAGTGGATCAGCCGGCATTAATTGTGGATGTGGAAAACGCTCATCAATGTATTCATTAATGATATTGGACTCATAAAGCACTAAATCGCGCTCTACAAGAATAGGCACTTGGCCATATGGATTCATGGTGGAGATATCTTCTGGCTTATTGAAGAGATCCACATCACGAATTTCAAAGTCCATGCCTTTTTCGAATAAGACCAGACGGCAACGTTGGGAGAATGGGCAGGTTGTACCCGAGTAGAGGACCATCATGTTTACAGTTCCTTGAAAACAAAGAGGGTGAGACGACCTCGCCTCACCCCAAATACACTTAGCTGTCTTTTATCGCACCTTAACTTGTTTTCAACAAGCATAGCCACAACAAAAAACAGATCACACTTTATTTAACTTCTTTCCAGAAAGAAGCATTGAGTCGCCATGTTAAAAATACCAGTAGCGACATGAAAAATAAAACCCAAACACCTAATCTTTGACGTTTGTTTTTAACAGGCTCAGCCATCCAATCCATGTATGCAACCAGATCAGCTACAGCACTGTCATATTCCTGGACATTCAACTTGCCCGCTTTGATCTGCTCGAAACCTACAAACTTATGCGTAGTTTTATTTGCATCATGTGGATCTTTTTCTTCTTCGAACTTAGCTGCACGTACACCTTGCAACTCCCACAAAACATGGGGCATACCTACGTTAGGAAAAACTAAATTATTCCAACCCGTAGCACGCGATTCGTCTTTGTAATAAGTACGCAAGTAGGTGTAGATCCAATCAGCACCCGTTCCGTCACCTGATGCTTTAGCACGCGCAATGACCGATAAATCTGGAGGTGCTGCACCAAACCATTTTTTCGCATCTGCAGAGCTGAGATTTGATTTCATCAAATCACCCACTTTGTCAGAGGTGAACAGTAAGTTGTCACGTATCTGTTCTTCTGACAAACCGAGGTCACGTAAGCGGTTGTAACGCATCATGGATGCAGAGTGGCAG
>JACCDH010401362.1_pt1 | contig 11029 bp, 11 predicted proteins | sample 7442481 | NCBI WGS metagenome assembly JACCDH01 (sample SAMN15323433, study PRJNA562643) | freshwater metagenome | isolation source: river surface water | place: USA:Blue River Watershed | collected 2017-08-15 | reverse complement strand
TTCATTTTTGAGTACGGGGGAGGTTCGCATTGCCGCTATATCAGAGGTATATCAAGCGAAGGCTAACCTGTTTTTAGATCGCGTAAAAGAGATTTATTCTAAATCATCTTCGTTAGGATCTTATTCCGATATAGCCCAATACCAAGATTTTAGAGAGCTCTTAGCACTTAAAAACATTGACGCGGTTGTCATTGCTAGCCCAGACCATTGGCATGCAGCGATGGCGGTGCGCGCAGCGGCTGCAGGCAAAGATATTTATTGCGAAAAACCTCTTTCATTGACGGTAAAAGAGGGGCGTGCCATGGTAGATGCAACGCGAAAACACAAGCGCGTTTTTCAAACAGGATCCATGCAACGCTCTTGGCCGGAGTTTAGACAAACAGCCGAATTAATTCGTAATGGGTACATTGGAGAAGTGAAATCCATTAAAGTGAATGTAGGTCCTCCTCCCATTGCCTATGATTTAGCAACGGAAGAAGTGCCTTCGGGATTGGATTTTGAGAAGTGGCTAGGACCGAATGACGCGGTTTCGTTTAATTCGGAATTAGCTCCACCGACTTCAAAAGATGTATTCCCTAATTGGAGAAAATACAAAGAATTTGGCGGTGGAGGCATGACGGATTGGGGTGCACACATGTTTGATATTGTTCAATGGGCACTCGATATGGACGGAAGCGGACCTGTGCGAGTGGATGCCCCTAAAACCAATGGAAATGAATTTTTGACCTATACGTACGCGAATGGAATTCAGATGACACACCAGCCTTGGGAGTGGAATAATGCCATTGAGTTTGTAGGCACAGAGGGAACTTTACGTGTGCAAAGAAAGAAGCTAGAAACGTCCAATGCGGCCTTAAAGGATCGTGTAATTGGGCCTAATGAAAAGCATGTTTACGAAAGTACAAATCACTACAAAGACTTTTTGGCTGCGATGCGCAATCGTACACGTCCTGTTTGCGATGTGGAGATTGGTCACAGAACAGCCTCCATTTGTAACATTGGAAACATTGCTTACGAGGTGAAAAAATCACTGACGTGGAATCCGGCATCGGAAAAATTCAATGATGCGGAGGCAAATGCCTTGCTGGGTAGAAAATTGAATAAAGCGTGGGGGATAAAGTTATAAATTCAATCGCTTCTTTTCTTTGACAGCATAGTCAACCGCCCTTGCGGTCAATGCCATATAGGTTAGAGATGGATTCTGCGTAGACGTCGATGTCATGCAGGATCCATCTGTTACGAATACATTCTTGCAGTGGTGTAGTTGATTAAACGCATTCAACATCGAGGTCTTAGGATCGCGACCCATGCGGACTCCACCCATCTCATGATTCTCGTTTCCGGGTAGACGTTTCGTATCGATCGGCTGGATATTTTTGAATCCAGCGACTTCGTACATTTCCGAGAATTGCTGGTGAAAATCTTTGAGCATTTTCTCATCATTTTCGTCGTATCCGATTGAAATGCGGAGCTGAGGAATGCCGTATTTGTCTTTCAGTTGTGAATCTAGGCGCACGGTTGATTGTGCCTTTGGAATCGTCTCGCCCATCATCCCCACGTTGATGTGCCAGTTGCCTAGCTTTTGGGCTAATAAGGAATTTTTTAACGACTCACCAATGAAGTCTTTATTCGCGTTTTCGATCACGCGCGTGGCAGACAAATTACTCGCGTAGCCTCTTAGAAAATCGGTTTCTTGTTTGTAGACATTTCTAAAGCGCGGAATATAGCCGGATGTGGGCCGTTTTCCGGAAGTTGTTTTGTCTAAATCCCCATCGTATTCTGCTGTGATTCTGCCGCGGTAACTATGGAAGGCTAGGTGAGTTCCTAAGATGCCGGAGTCGTTTCCGAGACCGTTCGGGAAGCGTGAAGACGTGGAATTCAGGAGAATTAAGTTAGTGGCCAAAGGGGATGCGTTCACAAAAATGATCGACGCATAAAACTCTTCCATTTCGTTTGTCAGCGCATTTACCACCCGCACTCCCGTTGCCTTATTTTTCTTTTCGTCGTAGATAATCGAATGAACAACGGAATGTGGTTTTAGCGTTAAATTACCCGTCTGATAGGCAGCCGGCAAGGTCGCAGAATTGCTGCTGAAATAGCCGCCATAGGGACAGCCGCGCTCGCAAAGGTTGCGGTTTTGGCATTGACTTCTACCTACGGATTGGTGGATCTTATCTGCCTGGCTGAGGTTTGCTGTGCGCGCGATGATGACGTGTCGATCGGGGTATTTTTGGTTCACTATTTGGCCAAAATGTTTCTCCACACAACTCAACTCATAAGGCTTAATAAATTCCCCATCTGGCAAGATCTCTAAGCCATCTTTATTCCCGGAAATCCCGACAAATTTCTCTACATAGCTATACCATGGCGCAAGGTCTTTATAGCGAATGGGCCAGGCGACCGCGAAACCATCGCGCTCCGGGCCGGTAAAATCAAAATCACTCCAGCGCTGCGTGTGCCTGCCCCATAAAAGGGAGCGCCCGCCCACGTGATAGGCCTGAATCCAATCGTAGGGCTTATCTTGAATGTAAGGCTGTTCTCCGTCTTTGGTCAAAAAATGGGCTGTCGCCTCCGAAAAAATATAATTCTTACTCGCGATTTTGTATTCATTTTTCAGCGCTATCGACGCTTGGCCTGCATGGGGAAAGTCCCAAGGATTATGCATTGTGGTAGGGTAATCCGTCACATGTTTTACATCCCGACCGCGGTCTAAAAGCAAGGTTTTCAAGCCTTTCTCCGTGAGTTCTTTCGCGGACCATCCCCCACTAATTCCGGAACCAATTACAATCGCATCAAAACTGCGTTTTTCTTTTGTGTTCATCCTTATTCCCAGTAGTTAGAAAAGTTTTTAGCATAATGTGGCAACGCTATTTCTGGCTCTTGAATTTCAGGATGCCAAAGCTTCTCCCATTCAAAACTATAAAACCCTGTATATCCCCCACTTTTTAACGCATGTAACGCCTCTTTAACCGGGGCATTTCCTTCACCTAATAGCGTATAGGTTTCGCCTTTTTCGGTTAGCATCGCATCTTTTATGTGTGTATGAAAAATGAATTTTTTTAGTTGATTATACATCTCGGCTGGAGCTTCTTTTGTCACTGACCACATATTAAAGAAGTCCCAAACCAACCCTACATTCTTATGATTCGCTTCTTGCATAATGTACAGAAGCATGTCGCTTTTGATGACTTTTCCGTGTGATTCCAGCAACACTTTGACACCACTTGATTTCGCATAATCTCCTAGTTCAACTAAGCTTGAAATGATGGCGCCGACAGTCGCTTTTTCGTCCTGATCTTTAGGTAGGTCGTTAGGGAAAACCCGGATATATGGACAGTTTAATTGGTATGCTAAATCAATGTATTTCTTCGCATCGTCTAAGTTAATTTGGTGTTTTTTAGGGTCTAAGAAATGCATGTTTGCGGAGGAACCGAGGTTCACAATTGTAAGCTTTTTATCCTCTGCTTCCCGTCTTGTTGAAGCTATATTTGAAGCTGAAAACAGGGGGTTGTTCGGTAAATCCAAGTCTCCTTTTATGCCTCTGATTTCAATGCCGTCGTAGCGATTTGTAGAGGCGTGTTGAATGGCTTGCGAGAATGTCCAAGCGGGGCAACCTAGGGTAGAAAAGGATAGTAGGGGTTTAGTGGGAGCTGTGAAATCTAGGGCTGATAAGCCAATGAGTCCCGTGCTTTGTTTTAGAAATTCCCTTCGGTTTGCCATCTTTTCTTTGATTGAAAAGTAAATTAGAGAAAATTCTGAACATTTACCATTAGTCAGAATTCCTCTATCTTTACTTCATGATAAAACTTACTTTAACTATCCTCTTTTCTTTCTTCTTTTCGCTGTGTTATAGCCAAAACTTTCAAGTCAAAGACCTTGCTAAATCCACTGGTTTTTGGGAAGGCAAATTAACCTACCTAGATTACAGTAGCGGCAAACCCTATTCAATGGCTGCAAACATAACGCTGAGTTTAACGCAGGATCAGAAGGGATTCATCATGCTTTATGAATACCCTAAGGAACCTCATGCGAACGCGAAAGACACGACCTATGTGAAGGGCAATTTGTTTGGTAAAGATCGAATTGTTGCGTTTAAAAAAGAGAATAACGGCGACTTTCAACTCATTACCGATGTGGATGGAGAAGACGGAAATGACCACAAAAAAGCGGTTTTACGTCATACCTTTCTGTTAAAAGAGAAGCAATTTTCAATCGTGAAAGAAGTGAAGTTTGTGGGTACAGATCTGTGGATCAAGCGAAATGAATATGTATTTCAACGTCAAGTCCAAGACTCCAATCGTATGCACCGCATAGCGAAAATCAAAGTCGATGCAAAGCAACTTGATGTTTATAAAGCGCTTTTAAAAGAACAAATGAATACCGCGATAAAAGTGGAGCCGGGTGTTTTATCATACACAGCAGTGGCGGATAAAAAAGACGCTACGAGCATCATTATTTTCGAAGTTTATGCGAGTGTCGAAGCCTATCAGTCACACATTCTAACTCCTCATTTTAAGAATTATAAAGACGCGGTAAAGGACATGGTTTTATCACTCGAATTGATCGATACGGATGTAGTTTGTCTAGAAAAGAAAGAAAATTTCTGATGAAATCATTCAAAGAATCCTTGTCACAGGACGCGCCAGATCCACAGCTTTCGACGATTTTAAAAAGTCTTTGGTATGATGCCAAAGGGGACTGGGATCAAGCACATTCGTTAATCGATCATCTCGGCGATCAAGATTCGGCATGGGTGCACGCTTATTTACATCGAAAGGAAGGGGATGTTTGGAATGCAGATTACTGGTATGCTCGGGCTAAAAAGACGAGGCCGTCGTATACGTTAGAGGAGGAATGGGTAAACTTAGTTGACTATTTTATCAGAAAAATACATTAACTTCAATTTTCAACAAAAATTATAATATTGTACCTATGAAAATCAAATCAATTGTTGTGGTATGCGCCTTGCTAGCCATGACCCTATTCTCTTTCAAAGCATCGGATAAAGAGGTGCAGTCAGATAAGCGTTTTGGAGGTTTAGCCTTGTATACGGTTCGTGATGCGATGAAAGATGCACGTGCGACGTTAGAAAAAGTAGCACAAGCAGGTTATGTAAACGTTGAATCAGCGGGTTACAGCAACGGCAAATTCTATAATTTATCTCCAGCGGATTTCAAATCTCTTTTAGATGAGATGAAATTAACGCCGATTTCAGCACACCAAGGAACGGCTAATTTCGAAAACATTGATCAGCAAATCGCCGATTTAAAAGCAGCAGGATTCAAGTACTTTGTAATACCAGTTCCGCCGATGGGGTTGTTTACGTTTGATAATGTGAACAAGCGCATGGCGATGAAAGGTGGAGCTAAGAATTTGGCAGAAATCTTAGATAAATTAGGTGAGAAATGTGCTGCAGCTGGTTTACAGTTATTGTATCACAACCACGATTTTGAATTCATGAAAGACGCCGATGGAACGGTGGTAATCGATTATTTGTTGGAAAATTGCAATCCTAAGTATGTTAATTTCCAAATGGATTTATATTGGGTGACTAAAGCAGGCGCAGATCCTGTAGCCTATTTCAAGCGCTATCCAGGCCGTTTCAAAATTTGGCATGTAAAGGACATGGATGACCAAGGTCGTTTCGCTCCTGTGGGTAATGGCAAAATTGATTTCAAACGTGTTTTGGACAACAAAAAATTAGCGGGTATGCAATACTATTTTGTGGAACAAGATGCTTGTTTTAACGAAACGGCTTTAGAGGCAATCGTGATTAGCCATAAGGGTTTAGCAAAGATAGGATTTAAGTAATCTTAGTATAATTTTGCAGCCGTTATGAAAAATGATAAGGTAATAGAGTTTAGGTCTTTATGTCCTGTAGCAACCGGTTTGGATGTTTTAGGGGATAAGTGGACATTATTGATTCTGCGAGACATGTTGTTTCTTCATAAATCCACGTTTAATGAATTCAAGGCTGCTCCAGAGTTAATGCCGAGCAAGATGCTTTCGAATAGGCTTAAAAAATTGGAGTCACTTGGATTTTTAAGCAGGAAAAAAGGTGAGATAAACAAGAAAAATGTGCATTACCTTTTGGAAGAAAAAGGGATGGAAACATTTCCAATCATGGTTGAAATGGCGCTTTTTACCACCGAATTTTATTATGACCATTTAGGGGATACGTATACCGAAGTGGTAAAAACACGTATGAAAAACGACAAGGATAACTACATCAACGAGATGATTGAAAGTTATAAGTCGTTTAAAGAATCTCTTGTCATCTAATTGAAATTCAAATTGACATTACATAGCCTCCAGGTTTCTGGGGGCTATTTTTTTTGAATTTTTTCTAAAATTTATTGTACATTTTCTTTTAAGTTTCATAATGATACCTATATTTGGAAAAATATAACTCATTTAAATCCAACCTATTATTATGAAAAAACTAATCTTACCCTTGTTCATACTAGCAACCATGTTTGCTTGTAATGCACCAGAAAAAAAGGCGGAGGCGACAGCTTCATCAGATCCCAAGTCCGGAACATTTTCCTCACAAGATGAAAAGTCTGCAAAAGTGAAAGAGCTTTTGGAAGCTTATATGAAGAATGATTCTACAAAGATTTATGAGTATTATGTAGATACCGTTCAGATTTATGATCAAATGGCTGCAAACCAAGAGGGAGGTAAAACGAAGGCAAATCCAGGAGGACGCGCAGGTTTTGCGGCGAATGAACGTATGAACCATGATTTTTTCACGGACATCAAAATAACAACAGATAATATTATGACCTTAAAATTTGCTAACGGCGATGAACATACCGGAGTTTGGTGTATGTGGACGGGCAAAGGAAAGTTTACTAACAAAGAAATTTCCGCGCCATTGCATCTTGCATTTATTTGGCAAGGAGATAAAATCGTTCGCGAATACCGCTTCTTTGATCCAACTACATTGTATGCAGAAGTTGCGGCATCACAAAAGAAATAATTCACCTATTTAATCAATAATCAACATGAAAAAAGTATTCTTATCCCTAATTGTACTAGCAACGATGTTTGCTTGTACTGCACCTGAAAAAAAGGCTGATGCGGCGACTTCTGAAGATATGGAAGGTGGAAGCTATGTTTCTTTAGATGATAAAACAGCTAAAGTAAAGCAATTGATAGAGGCATATATGAAAAATGACACATCAGCAGCTCATGATTTGTATGCAGACACTCTTGTATCATATGATGGCTTTGTGAACAATGTGGATAGCCTTGATAAATTAATAGATAGCCCAGGTGGTCGCGCTGAGTTTATTAATGCGGATATGTATACGCATACCTTGTTTAGCGATATTACCATGTCCTTGAAACCAGGCGATCTTAAAACGTTCACAGGGAATAATGGTCAAGTGGCTACAGGATATTGGGGTTTATGGAAAGGCAAAGGGAAGTATACGAATGCGGAAACCAAGGTGCCTCTTCACATGATTTTATGGTGGAAAGGAGATAAAGTCGTTCAAATCTACCGCATGTTCGATCCGACTACTTTGAAGGCTGAAGTTGCGGCTTCGCAAAAGAAATAAAATAATTGATTTAGGGTTTGAGAAAAAAGGGGGGCTTTCATTGCCCCCCTTTTTTATAAAACATTGTTCGTATCCGTCGTAAATATTCGGGTACTTACCGTATACGTTCCACCGTTCGGATCTTTGTATTTCAGGTCCATGTAAAAGGCTTGGTATCCTTTCTTTACATAGGGGATGGTATATTTTGCGGTCGAGCCTTCTAATTTCACTCGGCGAGTTAGCCATAAATTATTGCGGAAATCTCGATCCGCAGACGTAGTCGCCCAAATCGCCGCCTCTACTAACTCCTCCGGTTTTGCTTGTACAGTCAGCTCAAATCCGTCTTTTCCTTTCTCTACATTCCAGGTGCTTACGGGATATTCTTTGTTTTGTAAAGTCAGACCAAAGAAGGCGCTCAATCCTTCTAGCGCCTGTTTTCCTCCCGCTAAATCGTGTCCAGCGTTTGGTACATAATGGATTAGATTTTTACCAGGGATTTGGCCAAAATAATGTTTAATAGCATCCGCCGTCCAATACGGGTCGTTTGTTGCCACAAAAATCATCTTAGGAACCGTCAGCTTTGTCCGATAAGAATAAGGGTCAACCATGGCGGTAATGGCTTTGCCGTCTGGAGATTCCGTGCTTTGCGGGATGCCAATTTTAACATAATCCTCTATCTGATCACTGTATTCCCCGTAGGTTTCAAACTGGTAGCTCAAGGTTTTTGGCATGTTCAGCATATCAATCACCATAGGCCCGATCGCCTTCACCCGCTTGTCATCAATCGCACTCGAAAGCCAAGTTGTCCAACCGCGTTTAGAAGCTCCTGAAATGACAAAATTGTTGATTTTATGCTTCGTTTTTTGTGCCACAATTTCCTGAACTGCATCCATTCCTTTTACGGCTGATTTCACCATGGGAAATAATAAAGGCCACGAATAATCCTTGTCTTTTCGGAATTCATTCAGCGTATAGGTGATTAATTCATCCTCCGTTTTTCCATCAAAAAAGGGCTGGTTAGGCACCTGCTTAATGAGCGCAACAACTGCTTTGTTTTTGATAGCAATGGTGCCTAATGCTGGCCATAATTTGTCGTCCTTACTCCAGTTAGGTAGTTCGTCTTTGTTGCTTCCTCCCGTGATAAAAAATAGCGCACCGTCATATTGCACGGTTCCCGGAATGATAATGGTGAGCTGGTGCGTCCATTTGAGTCCGCGCCATTTTTGGGAGGTTAGCAATACTTGATAGGCTTTAGTGCTACCTAGACTAGCGGAATCTTTTAATTCCCAAGAGTAGTTTGCGTCGCCATTGGTTAAATAGCTTTTTAGCGCGTTTTCTGGAGTGATTTTAGTTTGTGAAAATCCCAGAATAGGAATCAAAAGGAAGGTAATTCCGGCGAATAGATTTTTCATATTTACGTTAAATAGTTTAAGTAAATATATAAAAATAATGTTTGTCAAAGGTGTGAGGTAAATTTCTCTGCTGCTAATCCGTCTTCCCTTTAAACAGCGCCCAAATCGCCATACAGTGACCGTGGCCTAATTCAAACTCTTCTTTTAGCCAATTGGTGACGTCTGTTGCTTTAACAGAAGGAACCAGTTTCCCGTTTTGAAGAAAGCCTTTTTGTTCGGCTAAAGCTTTCAAATCGTCTGAACTTTTACCGGTTTTGGCTTGAATGTTATCGAGGTAGGCTTGGAATGACATAAATAATTGAAGGTTGGTTGCGCTAATTTATCAAATAGCCTAAAATTCCCTAAGACTAAGTGCCGTTAATTCACAAACTTCACATTCAATCCTACATACCAAGTCCGGCCATCTGCAGGCAAAATTCCTGGTCCAGGATAGCCACCAGATCTTCGGGTAAAATAGCGCGCATCTGTTACGTTGTTCACCCCAAATTTCAGCTGGGCATACTTTTTAAACTTGTAAGAGCCAGAAATATCTTGTACTTGATAGGCCGGAATTAATCCAGTTGTCGCTGCGGCATTAGGGGTAACCGTGTTGCTCGCGTCTGCAAAGGCTTGACCGATATCGCTGATTTGCCAGGTGAGGGATAGGCCTTTTTTAGAATAGGTTATTCCGTAACGATTGATTTTCTCCGGGGCATTTTCAACGCTTTTACCAGCTAAATTTCCCTCCACAATTTTGCCGTTTACTACTGACGTCGTTTTGAAGTCTTGGTAGCGCGCCTGGATGGCTGCTATGGAAGCAAACACGGACATATTCCCAAACCGTTGGTTTTTTAGCCAAGCGCTTGTAGGACTAAATTCGATATAAGCCTCTGCACCTTTGGAAACCGAATGACCTAGATTAGTGCGGTATTGGAATATCTTACCATCGTTGCTTAACTGGGAAATAGTTCCCACGCGGTTATCGTAATCGAGGTGAAAATAGTCGATATCAAAGGTCAAGTAATTCCCCACTTCTCCTCGGTAACCGAAGTCGAAATTGAAACCTTTAGCATCCGATAAGTTCGGGTCAATGATATCTGTGGTTGCAGGGGGCAATAAATCAGAGGATAAAACGGGGCGATAGGCTTGAGCGATGTTACTGTACAGTTTCGTGTTAGCGCTCACTTTATATTCTGCTCCAGCGCCTAACAAGACGAATGATCGTCCCCGGCTACTTGGGATGGCAGCAATAGGTGCACCGGCAGAACTTAGCCCAGATTGTCCCATCATGTGGGTTTCGATTTGTTCCAAACGAGCTCCTATAGTAACCAGTAACGATTCAGATGGACGCAGAATCGTCTCAGCAAAGGCCGCGTAATTCGTGTTATGGAATACGAGATCACGAGTGTATAATCCCTGAATTGCAAAGTCCATATCGTTTCCTTTGCTACCTATTCCTACTTGTTTGCGTTTCATTTCGCCTCCAAAATACCGAAGACCTGTCGCCAGCGTATTCTTCCAGCGTCCTACATTATAGTTAATTAAATAGCGTAACTCTGCTCCATTTGTTTGGTACAGATCTCGGTCCACTTGCCTGTTTCCCATAAGATCAACCTCAGTTATGGCCTTCGTGAAACCCACGGAATTACGTTCAGCAGTGGTCCCAAAATACTTCAAACTTAGCTTCGAATCTGCATTGATGACATAGTCAGCAGTCAATGCGTAAATAAACCAAGGGTTGCTAAACCAGTTTCTAGCGCGCTTGCTTTGCTGGGCGTTTTGGGCAAATTCAGCATCGGTTAAACCGCCGGCTTGTTGACTCTGTGTGTACATATAAGTCAGCTGAGCTCCTAATTTAAGTTTGTTCGATACGGCATAAGAAAGCTCGCCATGGGAGTGGTCGGTGTTAAAGTAGGAGTTTTGGCGCCATCCATTTCCTACTCTTTTCTGGTAATAGGTCGTGTAACTTAAACGCCCTGCGGTTCCCCCCACGTAATTAAAGGAGCTGAATAGGCCATTGTTTCCGGTCGTGTTTTGGCTTTCTACCACCGGTGGTAGAAAGCCAAAACACGACCGGAAACAATGGCCTATTCA
>JACCDH010050316.1_pt1 | contig 11029 bp, 10 predicted proteins | sample 7442481 | NCBI WGS metagenome assembly JACCDH01 (sample SAMN15323433, study PRJNA562643) | freshwater metagenome | isolation source: river surface water | place: USA:Blue River Watershed | collected 2017-08-15 | reverse complement strand
AGCCAGAGCGCCACACCCACGGTGAACAAGCTGTACATGCCCAGTGAAATACCGCTCACATCGCGGGTGCGGAAGGTTTGCCAAGCTTGCGGTATGAAGCTCGCGGTGGTCAGAAATGCGGCCAAGGAGCCGATCCAGTCGATGAGGTTCATTTTTGAGTCCGTGAGTGCGCGGGCGTGTGGGGTTCAGCGCGTTTTGTTGCGTTGCGCGGTGTTGGGTGGGCGAGGGGAGACAGGACCAGCATCGGTGTCGCGCACGGTCCATTCAAGCAATTGGTCGAGCGCGGCCCGTGCCTGCTGGGCATTGGGGTGGTGCAACACAGCGACGAGGCTGTAGCGCTGGCCGCTTTGGCCCTGCACATAACCCGCCACCGAAGCCACATCGCGCAGCGAGCCGGTTTTGAGCCAGGCGTTGCCAATGACCGGGGACTGGGGGTTGCGCTCTTTCAGGCGCGCGGTGGTGCCATCCACCCCGGCCAGCGAGAGGGAATCCAAAAAATGTCGGGCGTGTGGTCCGGTGTGGGCCGCTTGCAGCAAGGCCGTCAAAGCCTGTGCCGTGCTGCGCTCGCTGCGTGACAGGCCAGAACCATTCTCCAACACCGGCTCGTCGTGTCCGGCAAAGCTGTTGCGCCACCACTGCGACAGTCGTACCCGCGAAGCTTCAAAGCGCCCGGGCGCGCCCAACTCACTCGACAGTGTCAGGTACAGCTGCTGGGCCATCACATTGTTGGAGAATTTGTTGATGTCCTGAATGATCTCCGACAAGGGCAGGGACGGCGCCTCCAGCAGCAGCCGCGCCGAGGCGGGACGCGTGCCGTAGCGCACCTGGCCTGACAGTTGACCTCCCGCGCCCAGCCACAGGGCGTGTATCACGCGCGGCGCATAGGCTTCGGGTTCGGGGTAAGCAACGGGCCATTCGCGTTCGCCGCAGCTGGCGGGGTAGCGGCCCGCAAAGCGCACCTGTTGGGGTTGGCTGAAGTCGGCCTGCAGCTGGCGACGCCAATCGCTGCAAGGGGACTGACTCAGCGGCAGTTGCGTGGGAGCGGAAAAACCCGCCAAAGGCGGCTCGAAACGCACCAGCACTTGCCCGCTGGCAGTGTCGGGGGTGAACTTGTAGACCACCGCCTTGAAATTGAGCAGCAGACCGTCCGGCCCCACGTTGTAGGGGCGCAGAGGTTCGTCGTCAAAGGGCTCGCTGCGTTCGCGCACATCGAACACACTGCGGTCAAGCACGATGTCGCCACGCACCTCGCGAATGCCCGCAGCGCGCACCTGGGCCAGTAGGTCTTGCAGGCGCTCCACCACCAGCTTGGGGTCGCCGCTGCCGCGCACAATGAGCTGGCCGTGCAGCACGCCATCGCGCACGGTGCCGTCGGCGTACACCCGGTTGCGCCAAATGTGGTCGGGCCCCAGCAGGCTCAAGCCGGCATAGGTGGTGAACAGCTTCATGACCGAAGCGGGGTTAACGGGCGTTTGCGCCTGGTGCGACAAGTGCCGAGGCAAGGCTTTGGCAGACGCCGGGCCATTGGGCAGGGGGGCAATGAGCACGCTCAGGGCCGACGGGGGCACTTGCGCTTGGCGCAAGGCCTTGAGCACGGGATGCGGCAGATCGCTGTGCGCGTGGACGTTCGCTTGAGCGCTCACATTGGGCAAGCCCTGAGCGCCCGCTGAAAAAACCATCACAGCACCCCAAGCCACGGCTGCGCAAAGTGTCCGACCCAAGGCGTTGGATGGGGGTGTCCAACCCGGGCTGCGTTTGATGCTTGGAAAGGGGCTTTGCGCGTTGGGCGAGGTCATGGGTTGAGTCTAACGGGCGGGGCCCGAAGCGCTGGGGCCGTATGATCCGGGCCATGCGATTTTCTTCAAAAACCGTGGGCATGGCCTCGGCCGTCATCACGGTGCTCATATGGACCGGTTTCATTGTCATTGCACGCGCCTCGGCATCCCGGGGCTTGCTGCCGCTGGACATTGCACTGGCCCGCATCATTGGGGCCAGCAGCATCTTGTTGCCTTGGGCATGGTGGCTGATGCGTCCGGCGCGCCAAGCGGGCCAAAAAGTCGGCTCTTTGGGCGGTTTGTCGCCGCTGCCTTTGACCCCAACCCTGCAGGCAGGGGTTTTCGGCGGTTTGCTTTATGCGGTGCTGGCGTATACGGGCTTCTTTTTTGCGCCTGCCTCGCATGCGTCGGTGCTGTTGCCAGGCAGCTTGCCTTTGTGGACCACCTTGCTGGCCTGGCTGGTGTTGCGTGAAAAAGTGTCTTCGGGCCGTGCGTTGGGTTTGGGCTTCATTGTGTTGGGCGATGTGCTGGTGGGCGGTGCGAGCTTGCTCATGGCGTTTGACGGTGGCGAGGTCTGGAAGGGCGATTTGCTCTTCATGTCGGCAGCTTGTTGCTGGGCGGCCTACAGTGTGAAGGTGCGTCGGCACGGGCTCGATGCGGTGCGTGCCACCATGGCCATTACTGCCTTTGCGTTTGTGAGCTTTGTACCGGCGTATCTGGCCTTGATCGGCTTCGGGGTCTTGCCCACCCATTTGCCACAAGTGCCGTTGACTGAAGTGTTGTTTCAGGCGGTATTTCAGGGCGTGGGCTCGGTGGTGATTTCGGGTATTACCTTCACGCAAATGGTGCGCCACTACGGCGCGGTGCGCTCGACCATGATCACGGCGCTGGTGCCGGGTTTGTCGGCTTTGGGCGCGGTCTGGTTTTTGGGTGAGCCGATGCACTGGAATTTGCTGGCGGGGCTGACGCTGGTGACAGGCGGTATTTTGTTTGGCGTGCGTCAGGCCCCAAAGCCTGCGCCCCAGGCGTCTGTGGTTGCGGGTGTGGTCGAGACCGGAGGCAAGCCATGAGCGCACCCCAGCCCACAGGACGCTGGTTGGCCTTTGACACCAGCACCGACGTGCTGTCCCTGGCGGTGGCCCGCGATGGGCAAGTCTGGACACAAACCTTGCCCGGCGGTGCGCAGGCTTCCAGTGGGCTGATCCCCGCCGTGCTGGCCATGCTGGCCGAGGCCGACATGCCGCTGGCCTCGCTCGATGCCATCGTGTTTGGTCGGGGGCCCGGTTCGTTCACGGGTTTGCGCACGGCCTGTGCTGTCGCCCAGGGCCTGGCGTTTGGTGCCGATTTACCGGTGTTGCCGGTCGATACTTTGCTGGCCGTAGCCGAAGAGGCCCGGTTTGAACAATGCCAAGCAGGGCGCATTCAACCCGATGCGCCGCTGACGGTGCTGGCCTTGCTCGATGCGCGCATGGACGAGGTCTACAGCGCGGTCTACCGTTGGGAGCCTACATCGTGTGCGGATGGGCAGGCACAGGGCCAGTGGCAAACGGTCTCGCCTTTGCAGGTCAGCGCTCCCGAAAAAATCCACAGCCCGCAGGGCGGTGCCATGTTGTTGGCGGGCAATGCATTTGCAGCCTATGGCGAACGCTTGCCCCAAGGTGCGCATGGCGTGGCTTTGCCCACGGCGGCGGCCTTGCTGCGTTTGGCCCCCGCTTTGTGGGCGCAAGGCCTGGCGGTACCTGCCGATCAGGCCATGCCGCTGTACATCCGCGACAAAGTGGCCAATACCACCGCCGAGCGCGAGGCCATGAAAGCCCAAGCCGCCAGTGCCAATGCGGACAAGCCCGCATGACGGATTCGGGCATGAAGTTGGACAAAAAAGCAGCGGTGGCAGAAGTTTCCGAGGCCACGCGCAACGCGGTCACGCTGGCACCCATGACGCTGGACGACCTCGATGCGGTCATGGCCATCGAGCAAACCGCTTACAGCCACCCTTGGTCGCGTGGCAATTTTCGGGATTCGCTGAACCCGCTGTTTGATGCCCAATGCCTGTGGCTTGAAGGCAAATTGCTGGGTTATTTTCTGGCCATGCGCGGGTTTGAAGAGATGCATTTGCTCAACATCACCGTCGCTCCCGCACGGCAAGGCCAAGGCTGGGGCCACATGATGCTGGACGCCCTGTCGCTCATGTCGCGCCATGAGGGTGCGCAATGGCTGTGGCTGGAGGTGCGCCAGAGCAACCTGCGCGCCTTGCAGGTGTATGAGCGCTACGGCTTCAAGCAGGTCAGCATCCGCAAGGATTACTATCCTGCAGACCGCCAGCAACGTGAGCATGCGGTGGTGATGAGTTTGAAACTGTGAGCCTGAACATGAGCGACCCCACCCGATTTGACCTTGATGAACGCCAACGCGCCATGCTGGCCGAGATGGGGGTGCGCGTGTGGTGGCCCCAAGCGCAGGTAGAGGTGCCGGTGCAACCCGAGGCTTCGGCTTTGCCAACTGCTGCGCCTGTAGTTTCGGCCCCGTCCGTAGCGAAGCCCATGCCGCCCGCCGAGCTGCCTGCTGCCACGCCGCGTCCTGCGCCCGTTGCAACGCCGGTTGCGCGACCTACCCCCGCTTTGCCCGTTCAGGCCGCTGTGGTGGTGACGGGCAAGCCCTTGGCCGACGGCGTGGACCGCATGGACTGGAGCACCCTGCAAGACACGGCGGCGGCTTGCCAAGCCTGTGATTTGTGTGGCCAACGCAAGAAGTCGGTGTTTGGCGTGGGTGATGTACAAGCCGACTGGATGGTCATCGGGGACCCGCCGGGGGAAGACGAAGAACAGCAAGGCGAACCTTTTTCCGGTCAGGCCGGGCAGTTGCTCGACAACATGCTCAAAGCGGTGGGCTTGGCCCGCAAGGCGCATGGCGAAGGCGGCGTTTACATCACCAATGCCGTCAAGTGCCGCCCCCCGGGGCGCAACCCGACGCTGCAAGAGCTGAGCACCTGCGCGCCCTATCTGGCACGCCAAGTGGCGCTGGTGCAGCCCAAAGTCATTGTGGTCATGGGCCGCTTTGCCGTGCAATCGGTGCTGCAAAGCTCGGAGCCTCTGGGCAAGCTGCGCGGGCAGTTGCACACTTTCCAAGGCGTGCCCGTGGTGGCGACCTACCACCCGAGCAGCCTGCTGCGCAGCCCAGCAGACAAAGCCAAGGCCTGGGTTGATCTGTTGCTGGCGCTCAAAGTGGTGCGTGGCCAGTAGGGCTGGCCAGCGCCCTGCGCGGCAGGCTTGTCGCGACCTGGTCAGTAGACGGTATGCGCCTGCGCTACCATGCTCGCCATGACCTTGAGCCGACAACAAATCACGCTGCTGATCCTGCTGACCTTGGTCTGGGGTTTCAATTGGCCCATGCTCAAGCTGGGTGTCAGCCACTATCCCCCTTTGTCTTTTCGCAGTCTGAGCATGTGGATGGGCCTGCCTTTTCTGGCGCTGGTGCTGCAGCTCAAGAAAGTCCCCTTCAAAATCCCGATGGCCGATTGGAAAGAGCTTTTCATGCTGGCCACCACCAACATGCTGGTGTGGCACGTTTTGATCATTCTGGCGGTGCAAAACCTCTCGAGCGGTCGCTCCGCCATCCTCGGCTACACCATGCCAATTTTCTCAGCCATGATTGGCGTGTTGGCCTACGGTGCCGCGCTGCGCTGGCGCGGTTGGTTGGGGGTGGGCTGCGCCGCCTTGGGGGTGGTGCTTTTGCTTTGGCATGAACTCAGCGCCATCGCGGGCAAGCCTTTGGGGGTAGTTCTCGGTCTGGTGGCTGCTGCCTTTTGGGGCTTGGGCACGCAGCAAATCCGTCACACCCGGATTCAAGTGCCCACGCTGGCCATTGTGTTCTGGATGACATGCATGAGCACTGTACTCATGAGTGTTCTGGCATTTGTGTTCGAGCGTGACCGTTGGGGCCCGCCCCCTGATGTGGCCTGGATGTCGATCATTTACAACGCCTTTGGTGTGTTTGTGTTTGCCCAGGCCGCCTGGTTGTCCCTGGCGCGCAATTTACCGCCGCTGGCCTCCACCTTGAGCGTGATGTTCATTCCGGTGCTGGGGGTTTTCAGTGGGGCTTACTTTCTCCATGAAGCCCTGCATTGGCAGGATTGGGCGGCCATCGTGCTGATTGTGCTGGCCATTGCTTCGGTGCTGTGGCCCGCCAGCACCAACCCTGCACCGACGCGTTCGCCCACTGACCACTGACCGCTGACCGCTGACCGCTGATTTCACATGACTCAGGACTTGACCCGCTTGAACGCCGCTTCCCTGCAACGGGCCTACGCGCAGGGCCTGTGCGACCCTGTGGCCGTGACCCGTGCCCACCTGGCGCGCATTGCGCAGCGCAACCCGACCTTGCATGCCTTTGTGCATGTGTGCACTGATCTGGCATTGCAGCAGGCCCAAGCCAGCGCACAGCGATGGGCCAAGGGGCAGCCGCTCGGGCCGCTGGATGGCGTGGTGATGGCCCTGAAAGACAACATCGACGTGGTCGGCATGCCGTGCACCGCTGGCACAGCGGCCTACGCGCAGCGCATGCCTGAGCGCGATGCGCAGCTGTACCAGAGGCTGCGTGCAGCGGGCATGGTCTTGCTGGGCAAACTCAATATGCACGAGGCCGCCTTGGGGGCCACCACCGACAACCCCGTCTATGGCCGCTGCATGAACCCTTTGCGCGAGGGCTACACGCCAGGCGGCTCCAGTGGTGGCTCGGCGGCTGCGGTGGCCGACCACCTGTGCACCATCGCCATGGGCACCGACACCATGGGCTCGGTTCGCATTCCGGCCGCATACTGCGGTGTGATGGGCATGATCCCCACCCGAACGCGTGTGCCCATGGACGGCATCGTTCCCTTGAGCCCCACGCTGGATGTGGCAGGACCTTTGGCGCGCAGTGGACAAGACCTGGCACAAGTGATGGCCTGTCTGTTGGGCGTGAGCCTGACGTCTGCACCCGACGCCAAGTGCTGGCGCGGTTTGCGCGTGGGCATCTTGCCGCAGACGAGCGAGGTGGAGATGGCCCCGGCCGTTCAGTCGGCTTGGGAGGCCATGCAACATCGCCTGCAGGCACAAGGCGCTCTGCTGCAAACCGTGGTCTTGCCCGACTGGTCTCCTGCCCGCAACCGTTTGCATGCCCTGCTCATGAGCGAGTGGGAAGGCGCAGCGTATTGGCAGGGTGCCTTGGGGCCCGAGTTGCCGGGGTTGAGCCTTGGCCTGCAAAAAATGCTGCATTACGGCTCCCGTCTGCCGCTGCCCAAGCGGCAGGACAGTCAGGCCGCCATTGACGGCTTGCGTGCGCAAGCCACGCGTCTGTTTGCAGACATCGATGTGTTGCTTTTACCCACCACACCGCACACCAGTTTCGCCCATGCCGAAGCTGCGCCCGCCAGCCAGGCCGATTGGGCGTGTCTGGCCAACATGCTGGGGGCACCTGCTTTGTCTTTTCCTTGTCCGACGGCTGACTTGCCGGTGGCCTGCCAGTTGTTGGCGGCTCCGGATCAGGACGAACGCCTGTTGTCCCTGGCTTGTGCGCTCGACATGTTTTGGGACTGAGACCACGTTAGCAAGCAGTTCCATAAACGCGCAGTTTCATCATCCTGGGGCAACGCCAGTACCGCGTTGATGAGTTGCCGGGCCTGCAAATTTGTGCAACCGCTGGCCTCCAGCAGTTGTGTGGCTTTGGCTTTCACCTGTTCCGGGCTCAAGGGGTTTTCCGGATCGCCCAGCACGTTCACCACCTCGCTGGTGTGAGTCGCGCCGCCTTTCATCCGAAGTTGCAACTGTGCACCAAAGCTGTGTGGGTACGCCTGTTCCTGGGCGGGGCCGCAAGCCAGCGTCATGCGTTCGCGCAGTGCGGTGCAGAACGAGTCTGTCAGTGCCTCTGGCGCAGTGGCCTCCAGCCCGAAACTGCCATGGCAAAGAGCCCAGGCCACACCATGCTGCAAGCTGAATTTGCCTTGCAAAGGTGTTTGCGGGCAAGGTTGATCAGCAAACGACAGCGCCACCGCATAAGTTTGCAGATGCATGTGTTCGATTTGCTCGGGATCGATCCCTTTTGCGTGCAGTTGCAAGGCGCACTCGATGGCCGGGTGCACATGCCTGCAGGCAGGCCAGGGCTTGAAGCTGACCTCGTGCAAGCGCCAGGCGCGATCGGGTGTCGCTTGCAGCAGCGTCTGTGCAAGGGCGGTGTCTGTTTGGCCCGCGGTGGCCTTCAGCCAGCCCAAAGGGCCTTCCAGAATGGACAAAGGCCCGATCATGCCCGCTGCCGCCAGATCGGCGGCCACCAGACCCGCTTGTGCACTGTGGCCCGTGGCCATTTGCTTGGCCAAGCCGGGCTCAAGGCGGCATTGCCACAGGCCTGCCGACTGCATGCCCGCCAAGGCCAGGGCGTGTTGTGTGCGCTTGGCGTCCAGACCGAGCACGTGGGCGCAGGCCATGGCGCTGGCAAAGACGCCCGTTGTCGCGGTGCTGTACCACTGGGCGTAGTGTGCTGGCCCGCTGAGCAGGCCGAGCACGATCCCGGTTTCATAGCCCACCACCACCGCATCGAGCAAGGTTTGGGCGCTGGCGTTTTCGCGTTGGGCCATGGCCAGCACGGCCGGAATGACCGTGTCGCCCGCATGCACCACGGCTTCGCGGTGCACATCGTCCATTTCATGGCAGCTGCCCAGGCTGCCGTTCCAGCGGGCGGCCTCTGCCGCCTGCAAGCCGCTGTGTCCGCAGACCCAAATGGTGCCAGGCGCTTGCTGGGCTGCCCATCGCCGCAGTACATCGCCCAGCTCGCTTGTTTGTCCCAAATGCGCACAACCCATCCAGTCGATCAGCTGCAGTGCCGCACGTTGGCGGTCATGCAGGCGGATAGGCCTGCGCAAAGACGCCACCAGCCATTCGCTCCAGGGCGTTGGGGTGGCGCAGCGCATCACATGCCCTTGAATTGGGGCGCTCTTTTTTCATTGAAGGCCAGCACGCCCTCACGCCGATCTTCGGTGTCCACCAGCTGGTTGTAGGCCTCGATTTCAAACCGGTAAGCCGTGCGCAACTCCATTTGGCCGCCGTAGCGGATGGACTTTTTGACTTGCCGCACCGACAGCGGCGCATTGCGCGCCAGTGTTTGGGCTGTGCGCAGTGTTTCGCTCAACAACTGATCGGGGTCGATCGCTTGATTGAGCAAGCCCCACGCCAGCGCCTGCTCGGCGGTGAAGGCTTGCCCCGTCATGATGAGCTCCTTGGCGCGGCGCTCGCCGATGGCGCGGGGCAGGTTTTGCGTCCCGCCCATACCGGGCATGATGCCCAAGGTGACTTCGGGCAAAGCAAAGCGTGCGCTGTTGCTGGCGTAAATGAAGTCGCAGCACAAGGCCAACTCCAGACCGCCACCATATGCATGGCCGTTGACGGCAGCGATCACGGGCAGCGGCAAATCCACTAAGGCCCAAGACACGCGTTCAAAGATCTCATGTTGGTGCGTCCACTGCGCGCGCGTCATGCCATTGCGCTCTTTCAGGTCACCGCCAGCGCAAAATATTTTAGGCCCTGCACCGGTCAAGACCACGCAGCGCACGCCCTGCGCATCGTCGGTCAGGCGCAGCCACAGGTCCAGCAATTCCTGCCCCATGCGCGTGTTGATGGCATTGCCGACATCGGGGCGGTTCAGGGTGACCTGCAGCACGCCATCGTCATGCCTTTGCAGTTGCAAGGTGTTCCAATTTTCAGGAAGTGCCATGTGTGCCAATGCCTTCAATACGATTTGGGCATGCCCAAGACATGCTCGCCGACATACGACAGGATGAGGTTGGTCGAGATGGGGGCTACTTGGTACAAGCGGGTCTCTCGGAACTTGCGCTCGATGTCATATTCAGCAGCAAAGCCAAAGCCGCCATGGGTTTGCAGGCAGACGTTCGCTGCTTCCCATGAGGCATCGGCGGCCAGCAATTTGGACATGTTGGCCTGTGCTCCACACGGCTGCTGGGCATCGAACAAGCGGGCCGCTTCGTAGCGCATCAGGCTGGCCGCCTCCACATTGACAAAGGCCCGGGCAATCGGGAACTGGATGCCCTGATTTTTGGCAATTGGGCGGTCAAACACCACGCGCTGGTTGGCATAGTCTTTGGCCTTGTCCACAAACCAGTAGCCATCTCCAATGCACTCGGCCGCGATCAGAATGCGTTCGGCGTTCAGGCCATCCAGGATGTATTTGAGCCCCTTCCCTTCTTCGCCAATGCGGTTTTCAACCGGTATTTCCAGGTTGTCGATGAAGATTTCGTTGGTTTCGTGGTTGACCATGTTGCGGATGGGTCGCACCGTGATGGATTTGCCCACGGCCTCGCGCAAGTCCACCAGGAACACCGACAGGCCTTCGGATTTTTTCTTGACCTCGGCCAGTGGCGTGGTACGTGCCAGCAGCAGCATGTAGTCCGAGTGCTGCAGGCGCGAAGTCCAGACCTTTTGGCCGTTGACAATGTAGCGGTCCCCTTTGCGCTCGGCAAAAGTCTTGAGCTGGGTGGTGTCGGATCCGGTGGTGGGCTCGGTCACTGCCATCGACTGCATGCGCAACTCACCGCTGGCGATCTTGGGCAGCAGCGCTTCTTTTTGCGCCTGAGAGCCGTGGCGCACCACGCAGCCCATCACGTACATCTGGCCATGACAGGCACCCGAGTTGCCACCGGCACGGTTGATCTCTTCCATGATCACGCTGGCTTCTACCAAGCTCAGGTTGGAGCCACCGTATTCCTCCGGGATCAAGGCCGACAACCAGCCAGCCGAGGTCAAGGCTTGCACGAATTTCTCGGGAAACGCGCGGGCCTCGTCAATCTCTTGCCAATAGCGCGAGTCGAACTGGGAGACTACGCTGCGCACGCCATCGCGCAGGGATTCAAAGTTGTTTTCTGTGTGCATGGTTTTCTCAGTTGGGTGCGTATTGCTGGCCACCATCGACGTGCAAGACCGTGCCGCTCAGGTAGCCGCACACGGGGGATGAGCAATGTACGGCAAGGCGTGCAATTTCGTCAGGTTCGGCCAAACGGCCAAAGGGCAATTTCTGTGTCATTTCCTGCCAGCGCGAGGCATCGCCCAGCTTGCTGGCGGCTTGCTGCTTGAGCACACCTTCGATGCGGTCGCTGCGTGTGGGTGAGGGGTTGATGCCCAAGACGCGCACGCCCTGGCGCACGCTACCAGCACCAATGTCTTGGGTGAACGAGTTCAGGGCACCGTTGGCCGCAGAGCCGCAGATGTACTCGT
>JACCDH011175695.1_pt1 | contig 11030 bp, 10 predicted proteins | sample 7442481 | NCBI WGS metagenome assembly JACCDH01 (sample SAMN15323433, study PRJNA562643) | freshwater metagenome | isolation source: river surface water | place: USA:Blue River Watershed | collected 2017-08-15 | reverse complement strand
CTGAAGCAAACCGATATTGACATTTATATTGCAACCAATAAGAGAATTGTACCTACCAAGAGTATATTGAACCACCTTGGATGGAATGACTACTTTAAGAAGGCATACGCTCTTGATTATTTCCAGCCAAATGTAGTGGATAAATCAACAATGCTTTCACAAGTTGCGCATGAGTTAAAAAAAGATTCTAAGAATTTATTTTATGTCGGTGACCGACTAGATGATGCTGATGCTGCCAAAGACAATAATATGTCATTTTTATGGGCGTCTTGGGGTTATGGAGAATTTGTGGAATCGATGGATAAGAGTTCTATAGTAAATTTTCCGAAGCAAATTCTTGAATCGATCTCAATATTTCAATGAAATCAGAGAAATTTGATGGATTCAAGAAACGAACATGATAAATTAACTATGTTATGCCTCCACGCATATGACGCAGATTAATTACCTCAAAGGGAAATGGTTTGGTTGTGACCGTCACTTAAGCTTGGGTCTACATTGCAGGGATAAATTATCTCTAGCCAACAATATTCTACATGGTGCATGTTTGCGGATAGTTTGAGACAGCCTCAGATTTTTTTCGATAACAAAAATAAGAAAGAGCCTTCTGCTTTTGTGTTACACATTGACCACGAGCAGACTTACTTGCCGAAGTTTTCGAGTAGTGTGACCAGGACAGGTCACTTTGAGTCTAACCAGATTGACCGTATGACGCTCGAGATAAATTATTTTCAGAACTTGTCCTTTGACGACTGACGCAAGAACACCTTATGCATGTATTCGTCACTGGCGGAACCGGATTTTTTGGCAAGGCGCTGCTTCGTTACTGGTCAACCGCAGACTTGCCGGAATTAAGCGCCGCGCGCTTTACGCTGCTCTCTCGCGATCCGGATCGGTTTCGTGCCGGTTATGGTGACTTGTTGGCTGGATTGAATGTGCGCTTGGTTGCAGGTGATATCCAACGCCCTGAAACGTTACCGTCTGGGGAATATAGCCATATCTTGCATGCCGCAACAGATTCGACCTTTGGGCCACAACTGACGCCTTTGCAGCGCTACGACCAGATAGTTGATGGCACGCGAAACATTCTTGATTTCGCAGTAGCGCAGAAGGTCAAACGTTTTTTGTTGACAAGTTCCGGTGGTGTTTATGGTGCTCAACCTGCTGAAATGCAACAACTACCGGAAGACTATAACGGGATGCCTGATCCGCTTAATCCTAGCCATGCATACAGCGTGGCCAAGCGTTGCGCCGAACATCTGTGCGCCTTGTACCAAGAAAACCATGGGTTGGAAACGGTGATTGCCCGTTGCTTTGCTTTTGTGGGACGTGATTTACCCCTAAATGTGCATTTTGCTATCGGTAACTTTATTCGAGACGCGCTGTTTGCACCTGAAATAACCGTTGCAGGTGATGGAACACCAATTCGCTCATACATGGATCAGCGCGATTTGGCGGCATGGTTATTTGCCTTGCTGCAAAGAGGTGAGGCGGGACAAGCCTATAACGTTGGATCGGATGAAGCGATTTCTATTCGGGACCTTGCGTATCTGGTGAGGGATTTACTGGCGCCAGATAAATCAGTTCACATAATGGGAACACCAAAACTGAATAGCTTTCGCAATCTTTATGTACCCTCTATCTCCAAGGCATCTGCTGACCTTGGGTTGAAGTTAAATTGTCCACTAGCAAAATCTGTTCAAGAGGCTGCGAGTTACTCAGGCCTATGTCAAAAACCTTGATGTGGGCTTTATCGAACCAGGATAGAGGGCAGACATGATTGATGCTCAAAAACTTCGCTATTTGGCTGTTGGTGGAGTCAATACCGTGCTTGGCTATGCCATTGTTGTTGCTGCCTACCAGCTTTTGGCAAACTCACTGCACATAGTTGTCATTGGAATAATCGCCAACATCGTTACGATCAGTTTTTCATTTATGACGTATAAAACATTGGTCTTTAGAACTCGAGGACAATGGCTGAAAGAGTATTTTAAGGCTTATGTCGTTTATGGCAGCGTGGCAATATTCGGAATTTTTTTTCTATGGCTTTTTGTGAATGAGTTGGGATTTTCCATTTGGGTAGCACAAGGACTTGTGATCTTGTTGACTGTTACTGCTTCCTATATTGGGCATGCTCGCTTTACCTTTCGTGCCAAAGTGCATGTTGATGATTGAATGGAAAAAATTGTGAAATCAAAAATTTTATTAAGTATCATTTCGCCCTGCTACAATGAAGAGGCGAATATCGATGAACTTTACGCGCGCGTAACTAAAATAATTAAACAATATACACAATATGAATTCGAATACATTTTTATTGATAATGCCTCAACAGATGGAACTGTCGCACGATTAAAGGCTATTGCAAAAAAAGATACACAGGTAAAGGTGATAGTTAATACGCGTAACTTTGGACATATTCGCTCGCCTTATTGGGGTATTCTACAAACAAAAGGCGAAGCAACTATCTACCTTGCCTCAGATCTGCAAGACCCCCCAGAACTGATTCCGCAATTCATTGAAGAGTGGGAAAAGGGTTCCAAGTTGGTGCTTGCTACAAAGCCGGTGAGTCAATCTAAATTCATAATACATTTTTTGCGCAAGACCTATTACCGAGCGCTAGATGCCATCTCAGATGTGAAGCTGGTTTCTGACATCACAGGTTTTGGACTCTATGATAAAGTTGTTCTAGATAAAATTCGGGAAATCAATGATCCTTACCCCTATCTACGTGGACTTATATGTGAATTGGGTTATGAGATTAAAACTATTGCATTCAAACAGCCGCGCAGGCTTCGTGGAATATCAAAGAATAACTTCTATACCCTTTATGATATTGCTATGCTAGGCGCCATAAGTCATTCACTAGTGCCAATACGAGTTGCGTCATTTTTGGGTTTTGCGTTAGGTTCATTAAGTGTTATTACAGCGCTAGTTTATTTATTTTTAAAATTAATATACTGGAGTGATTATCCTGCTGGTATGGCACCTTTAGTTATCGGTGTTTTTTTTATGTTTGGAATATTACTTTTCTTTATTGGTATCTTGGGTGAATATGTTGGATCAATTCATAATTATCTCCAGCGTCGGCCAGTTGTGGTCGAACGTGAGCGAATAAACTTTTAAGAATCCCCCTATTGGCATAATGATTTTGAAATGTTAATCTGACTGAGCTGTCATAGTAAACATATAAAAATCAACCTATAGCTATACCTAAGTATGAATTATTGTTGTTGAATAGGAAAGAATAAATTACAAATGAGAATAAATTTTAATAATACATACATGTATTTGTTGCTACCATTTACACTTTTAATTTTTGAATTAATAAATATTAGATATGTCTTTCCAATAACGGAGGGATGGTGGGAAGTTTATGCGTGGTTAAATTCAACTACAAACTCGTTATACGAAGAAGCGGGGCTAAAATTCCCGCCATTATTTGTATTGATAATTCAGTTTTTATCTATAAATCTGAATTTGACAATTTTCGAAACCCGGATAATTTTTGTTATTGTTAAGCTAATAACAATTATTTTTACATATTATTGGTTGAGGAAGTATTTTGATCGAAATTCATCATTAATTGGATCTGCTATACCCTCATTTTTAATATACGCAAATCCTGTATATTTAACAAAAGATTATCATTCCATTGTTGCTTTGCTTGTATCGGCGATTCTTTTATTGATTTCCAGATCTATTGCAAAGGATAACGTTAATAAACTAATATTATTTATAATTGGGTTTGTGGCTGGAATCTTGTTGCTTACAAAACAAAATGTTGGGCTTTTCCTATCTGTTGGAATACTGGTATATTATCTTAAAACATATGTTGATCTAAATATTATTAAATCAAAAACAGCGGCTTTTGATTTTTTGATCGGGTTAATTGGTTTTATTACTCCAATACTTGTGATTGGTTATTTGGTCCCTGATTGGTATTCAATTTTCTCTCAGAATGATTCGAAGGGGTCGTATTTCACAGTTATATTTAGATTTTTGCTAGATAAGTCTATAGCGTTTCAGATTCTGTTGGCTTTATTAATAATTGCAATTGCAGCGATCATCTTCAAAAATAAAATTTTTAGATCGTTTTATGTTTTAAATATCGATCTAATTCAGGTCTGCTTTTTCATTATTTCATTGGCGCTTATTCCTTTATCTATTATCTCTAGTATCCCTTTTGTTGCTATCTCTTTGGCTTGGCCTGTTGTATATTGTATGTTGATTAATGAGTTCGGCAAGCTGGAGCAAAGCACAAAAAATATTTGGATTGTGCTTTTTGCTTATGCATATTGTGGAACAAACACCGCTGGATTTAACTTTGTTTCGATTGATTATTTGATTGCATTTTATTTTGCATCAACATTTTATTTACTCGGGCAAACTAAATATAAAATATATCTGAATAAATTCTATTCCCCATTATTTATTTTGCTGTTAATGTTCTTTTATGTGTTTGTAGTGAAATTTTCCTCTGGAAATGGATACAATTGGTGGGGCCTTAAAGCTGGCGGTTTATTTGAATCAACTGAAAAAATTGATCATCCATTATTGAAAAATATTTATACAGACCCAAAAACGGCCGAGATGTTGAATGTTGCTTTGCAAAATGATTCATTAATGAGCCATGATGAAAAAATATTTTCTTATCCATCCATCCCGATCCTATATTTATTGACTAATAAACTTCCAGGAGGCGCACCTGTTTTATGGTTTGATGTCTCTGGTAATGTTGAAGCAAAAAAAACTTTGAAAATATTGGAAAAACAAAATCCAAGATTTATATATTGGCTCAGACCACCTGATTATGTTTATAACGGTCACTTCAACTTAAGAAAGCAAGATCCTGGAATGGTTATTGTTGACGATTGGTTAATCAATGCATTGAAATCCAATAAATATCAAATCAAAAAAATGATACCTTCCTTTGATATAAATCATAAATACATAACTAAAAAATTTAATGCGTCACTATCAATGAATTTTATTTATCACTTTGATAATAATGGACACTCGGATTTATGTATTAAAATTAAAGGTTGTAGTCAAAATTTTAATTTATATTCATTTTCATCTGGAACTGGTTATGAAGAATTTATTAGAGAAAGTTTGGCTTTATTGGTGTCATCTGATTATATTTTTTATGTTCTTGAGAGGAATCCACTTTAATATTATTGGAAATAATAAATTTAAGGTAATTTAATGCATTAACTTAAAATAAAATTTTTGAATTATCAATAGAAGTCGACTAATTTTAAAAAAATTTAATAAATAAATTTTTACATTTTTTTAAATTTGTTATGCATTTATTCAAATTAGTATGCTGAGATAGTCTTTTGCTTCTAAGTAAAAAACAAAGTTCGATAGTGGTGTTTCAGCGAATATGGCAGGCTTTTGCGGGCCTAGTAACGGCGATATTTGTCGTTCATACTTTGTCGCCTGAAGCCCAAGGTTGGTATTACAGCCTGATTAATGCTGTTGCATTATTTACATTATTTGATCTTGGTTTATCGCTGATATTAGTTCAGCGAAGCGCATCCTTGCATAATGGCTTGGTGCTTTCTTCAGCGGGTGAACCTATCGGTGATAACGCAGATAAGTTTCGTGCTTTAGCCTCGTTTTCTTATCGATGGTATCGTACTATTTCGGTATGTTTTGTTTTTTCGATTTTCCCGTTGGGTTTATATTATTTTTCTAGTTTGGACTTGAGCTATGCACCGGATATGTGGCCGATTCTCTGGTTAGCTCTAGTTTTTGTGAGTGCAGTCAATTTGTGGCTTTTACCGTCGCTCTCGCTGGTTGAGGGAAGTGGTGACTTTGTCTCTGTGTATGGACTGCGTTTAGCACAATCTGTGCTCGGCTCGCTGGCCTGCTGGTTCGTGCTTTTTTTTGATGAAAGTGCCTGGGCTAGCTTGGCAGTACCACTTGTGGGAGCGGCTCTAGGTTCATACTGGTTGTTCTTTCGTAAACCGTATTTGTTTCGCTTGCGGTACGAACAACCAATGTTGGAAGATAGGGCTGCGCTATGGTCTCAGCAATGGCGATTGGGTATGTCGTGGTCCAGTGGTTATTTGCTCACCCAGATTTATATACCTATTTTATTTGCTTTTGATGGGCCTGTTGCAGCTGGTCAGCTAGGCTTGACTTTGGCCATTGCTAATATGATCGCCATTATCAGCCAATCATGGATAACATCTGCTTATCCACAGATGGCATTTTTTTCAGTTCAGCAGAGTTGGTATACCCTCTCTTTAATTTTTCGACGAGCTATTTTAATCAGTCTAATTTTTTATTTACTGGCTGCACTTAGCTTGAGTTCGATTTTGATGCTCCCCTCAATCACACATTATGCACAGCGCTTACTGCCGCAGCCGGCATTGCTAGTTCTGCTTGGTGCAATTTTTATAAATCAGATTTGTGCAGCGTTGGCCGCTCATATTCGTGCATCGGGTCGTGAACCATTTGTCTGGATATCTTTGATGACAGCCTTGCTGACGCTGCTTGGGGCTCTGGTGTTTGTGGGTGATTATGGCGTTAATGGACTCGTGATGGTGATGCTGATCGTTCAAATCTTATTTGCCTTACCATTGTATATTTGGGTGTGGCGCGTTCAGCGAAAGAAGTTGGAGTGCGGATCATGAACATCCCTTTGTTGACAATATCAGTTCCAACCTACAATCGCTCTAGTTATCTCGCGATTTTGCTTAAACAACTTCGTAAGGAAATCGCATCTCTTGCAGAACCTGATGCTGTGGAGATTATTGTCTCTGACAATGCAAGTCTGGATGACACGGCCCTGGTGGTGAAGCGGGCAATTGAGGGTGGTCAAAATCTACGTTACTTACGTAATGCCGAAAACATAGGTTCTGATCGAAATATAGCCCAGGCTTTTAATGAGGCCAGAGGGTGCTATGTACTTATCATGGGCGATGATGATATTCTTGTGGATGGCGCATTAGGTACACTTTTGAATAAGTTGACACAGTCTTCGCCCGCCGTGCTTTTGCTACGCGCATACGGTTATGACAGTGATTTTGAAAAGGAATTACCCAAGAGGGGTGGGGGGTATTCAGAGTTCGACAGTGCTGGTAAATTTCTACGTAAAGCGGGAGCGCAAATCACCTTGATATCGGCATGTGTCATTCACAAGAAGATAATTGAACCTCTGGACGCGAATAAATTTATTGGTGATAATTTGGTCCAAGTGCATCTGGTGTTAAATGCATTATTGTCGGGTTCTAAATCTATTATCTCTAATGAATATTTCGTTGCTTGTAAAAGAAACAACTCGGGTGGATATGTTTATGCGGAGGTATTTGTAAAAAACCTCGGCTATATTCTCGACCATTATGTAAATTTTGTATTGACCACTCTTGATGTTGCGAATTTTGAAAATCATTTACTTAGGGTTCATCATCCCTACTATGTTTGGAGAAATATAAAGCTGGGTGGCCAGTTCCGAAAATTATCTAAAAGCTATTTTGATAATAGATTTAAAGGCCGGCTAAGTTATTCCATATTTGTTAAGCCTCAACTTTACCTTCCTATCCCTTTGGCTTGGATTTGGGGGGTGTCTATGGTTGTTGTTGGCAGGGTATTCTTTGGTGATGATTTTATTAGGTCGGTGTATTTCTTTGGAAATAAATTGAAGAGGTTTTGGCTGTTTTGTTGGTCGAGTTTTAAAATTAAGGGAAATACCCCGCCATGCTGACGGAAGATCATGACAAGTTGTTTATGGATTCGATTTTTGTTTCCATTGTTAGTCACGATCATGGAGAAATGGTTTCTGGCTTGGTCAGGCAGTTGTTGGATTGTTCCGAGGTGAGGGAGATCGTTGTAACGTGCAATATTCCAGAGTCGATGAACCTGCCGGATGATGAGCGAGTTTCGCTCATCAACAATTCAACGCCCAAAGGTTTTTCGGCCAACCACAATGCGGCATTCGAAACAGTAGCGGGTGATGCAGGGTGTTTGTTTTTTTGCCCTATCAACCCAGATGTTCGTTTGCAGGCCAATCCTTTCCCTGAGCTTTTGACCGCATTTAATGATAAAGCTGTGGCGATGGTGGCTCCTCTGGTTTTGGGGGAGAACGGTCTTGTTGAAGACAGTCTTCGTCGGTTCCCTACCCTTCGGTCATTGTTTTCAAAAGCGCTGGGCGGTGCTGACGGGCGCTATTCTGTTGTGCTTGGCCAGCCAGACTTTCACCCCGAATGGGTGGCTGGTATGTTTATGTTATTCCGCACCGAAAGCTTCCGTCAGTTGGGTGGATTTGATGAGCGCTTTTTCCTTTACTACGAAGATGTGGACATTTGCGCTCGCGCTTGGAAGCAGGGTTTCAAAATAGTCGCTTGCCCCAGTGCTGTTGTGGTCCATGATGCTCGCCGTGACAGTCGACGCAGGTTGCGTTTCATGATTTGGCATTTGTCCAGTTTGGCCAAGTATTTCAGCAAGCATTGGCTTCGGCTTCCAAAGGTATCTGCTTCATGAAAGTATTGGTGACGGGCGCAAATGGTCTGGTGGGCAGTGCTTTGTGTGATGTGCTGGACCAGTCAGGCGCCGAAGTTGTCAGGGTAGTTCGCTCATCAACCCAACCTTTGGAAACCTCTCTTGGAGACTTGAGTGAGTACACCAACTGGGAACAGGTGCTGACTTCAGATATCGATGTTGTCGTTCATTTGGCCGCATATGTGCCCTTGTTAGATGCCACAGCTGAGTGGGAGGCCGCTCGGTGTGCTGAAGTCAACACAAAGGCCTCGGCTCATTTGATGAGGCAATGTGTTCTCCATGGTATCAAGCGGTTCGTTTTTGTCAGCACGGTCAAGGTGCTTGGGGAGGGTAAGAGCGATCCCTACCGGGAGACAGATTCAGCAGCCCCTGCCGATGCGTATGCCACGTCGAAATGGAACGCAGAACAGCTGATTTGGCAAATGGCTGACGCGACTGGAATAGAGGCTGTGGTACTCAGGCCGCCGTTGGTGTATGGGCCCAAAGTCAAAGGTAATTTTTTTCGCCTTGTACAGGCGATTGACCAACGCAGGCCGTTGCCGCTTGCGTGTATCGAAAATCTGCGAAGTCTGGTTTATTTGGGTAACCTGGTCGATGCCATTCGTCTGTGCTTAACCCACCCACATGCTCCGGGCAAAACCTTCATGGTTAGCGATGGAGATGATGTATCGACCCCCGAGTTGGTTCGCCGAATCGCAGCTGCGCTGGGGCGGCGGCCGTTTCTGTTGCCTTTACCTGTCTGGTGTATTCGCTGGGCTGGTGCGATACTGGGCAAACAGGCCGCCGTTGAGCGGCTGTTGGGGTCTTTGCGCTTGGATATCTCTTCATTGAAAAAAACCTTAGGTTGGACGCCTCCTTACACCATGCAAATGGGTCTTGTGGCCACTGCAGATTGGTACCGTAAAACCAAGGCTACCTCATGAAGCTCCGTTTTGTGGATATTGTCCTGGCAGGTTTTGGGCTGATTGCAGCTTTACCGCTACTTTTGGTTCTGTACTTGATCGGTCTGTTTGATTCAGCCTCACCGCTGCTCTTTCAGACGCGTGTGGGCCGTTTTCAAAAACCATTTACTTTGGTGAAGTTTCGTACCATGCGGCCCGATGCGGCGCATGTTGCCTCTCATTTGGCCGATGCATCGGCGATCACCCCCTTGGGCGCCTTTTTGAGACGTACCAAGCTTGATGAACTTCCTCAGTTATGGAACGTACTCAAAGGGGATATGAGTTTGGTAGGCCCGCGCCCCTGTTTACCCACCCAGGTTGAGCTTATTGGTGCGCGCGAACGATTGGGTGTTTATACCGTTCGCCCCGGTATTACTGGGCTGGCCCAAGTCAACGGCATCGACATGTCGACCCCCGAGCTGCTGGCTCATACCGACGCTCAAATGCTTCAAAGCATCAGTCTGATACATTACCTGCGCTATGTCTTGCAAACAGCGCTGGGTAAAGGGGCTGGGGATGCCATTCAAAAGTGAAAATGCAAGCAGTTCCTAAGCAAACTACCACGATAAAGACAGCCTTGTTAGGCATGCCGCGCATGGGTAAGCGCGTTTTGGCTTTGGTAGTGGATGCCGCTTTGTGCGTGCTGACTGTGTGGCTCGCATTTTTCCTGAGGCTAGACGAATGGGTTCGCCTCACAGGGGAAGGTTTCTTTCAACCGCAATGGGCGATGTTTGCTTCCTTAGTCATTGCGTTACCGTTGTTTGTAACCCATGGTTTTTACCGGGTGATTTTTCGTTACTCTGGAGCGGCAGCCATGCACATGGTTCTGCGGGCATTCGCACTTTATGCTGTCTTGTACATGGCACTGGTGACTGCTTTAGGCTTGCCGGGCGTCCCGCGCAGCGTGGGCATCATTCAGCCCATGCTGCTGCTGCTGGCGGTGGGGGCCACCCGTGGACTCGTGCGTTATTGGTTGGGAAACGACTATCAGTCTATTTTCGCGCGCTTGCACCGACCAAAGACGTTGATTTACGGTGCAGGCCGCACGGGGCGAGAATTGGCAGCGGCCATGGCAAACAGCCATGATATGCATCTGGTTGGTTTTCTGGACGATGACGACCGTTTGCATGGTCATGTTTTGGGTGGGTTGCGGATTTACTCTGTAGATGATCTCCAGGGCTTGGTCAAAACACAGGGAGTAGTGCACATTTTGCTGGCCATGCCCAGCATCACCCGATCGCGGCGCAACCAAATTTTAAATTCACTTTCTTCCTTTAAAGTGGCCGTTCGCACTTTGCCAAGTCTCACTGACTTGGCTAAGGGAAAAGTAAAAATCGCTGACTTGCGCGAGTTGGATGTCGATGACTTGCTTGGCCGTGAGGCGGTTCAGCCTAACGGACTTTTGCTCAATGCCAATACACATGGCAAGACGGTGGTGGTGACGGGCGCTGGCGGCAGCATCGGCAGCGAGCTATGCCGCCAAATTGTGCGCACACAACCGAAGCAATTGCTGTTGGTGGAAATGAGCGAATTTGCGTTGTATCAAACTCATCAAGAGTTACTGGCCATAGCCGATGT
>JACCDH011276264.1_pt1 | contig 11032 bp, 10 predicted proteins | sample 7442481 | NCBI WGS metagenome assembly JACCDH01 (sample SAMN15323433, study PRJNA562643) | freshwater metagenome | isolation source: river surface water | place: USA:Blue River Watershed | collected 2017-08-15 | reverse complement strand
TCGACCCCAGTCCGCGCGCCGATGGCGAGCAGCCCGAAATAAATCTGCAATTCGCCGACGAAGGAATTGAAAATTTTCCCTATGTTTTCATGCTCTACGGCCTGACGGAAATCATCGAAAGCCTGCGCACCCAATGGGCAATGCACTATCTGGACGGAACTGCGAATGTCTCATCGATCTATAAGGCACTCCAGGCACCGCGCTGCCGGTCGCTTGGGTACGGCCTCGGGGCCGCCGTCACTCATGGGCATGTCGACACGGTCGACGCGCTCATGAACTGCATCAGTGATTTTCTGGACTGGTACAAAACATCCGGCAGCAACAGCTCGACAAATCGGCTGCCGGACGATTTCCAACGCCGATTGATCTGTCCGTCAGGCACGCTTACCCAGTTGTATTTGCAGACCGCATCCGAGCATCGACCCGCTTTTCGCGTGCTGTCTGAGCGCATCCTCGAACTGTACAAAGGCAAACTGATTTCCAGCGAAACCTGCGTTTCCCTGCTCTGCGATTCGCACAACGGGAAGAGCCTCCTGGAACTGGCAATGGTGAGGCGAGACCCCGAAACCTTGCGCATTGCCGGCAATCTGCTGAATGCCTTGCTGGAGGAGGGAGGACTGACACTCAGCCAGTGCTGCCAGATCCTGGATAGTACGGCGGGCAAGGCGGGCACTGCAGATATACCTCTGGCGTGGAAAGTTTTGGGCGGGTGCGCACCTGAATTTTTCGATGCGTATGATGCGCTTCTGCAGAACCTGTGCGTCACCGAAAAGAACCGAACAACGGACTGGATCGATGAATGGCTTGATACCGCGACAGGGCCCGACCCGCACACCAAGCGGAGGCTCGACGTCGAACTGTTGCGGCCGCTGCTGGTCGGCGGCTACGGGGAGGCGGACACCATCATCCCGACCTTGAAGTCGCGAGGCACGGATCTGCTGGCCACTCGCCTGCTCCGTTTGCTGGAGAAATCCAACAGCTGAATCCCGCAGGTGATTCAGCTACCGAAAAAACAAAAACCACCCGCAGGTGGTTTTCTTAATGCATCCGTGCGCGCGACTCAGGCCGCCAGCGCCTTCTCGATCAGCTGCTGGAAGCCGGCCATTTCGGGAATGCCGACATAGCGCTTCAGGATGTTGCCTTCCTTGTCGATCACGAACGTGGTCGGCGTGAGCTGCACGTTGCCGAAGGCCTTCGCATTCGCGCCGTCGGTGTCGAGCGCGACCTTGAACGGCAGCTGGCGGGTCTCCGTATAGTTCTGCACGTAGTTCGGCGGGTCGTAGCTCATCGCGACCGCGACGAATTCCAGGCCTTTCTCGCGATACTTGTTGTAGGTCTCGACCATCTGCGGCATTTCGGCGATGCAGCTGCTGCAGCTGGTGGCCCAGAAATTCACCAGCACGACCTTGCCGCGCAGCGACTCGGTCGTGATCTGCTCGCCGTTCAGGGTCTTGAAGGTGACCGCTGGCGCGGCCTCTTTTTTCAGCAGCGACAGGCCGAAGAACAGCGCGACGCCGAGAATGGCCACAATGGCCATGGTCTGGATGATGGTCAGGCCGCCGAGGCGGCGGGGAAAATGCTTGGACATGTCTGTTTCTGCTTCAGGCGGGACAAAGCGCCATTATAGGCCAGCGGCAGCTGCGGGCCGGAAAATCCGGCCCGCGCCATCACTAGGCGCCTGCCTTCGGCTCTTCCGAGGCCGGCTTCGTTTGCAGTTCCTTCAGCTCGTCTTCGCTGATGTATTCGAACAGCTTGACGACCTTCTTGATGTTGCCGGCCGCATTGCGCGCCACTTCTGCGCCAAGGCGTGCTTCGCGTTGCGTGACGCGGCCCATCAGGTAGACGACGCCACGATCGGTGTGCACCTTGAACGCGCTGAGGTACAGGTCCTTGGTGTCGATGATCGCCGCCTTCACCTTGGAGGTGATCAGCAGGTCGCTCGAACGGGCGCTCACGGAAGACACCGGCGCGACCACGAGGTCATTCTCGACCCGCTTGACGCCCGGCAGCGTCGTGACCTGCTGCGCGACCTCGGCCTTCATCTTGTCATCCTTGACCTCGCCGGTCAGCAGCACCAGCCCGTTGTAGCTGGTGACGGCTACGTGGCCGTTGTCGCCGGTGATCTTGGTGGCACGCCCCTCGCCCTTGAGCTCGATCGCCTTGTCATCGGTCTGCGCGCCGATCGTGCGCCGGTCGACCGCCGCCATCGAACCGACCGCCGTTGCGCCGACGACCAGCGGCACGCAGCCCTGCAGGCTGGTGGCCAGCACGGCGCCAAGCGCAAGCGCCAGCAAGGGACGACGCAGCGCGTTAGTTGTAGCAGGCTTCATTCGATTTCTCCTCCAAAAAGCGCGACGTCGATTCCATCGCAAAGACAATGAACGACCAGCAAATGGGTCTCCTGTATGCGTGCGGTGCGCTCATGCGGCACGCAGATGTGCACATCGATATCGGTCAGCAGCCCGGCGAGCGTCCCGCCGCCCTTGCCGGTCAGCGCCACCACGCGCATGTCGCGCTCGAGCGCCGCCTCGACGGCCGCTACCACGTTGGCCGAGTTGCCCGACGTGGAGATGGCGAGCAGCACGTCGCCTGCCTGTCCGAGCGCCTGCACCTGCTTCGAATAGATTTCGGTGAATCCGTAATCGTTGCCGATAGCAGTCAGCACCGATGAATCGGTAGTCAGCGCAATCGCCGGCAGTGGCAGGCGCTCGCGCTCGAAGCGGCCGATCAGCTCGGCGGCAAAATGCTGGCAGTCGGCAGCCGAGCCGCCATTGCCGCAGGCGAGGATGCGGTTGCCGTTCGACAGCGCGGTGAACATCAGCTCGACCGCTTCGGCGATCGGTTGCGCCAGCACGGACGCTGCCTGTATCTTCAGCTCGGCGCTTTCTTGGAATTGCTCGAGGATGCGTTGCTTGTTCATTGCGCCGATTATAAGGCCAGCATTCTTTCCGGGTTGTTACGAATCGCTACACGATGCCGGTCGCGCTAGGCGCTCAGGACATGGCGCAGCCAGGTCAGGGCATCGCCATCGATGCAGACAGCGTCGAAGCGGCAAGGCGGCGGATCCGGGTAGCGCAGCAGGTAGTATTCGGCGCTGCGCCACAGGCGTGCGCGCTTGGTCGCGGTGATGCTGGCCGCCGCACCGCCGAAACGCGCGCTGCGCCGCTGCCGCACCTCGACGAATACCAGCGTTGCGCCATCGCGCATCACCAGGTCGAGCTCGCCGCGACGGCTGCGCACATTGCGCTCGATCAAGACCAGCCCCTGCCGCAGCAGGTAATCGAGCGCGCGATCCTCTGCGAGTCGTCCTGCCTCGGTCGTGTTGCGCTTCATGGGATACCGGTGCCGTTTTGTACAATACCGCCACTATCTGCCATACACCTCCCATGGATCCGTCCGCTACTTCCGACTTCCCGGCCCTGCTTGCCTCGCTGTCCCATGAACTGGACCGACAGAGTTTTCCCGCCGGCGCATTGTATGTGGTGGCGACGCCGATCGGGAACCTCGCCGACATCAGCGTGCGCGCATTGAAGGTGCTGGCTACCGCCGATGCGGTCGCCTGCGAGGATACGCGCAACACGGGACAGCTGATGTCGCGCTATGGACTGTCAAAGCCGCTGCTGGCCGCTCATCAGCACAACGAGCGTGAAGTCGCGCAGAAAATCATTGGACGGCTGCGCAGCGGCGAACGTATCGCGCTGGTGTCGGATGCGGGCACGCCGGCGGTGTCGGATCCGGGCGCGCGCATCGTCGATGCAGTGCGCGATGCCGGACTGCCGGTGATCCCGATCGCCGGCCCGTCGGCCGTGATCGCCGCACTGTCGGCCGGCGGGCTGCTGAATGATCAGTTCCACTTCGTCGGCTTCCTGCCTGCAAAAGACAGGCAGCGCGACGCCGCGCTCGAGGCGCTGGCCGGGTCGCGCGCGACGCTGGTGTTTTATGAGGCGCCGCATCGCATACTCGACACGCTGGACGCGCTGTCGCGTGCATTCGGTGCCCAGCGCCGTGTGGTGATCGCGCGCGAGCTGTCGAAGCTGTTCGAACAGATCCATCGCTGCACCTTGGGCGACGCGAGTGAATGGATGAAGGCGGATGGAAACCGGCAGCGCGGCGAATTCGTGCTGCTGGTCGAAGGCGCGGCCGCAGTCGCCGATGAAATGGCCGACGCGAAACGCCTGCTTTCCATCCTGCTGCAGGAATGCCCGGTCAGCCAGGCAGCGGCGCTGGCCGCGAAGATCACGGGCCTGAAGAAGAACGCGCTGTATGCGATGGCGCTGGAAATGTCCGGGGAGTCCTGAACTGCGCCGGCGGCGCCTGTTTTGTCAGCGCTGCACCACGGTGGTCCGGATCTGTGCTTCGCCTTGCAGGCGGCGCGCAGCGTCGCTGGCCAGTTCGCGGCTGCCGAAGGGGCCGCTGTGCAGCCGATACAAGCCCTGGCTCTGCACCACCACCGGCGGCGGCAGCTGCGCCGGCCAGCCGGCCAGCAAGCGCTCGCGCATAGCGTGCGCATTGCCCTCCAGCGAGTAAGCGCCGAACTGCAGGTAGAAGCCGGACTGTGCCGAGGCCGTATCGGTTTTCGCCTGCGGCAGCATGCGTGCGAGCGGGTCGTCGTTGCCCGATATCGCGCCTTGCAGTTCCTGCCGCGTCTTTTGCTTCGCCGACTGCAGCCGCGCGATCTCGTCGGGCAGCAGCCGCTCGACCTCGAGCTCGGCGCTGCCGCCGCGCAGATAATCGAGCTTCAGCGCGGCCGTGTACGACAGGTCGATGATGCGCGACGAATGGAAGGGACCGCGATCGTTGATGCGCACGATCACTTGCCGGCCATTACGCAGGTTGGTCACGCGCGCATAGGACGGGATGGGCAGCGTCGGATGCGCGGCCGTCATCTTGAACATGTCGTAGATCTCGCCGGACGCAGTTTTCTGGCCATGGAATTTCTTGCCGTACCAGCTGCCGATGCCGCGCTGCACGAAGGGACGGCCATCCGTGATCGGCACATAAGTCTGCTCGAATACGGTGTAAGGCTTGCTCGGTCCCTTCAGCAAGGGCTCGATTTTCGGTTCCGCATCGGGCGTCTCGAGCAGCCCTTCGGGAATCACGTCGCCCGGGCCGTCGTCCTTGTAGTAGCCGCCGGGCTTCTTCGCGGGCTGTACAGGCGCGCTGGCGACCGGCGGCAGCGGCTTCGCGGGGGCAGGCTGCGTCTCGCGCACGGACAGGTCGACCGTGCTGCACGCGGACAGCAGCAGCGCCGACATGAGCAGCACCGCATTCGCCATTGTCGAAGGCGCGCGCGACACGGTCATCTCAGGTCTGCACCAGCTTGCGGTGCCGCTGTATGCTCATCAAGGTGCCAACGGCCAGCGACAGCGTGACGAATGCGGTGCCGCCATAGCTCATGAAAGGCAAGGGTACGCCGACCACCGGCAGGATGCCGCTGACCATGCCCATGTTGACGAACGCGTAGGTGAACAGCGACAGGGTGACCGCGCCGGCCAGGAGGCGCGAGAACAGCGTCGGCGCGTTGGCGGCGATCAGCAGTCCGCGGCCGATCAGCATCAGGTAGAGCACCAGCAGCACGCTGTTGCCGAGCAGGCCGAACTCTTCGGAAAACACCGCGAAGATGAAGTCGGTGCTGCGCTCCGGGATGAACTCGAGGTGGGCCTGCGATCCATGCAGCCAGCCCTTGCCGAACAAGCCGCCGGAACCAATGGCGATCGTCGACTGGATGATGTGGAAGCCCTTGCCGAGCGGGTCGGAGCTTGGATCGATCAGCGTCATCACGCGGCTGCGCTGGTAATCGTGCAGCATCGACCAGACCAGCGGCAGGCTGGCGAGGCCGGCGATGATCATGCCGATGATCAGCCGCCACGACAGGCCGGCGAGGAAGATCACGAAGAAGCCGGAGGACAGCACCAGCATCGCGGTGCCGAGGTCGGGCTGGCGCAGGATCAGGCCGACCGGGATCAGGGTCAGCACGCCGGCGATCACGAAATCGCGCCAGCGGATCATGCCCTCGCGCTTCTGGAAATACCAGGCCAGCATCAGCGGCAGCGCGAGCTTCAGGATCTCGGAAGGCTGGATGATCACGCCGACGTTGAGCCAGCGGCGCGCGCCATTCTTGACCAGGCCGAACAGGGCCACGCCGACCAGCAGGGACAGGCCGAACAGATAGACCGGCAATGCGAAACGCATCAGTTTCTGCGGCGGGATCATCGCCGCCACCCACATCACCGTGATGCCGATGGCGATGTTGCGCAGGTGGCCCTCGAAGCGTCCCGGGTAATCCATGCCGGCCGAGGCCACCGCGAGACAGCCCAGCACGAGGATCAGGCCGACGATGATGGCCAGCGACCGGTCGAAGATGAACAGCCGGCGCTTCAGCGATTCGACGATCATGCCGCGCGCGCCATCGGACAGGGACACCATCATTTCGCATTCCTTTCGTCAGGCTGCGTCGCCGGACGGGTTGCCGCCGGCTTCGGCGGGACAGGGGCGGAAGGCGCCGGGGTAGCCGGCAGGGGCGCCGGCTTGTTCTGCGGCGCGGGTGCGGACGCGGGCGCAAGTGCAGCTGCCGCCTTGGGTGGCGCACCTGGGGCGGATGCGGGGACAGCTGCCGGCGCAGGCTGCGACGGCTTGATTGCCGTCGGTGCAGGCAGCGCGCTTGCCGGCGCGGAAAGGCCGGCCGGCTTCGGCGTCGCAGCTGGCGTCGCAGTCGGGGCCACGGGCGGTGCCGTGGCGGGCTTCGGCGCGGGCGCCGCCGCCTGCGGCTTGCCGGGTGCGGGCTGGTTCGCTTCGGGCTTCTTCGCGTCAGGTTTGTTCGCTGCCGCTGCGTCGGCCTCGGCCTCGACTTTCGCCACCGGCTCGTTCGGACGCTTGCCCAGCAGGTAGTAATCGATCGCGAGGCGCGCGATAGGGGCCGCGGCCGCCGCGCCGAAGCCGGCGTTTTCGACGATCACAGCAAGCGCGATCTTCGGCTTGTCGGCCGGCGCGAAAGCGATGTACAGCGAGTGATCGCGCAGGCGCTCGGCGATCTTGCTTGCGTCATATTTCACGGTCTTGCTCATCGCCGCCGCCTGCGCCGTGCCGGTCTTGCCGCCCGACACATAGGGCGCGTTTGCGAACGAGCGCGCCGACGTGCCTTCCCGGGTCACGCCGATCATTGCGTTCTTCACGACCTCGACGTTTTCCGGCTTCAGCGGTATGCGATAGCTTTCTTTTGGCACGGTCAGCTTGCGCGCCTTCGATGCCGGATCCTCGACCGATTTCACCAGGTGCGGCTTCATCACCACGCCGTTGTTGGCAAGGTTCGACACCGCATGGGCGAGCTGCATCGGCGTAAACGAGTTGTAGCCCTGGCCGATACCGACCGAGATCGTCTCGCCCGCATACCACTTCTGCAATTCGGGGCGCTTGAAGGTTTTCTTCTTCCACTCGGCCGACGGCAGCACGCCGCGCCGCTCGTTCTCGAGGTCGATGCCGGTCAGCTGGCCGAAGCCGAACGGCTTCATGAAGTCGTGGATCGCTTCGATGCCGAGGTCGTTGGCCAGGTTGTAGTAGTAGGTGTTGCACGACTGGACGATGGAACGGTACATGTCGACCCGGCCATGCCCGCCTTCCTTGTCGTCGCGGAACTTGTTGTTGCCGAACCAGAAGTAGCCCGGATCCGAGATCGCCTGTTCCGGCGTGCGCTTGCCCAGCTCGAGCGAGGCCAGCGCCATGTAGGGCTTGAAGGTGGAGCCCGGCGGATAGGAACCGATCAGCGGGCGGTTGAGCAACGGCTTGTCGAGCGAGGTGTTCAGCTCTTCCCAGCTCTTCGAGTCGATACCTTCGACGAACAGGTTGGGATCGAAGGTCGGCATCGACACATAGGCGAGCACGTCGCCGGTCTCGGGCTCGATCGCCACCAGCGCGCCGCGCCGGTCGCCGAAGGCTTTCTCGACAATCTTCTGCAATTCGATGTCGACCGACAGGATCAGGTTGTTGCCCGGCGTCGATGCGTGGCGCGACAGCGTGCGGTTCGCGCGGCCGCCGGCCGACACCTCGATCTCGTCATAGCCAGTGACGCCGTGCAGCTCGCGCTCGTAGCTCTTCTCGAGGCCTTCCTTGCCGATGTACTCGGTGCCGCGGTAGTTCGCCGCGTCTTCGCTCTCCTCGAGCCTTTCGGCCTCGCGCTTGTTCACTCGTCCGATGTAGCCAATCATGTGCGACGCGGTCTGGCCGAGCGGATACTGGCGGAACAGGCGGGCCTGAATATCAACGCCCGGGAAACGGTAGCGCTGCGCGGCGAAGCGCGCGACTTCCTCGTCGGTCAGGCGGGTGCGGATGGGCAGGCTCTCGAAGGACTTCGATTCTTCCATCTGCCGGCGGAATCGCTTGCGGTCGCGCGGCTGTATGTCGACGATCTTCGCGAGTTCGTCGATCACGGCATCGAGCGGCCGGTCGATCTTGGACGGCGTGATTTCCAGCGTGTACGCCGAATAGTTGCGGGCGAGGATGACGCCGTTGCGGTCGACGATCAGCCCGCGGTTCGGCACCGCCGGCACCACCGAGATGCGGTTGCTCTCGGCGCGCTCGTAATACTCGCTGTAGCGTATCGCCTGCAGCCAGACGAAGCGCAGCAGCAGCAGGCCAAAGCAGACGAGGACGACGAGGCCTGCGACCGACAGGCGCAGCCGGAACAGCTGTATTTCGCGTTCAGTGTCTTTAATCTCGGTCACGGGCAGGGCTCGTTACATGCCGGCCAGAGGCCGGCGACAACTCAAATCGGGCGCGTATCGTCATGGTCGACCGCGCGTCGCTGCGGCGCCAGCAGCAGCCAGCAGACGATCGGCCAGATCGCGGTGGCGACGAAGCTCTGCGCAAAGTAGATCCAGCCGGGCGTCTTGCCGCTGACAGCCAGCTGCACCAGCGCCTGCACCACCTGCATCACCAGTATCAGCGGCAGCACGTGCAGCGCCTGCACCACCGGGCGGAACCAGAGCACGCGGCGATGGATGGTGATCGCAAAATAGGACAGCAGCGTATACGCGAGCGCATTCTCGCCGAGCAGCGATGCGCTGTGCACGTCCATCACCAGCCCCATCAGGAACGCGATGCCGATGCCGACCTTGCGCGGCTGGTAAATGCTCCAGAACACCAGCGTCATCGCGACGAAGTCCGGCACCCAGCCCCAGCTGCCCCAGGGCAGCAGGTTCATCAGGAACGCGGCCACCAGGCTGAAGCCGATGAAGGCCGGGTTGACCGGCAGCAGGATGTTTTCACGGTCCATCATCATTCGGTGGCCTCCTTGCGCGGGCGACGGCTGCGTTCGGCATTGCTGCTGTCCTCTTCCGGCGGCGGAGGCGGCATCGCTTCGCTGTCGCCGAGCAGCACCAGCAGCTGCCGGTGGCGCGACACGCCGGCCGTCGGCTTGCAAAGGATGCGCGCGAACGCGTCCGAGGTCTTGGTATCGACCGACATCACGGTCGCGACGGCAAGGCCGGCCGGGTAGACGCCGTCGATGCCGGAGGTGGTCAGCACGTCGCCGGCCTGGATGTCGGCGTTCGACGCCATGAAGCGCAGCTCGAGCTCGCCGGTCTGGCCGCGGCCATAGGCGACGCTACGCACGCCGCTACGCAGCACCTGCACCGGAATCGCATGCGCCTTGTCGGTCAGCAGCGTGATCTCGGCCGTGAACGGGAATACACGAGTGACCTGCCCGACCACGCCGAGGTCGTCGATCACGGGCTGGCCCGGCTTGATGCCATGGCGGTCGCCGCGGTCGATGATCACCTTGCGCGAAAAAGGATCGCGTGCGTCATACAGGATCTCGCTCATCACCGTCTTCAGCTGCACGCGCTGCGATGCGTCGAGCAGCTTGCGCAGGTAGGCGTTCTCGGCCAGCAACTGCCGGCTCTGCTGCAGTTGCTGCGCGTTCAGCACCTGCTGCTCGCGCATGTGGCGGTTCTCTTCCTTCAGCGTCGACAGCGAAGTGAAGTAATCCGCCGTGGCGAAGATCGCGTCGCGCGGCAGCATCGCGACAACCTGCAGCGGATAGAGCGCAACACCCACCGCCTGACGGATGGCGGACAGCGCCTTGATCCTCGCGTCGGCCATCAGCAGGCCGACCGCGATCAGGGCGAACAGGAGCATCTTGGCGCGCGCCGATGCGCCTTGCTTGAAGAGGGGCGGAGGACTGTATTCCATCAAACGCTAGAGCCGAGGAACAGGGCGGCGGCCGTGCGGACGCACGGCGCCGGCGGTGACGCAGGGAGTGACGGGGGCCGCTGGCAGTTCACTGGCGCGGCCTTTCGCACTTACTCGTAGGAGAACAGCGAGCCCAGCTTGTCCATGCGCTCGAGCGCCATGCCGGAGCCGCGCACCACGCAGGTCAGCGGATCTTCGGCGACGAGCACCGGCAGGCCGGTCTCTTCCATCAGCAGGCGGTCGAGGTCGCGCAGCAGCGCGCCACCGCCAGTCAGCATCATGCCCTTCTCGGCGATGTCGGCGCCGAGTTCCGGCGGCGTCTGCTCGAGCGCGTTCTTGACGGCCGACACGATGCTGTTGAGCGGATCGGTCAGCGCTTCCAGCACTTCGTTGCTGGAGATCGTGAACGAACGCGGGATGCCTTCGGACAGGTTGCGGCCTTTCACTTCCATCTCGCGCACCTCGGTGCCCGGGAAGGCGGAACCGATCTGCTTCTTGATGGTCTCGGCGGTCTGCTCGCCGATCAGCATGCCGTAGTTGCGGCGGATGTAGTTGACGATGGCTTCGTCGAACTTGTCGCCACCGACGCGGACCGAACCCTTGTAGACCATGCCGCCGAGCGAGATGATGCCCACTTCGGTGGTGCCGCCGCCGATGTCGACGACCATCGAGCCGGTCGCCTCGGACACCGGCAGGCCGGCGCCGATCGCAGCGGCCATCGGCTCTTCGATCAGGAACACTTGCGATGCGCCCGCGCCTAGCGCGGATTCACGGATCGCACGGCGCTCGACCTGGGTCGAACCGCAGGGCACGCAGATGATGATGCGCGGCGAAGGCTTGAACAGCT
>JACCDH010902480.1_pt1 | contig 11034 bp, 11 predicted proteins | sample 7442481 | NCBI WGS metagenome assembly JACCDH01 (sample SAMN15323433, study PRJNA562643) | freshwater metagenome | isolation source: river surface water | place: USA:Blue River Watershed | collected 2017-08-15 | reverse complement strand
ATCGTGTGAGTCCTACGGTCTTTAATACACTGCCGGTGAGCGTATATAATTTGCCTGCGCCTATTTCAGGTTCTTCCAATATCTGTGAAGGCTCTTCATGCCTGTACACCGGTACTATTGGTGGTAGTGCTACATGGTCCAGCAGCAACACATCGGTAGCTACAATTAATACTACTTCGGGTTTTGCTACTGGTGTTGCTCAGGGTACGGTTACTCTGACTTACAGGGTGCCTACTACCGGTTGTTATACTACACGCACAGTGTCTGTAATACCTACTCCTGCTGCTATATGTGGCCCGTCAACACTTTGTGTTGGAGATGTTCAAGCTTTTACGTCAGAAACAACAGGTGGTCTTTGGGCGTCAAGTCCTACTACTGTGGCTACAATTGGTACTTCTACAGGTGTTGTTACCGCGGTTACTGCCGGTGGTCTGAACATCAGTTATACGATGTCAAATGGTTGTCGTAGGGTTAAGGCTGTTACAGTTAATGGTTTGCCGGCAACAATATCGGGACCGTCTACTGTTTCAAGCGGAAGTTCAATTACCCTCAGTTGTTCAACGTCGGGTGGAGTATGGAGTAGCGCAAATACGTCAATTGCCGCACCTGGTACTCTGATGACAATTACGGGTTCCGTTTCAACTACAGGAGTTGTAACAGGTTACAGCGCTGGTAGTACAACGATTTCTTACACTGGTGTAAACGGTTGTTCCCGTTCGAAAGTGGTGTCAGTTGTATCGGCAAAACCAGGTGAAACAGTGTCAGGCGTTGAGGAAGTTACAGCGTTCAACCTGTATCCTAATCCAACCAGCGGATCATTCACGATAGAGTCGGATGTTCATGGTTCACTTGTTGTCTTTACTTACGATGGTAAAGTTGTCAGTGAATATCAGCTGACTGAAAGAACAACAACGGTTTCATTGCCATCAGAGTTGCCTGCAGGTATGTATCTCTGTAATTTCAGGTTCGAAGATGGTACTAGTAAAACTGCCAAGTTGTATCTGCAGAAATAAAACATACAGATACTAAATAAAAAAGGACAGGCTGCGGTTTCCCGCAGCCTGTCCTTTTTTTAATTCTTCAGGCTTTGTTTCCCGGTTTTAGTATGCCAGCAGTTTTATACGCTGTTTCAACCCAGGGCGTACATGAGTATGGGCAAAACAAAAACGCCATCCATTTGAGTGGATGGCGTTTCCAATATGTACAAGTATTGTAATTATGCTTTCGCTGAAGCGTGGATCTGCTTTTTCTCCTTGATACGTGCAGATTTTCCTGAACGCTCGCGCAGATAGAAAAGCTTCGCGCGACGAACGCGACCTACTTTGTGAAGTACGATAGAATCGATGTTTGGAGAATAAAGAGGGAAAAGACGCTCAACACCAACACCGTCAGAAATTTTACGAACTGTAAAAGTCTGAGTGTGACCAGTGCCCTGGCGCTTCAGTACATCACCTTTGAAAGACTGGATACGCTCCTTATTACCTTCAATGATCTTATAGTTGACAGTGATGTTATCACCGGCTTTGAACTTAGGGAATTCCTTTTTCGCGGTAAGTTGCTCGTGTACAAAGGCTACTGCTTCCATTTTTTATAAATTTTTCGGACTGCAAAGGTAAGTAAACAATGTGAATTAAAAAATCAAAATCACATCTTTTTTTAATTTTTCCACACTATTTCCATATCTCACTGGGTTAAAGGTATGATTAAATTCGTACTGTACTGTTTAAATTCTTCGTTTCACCCGTTTACTGTCTTCAATTTTCTACTTTTATGCCCGCTATCCCGTAGGTAAATTAAATATTATATGCTTTCTGTAAGTGTGGTGGTCATAACGTACAATGAGGAAAAGAACCTTTCCAGATGTCTGGCGTCAGTTGCCGGCATTGCGGATGAGGTGATCGTTGTGGATAGTTTCTCCACCGACGGCACAAAGCAGATAGCGGAGTCTTTTGGTGCCAGGTTCGTTACCAGGGCCTTTGATGGTTATGCAAAGCAGAAAAATTTCGCGACCGGGCTTGCCAAAAACGACTGGATATTGTCGCTGGATGCTGATGAGGAGCTTTCGGTTGACCTTCGTCACAGTATTTCGGCGATAAAAGACGACACGTCAACAGTGCTGTTCCGCATTCCGCGCTTAACCAATTATTGCGGGAAATGGATAAAACACTGCGGATGGTACCCCGACTTCCAGGGTAGATTGTACAATCGCAGGTTTGGGGCCTGGGAAGAGAAAATGGTGCATGAATTCTGGAAGCCTGGTGACGAGAGTAGTAATATATCCGTTCTTAGTGGAGATCTGCTGCATTACAGTTTTTCAAGTATCGGCGAACATATGAGGAAAATTGAGAAATATACTGAGTTGGCTGCACGTGAAGCGCAAACGCGAGGCCGGAATGCAAGTGTCCTGAAGGTGATATTCTCGCCCGTTTGGCACTTTATCAGCGAGTATTTCTTTAAGATGGGTTTTCTGGATGGGTATTACGGGTTCGTCATTTGTCGGTTGTCGGCCTATAGTGCTTTTGCTAAATACAGTAAGATCCGCCAGTACGCTACTTCGCGAACCGTTTGACCAGCAGTTTTTTTGTTTTGCGTTTATCCGTTAGAATGCATTGCTACTGCATTCCCTTCTGTGTCTGTGAAAAAAGCCATACAGCCAATCTCGGCTGAAATGTGCGTCTTTGGCATTAGTATTCTTCCTCCCGCGGCTTCCACTCTGTTTAATGCAATAGCCAGGTCAGGATTTCCATTCAGGTAGATTTTTGCGCCATCCATGCTCGGTCGGTGCATATCGCCCGCTACCAATGCCCCGGATACTTTTCCGTTCAGCGGCTCTGCCGGGAAAAAAGCCATCTTCATACCCATAATCTCCGAAACCTCCATTTTGATATCGAATACGCTTTCATAAAATTGCCGGGCTCTTTCGATGTTTGAAACGGAGATCTCAAACCAATTAAGTGTGTTTACATTGCTGTTCACGATATGGAATTTTAAGAGGTGAAATTTTTCTTTTTGTCTTTTCGAACCAATATCTAAGTTAGTTATATAGTTTGTTCTGTTTCTTTTTGACTAAAATTAATTTGTTAAATATGCTCAAAACGGGTTGTTTTGTTTTGAATAACCGACTTTTTGTCTAATTTTGATTTGTAAAAAGTAAACAAAGTATGAAGGCGTATCAGATCAATGATCTAGAAAGACTTACCGGTATCAAGGCGCACACCATAAGGATATGGGAAAAGCGATATGGTTTGATAAGTCCGAACAGGACTGATACTAACAGGAGGTATTACGATGATGATCAGGTGAAGCGATTACTCAACGTTGCCACGCTGGTCGCATCGGGTCACAAAATATCTAAAATTGCCGCATATTCTGACGATCAGTTGCACGAGTATATCGAGGCTACCGAGAACTACGGAGATACTTCCGGTTCAAACACCGCATTTGTAAACGACATGATATCGTCGATGCTGGTGTTTGACGAGGCAGCATTTGAAAAGGTATTTTCTGCCGCTGTGCTCCGTATGGGTTTCTATGAAACTGTGGTCAATGTGGTCTATCCTTTTCTTATCAAGACAGGAGTATTTTGGAGTACTGATAAGTCGGTACCGGCACAAGAGCATTTTGCATCGTGCATTATCCGAAGGAAATTAATGGCTGCTACCGATGGTTTATTGCCAGCCACAAATACTTCGAGGAGTTTCTTGTTGTTTTTGCCTCCCAACGAATGGCATGAGGTAGGCCTTTTGTTCACGAATTACATCATCAGGGCAAACGGTTTCTCTACTATATACCTTGGGCAGAATGTGCCGACGGAAGGAGTGGCTCAAGTGTGGGCGTCAGGAAGACCGACGCATCTTGTGACATTTTTTACTGCGCCGCGCCCAGACGAGGAAATTTCGTTCCTGCTTCGTAGCTACTCACGTGTTGCAGCATCCGGCGCTTTGCTCGCGGCAGTTTCCGATCATAGCCGGCTAAAAATAAAGATGGGGAATTTATCATTCCTCGACGGCATTGCTTCGCTTGATAAATGGTTGAAATAAGAAATAATACGTCCGGTAAGGTTAAATAGGAAAAACATTGGCAAAGATCTCAGTGATTGGTAGTGGGTTCTCGGGCTTGTCGGCTGCATGTTTTGCAGCAAAGGCGGGTCATGAAGTGACCGTATATGAGAAGAATAGTGCGATAGGGGGACGGGCAAGGTCTTTTTCAGATCAGGGTTTTATGTTTGACATGGGGCCCAGTTGGTACTGGATGCCTGATATTTTTGATTCGTTTTTCGCTCAATTCGGTAAACAGGCGTCAGATTATTACGACCTTGTTCAGCTTGAGCCCGGCTTTCAGATCATATTCGGAAAGGATGATGTTTTGCCTGTCCCGGCCTCGATGAGTGGTATTGAGGATGTGTTTGAGACAATCGAGAAGGGGAGTGCAATTAAGCTCAGAAAGTTTTTGGCTGAAGGAAAGTATAAATATGATGTGGGCATGAAGCATCTCGTAAACACGCCCTCGTATTCGTGGTTGGAGTTTGCTAAGCCCGATGTAATAAAGGGTGTTTTCCGTCTGGATGTGTTTCGTTCTGTAAAGAACCATGTGGCCGATCATTTCACCGATCCGCGTCTGCGCGCACTCATGGAGTTTCCGGTATTGTTCCTTGGAGCCATGCCCGATAACATCCCGGCTCTTTATTCACTCATGAACTATGCGGCGCTGTCGCTGGGTACATGGTACCCCATGGGCGGCATGGTTAAGATCGTTGAGGGTATGCAGCAGTTGGCAGTTTCGCTGGGTGTGAAGTTTCGAACCAATGCGGCTGTTGATCACGTTGTCGTTGATGGCAGCAAGATCAGTGGACTGCAAGTAAATGGACGCATCGAACCTGCCGACGGACTTATTGCCAGCGGGGACTATAACCACATGGAGCAGAAGTTGTTGCCCGAGCAATATCGTAACTACCCTGCGCGCTATTGGGAAGATAAAACGTTCGCTCCTTCCTGTCTCATATTTTACATCGGAGTAAATAAGAAGGTTAAGAAGTTGATTCACCATAATCTCTTTTTCGATTCCTCACTCGACGTTCATTCGAAGGAGATCTATGAGAACCCATCCTGGCCATCGGATCCGCTTTTTTATGTGTGCGCACCATCAAAGACCGATCCGCATGTTGCGCCGGAAGGAATGGAGAATCTTTTCATCCTGATCCCTGTTGCAACGGGATTGCAGGATACTCCTGAGGTGAGGGAAGAATACTATCATAAAGTGATGAAGAGGATGGAGGCGCTTTGCGATGACACCATTGCTGATAATGTGGTGTACCGAAAGAGCTATTGTGTAAACGACTTTGTGAATGATTATAACGCATACAAAGGCAACGCCTACGGTTTGGCAAACACACTTCGCCAGACGGCGGTATTGAAGCCAACATTGAGAAATAAGAAAATAAAGAACATGTTTTATGCGGGCCAGCTTACTGTGCCCGGGCCCGGCGTGCCGCCCGCTCTTATCTCAGGTCGACTGGCAGCCGAGGAATTAATAAAAAATATTTAACAGACACACTCTATGAAACAAACATTCGACAAGGTTTCAGCTCAGTGCAGTAAAATAACGACCCGTGCATATAGCACAAGCTTCTCACTGGGTATATATTGCCTCGACAAAAGGTTGCACGAAGCTATTTATTCGATATACGGATATGTGCGTTTTGCGGATGAGATCGTCGATACATTTCATGATTATCGAAAGGAAGAGCTGTTCTACGAATTTCAGGAACAGACCTGGAAGGCAATAGATCAGCGCATCAGCATGAATCCAATACTTAATAGCTTTCAGGCTGTTGTACACCGCTATAACATTGAGGCTGATCTTATAAAATGCTTCCTCAAGAGCATGGAGACCGATCTGCGCCAAACATCCCATTCGTCCGATTCATACGATGAATACATCGTGGGTTCGGCAGAGGTAGTGGGGCTGATGTGTCTTCGTGTTTTTGTAGACGGCGATGAGGCGCTATACCGTAAGCTGGAAGGGCCCGCCCGCCGATTGGGCGCCGCTTTCCAGAAGGTGAATTTCCTGAGGGATGTGAAAGACGACTACGAACATCTGGGGCGTTTGTACTTCCCCGGCGTTGCCTTCAAGTCATTCTCACACTCTGATAAGGAGGCGATAGAAAAAGACATTGAAGAGGACTTTCGTGTAGCTCATGAAGGCATCAGGCAGCTGCCTCGTGTGGCTCGTTTTGGTGTGTATGTGGCCTACGTTTATTACAGGAGTCTCTTCAATAAGATACGTAAGATACCGCCAACCCGCATACTGATGGAGCGGGTGCGTATACCCAATCATCATAAAATTAGCCTGTTGGTGACTTCATATTTCCGTCACAGTTTCAGCATGCTGTAAAATTATAAAATGGAGCAGGTAGTATTAGTAGACTTGAACGATAGGGAAGTAGGAGTAATGGAGAAGCTGCAAGCTCACGAAACGGGAAGTTTGCATCGTGCCATTTCTGTTTTTCTTTTCAATGATGAAGGGGAGATGTTGTTACAACAGCGTGCTGCTGATAAATACCATTCGCCGTTGCTATGGACAAATACCTGTTGCAGCCATCCTCGCCCTGGCGAAACTCCACCGGATGCTGCAAAACGTAGGTTACGGGAGGAAATGGGGGTGTCAACAGAGGTTTCGCCGGCATTTACATTTGTTTATCGGGCGGATTTCGATAACGGGCTTGTTGAGTACGAATATGACCACGTGTTCGTAGGTCGATTCAACGGAGTGCCTGTACCTGACATCACCGAGGTGGCCGATTGGGAATACGTATCAGTAACTGAATTGTACGAAAGGGTAGCAAATGATCCGGCTGCTTTCACTGCATGGTTCAGAATTTGTTTGGAAGATCACAAAGAATTTTTTCAGAATTTATGAGAGTATTTACATTAGAGCGAGTGCAGACGATACCGGTGTCAATAGAGAAGGCATGGGACTTTTTTTCTTCCCCGAAGAATCTCTCGGTTATTACACCGCCGGAAATGCAGTTTAAGATCCTCACAGATCTGACAGGGGCGCCTATATACACGGGAATGAAGATCGATTACATTGTGCGACCTTTGTTGGGTATTCCTATGAAATGGCGCACCGTCATATCGGGTGTTGATAGTCCGCGTATGTTCATCGACTTTCAGGAGAAAGGTCCATACACATTGTGGGAGCACACCCATACCTTTGAGGCTGTGCCTGGTGGTGTGTTGATGAAAGATATTGTACGTTATGCTTTGCCGCTTGGGTTTCTGGGAGATATAATGCATGGGCTGGTGGTGAAGAAAAAGCTGAATGATATTTTCAATTTCAGGGCGGCGAAACTGAATGAGCTGTTCGGAGTGATTAAATAATTGATTGTATGTGGCAGATATATTTATTAGTTTTTCTGGTGTCGTTTTTTGGTATGGAGGCGGTCGCGTGGTTGGCTCACAAATACCTTATGCATGGCTTCCTCTGGTTTTTGCACGAGGACCATCACCGCAAAGACCCAAGTTCTTTTTTTGAGAAGAACGATTACTTTTTTCTCATTTTCGCTACGCCCGGCATACTTTGCCTTGGGCTTGGCCTGTACACTTCTTTGACGTTCCTACTGTTTATCGGGCTTGGGATCACGGTTTACGGATTTGCCTACTTTCTTGTGCACGACATTTTTATCCATCAGCGGTTCAAGTGGTTGCGCAAGACCGATAACGTCTACTTCCGTGCCATACGCAGGGCGCACAAGATGCACCACAAACATCTGAGTAAAGAGCATGGTGAGTGTTTTGGCATGCTTTGGGTGCCTTACAAGTATTTTATCGAAGCAAGAAAGAGCAAACATGCCAATGCCTGATCGTTATTTGTACCTTGTAGTTGATCTGCTTTGTTTGGTATTTCCCCTTGGATTCTCCTTTCATCCAAAGTTCAAGTTTGTGTCGCATTGGCGTTATTTCTTTTTGCCTTGCCTCGCAACAGGTTTGTTTTTTGTGTTGTGGGATGAGTATTTCACGCACATTGGCATCTGGAGCTTCAATCCGCGTTATGTGCTTGGTCTCTATGTAGGGAATTTGCCCATTGAAGAATTGTTGTTCTTTTTGTGTATTCCCTATGCCTGTGTTTTTACTTACTATTGCGTAGTGCGCTACTTGCCGGTAGGTAACACGGGTATGGCAGGCCGGTACATAGCAATTGTTCTTGAAGCAGGTTTGTTTCTGGTAGGCATCCTCAATATTTCCAGGCTATACACATCAGTGACGTTTCTGCTGCTAGCAGCGTTTCTTGTTTTCTTGGTGGTGAAGCGTGTCCCGTTTCTGGGGGCATTTTTTATTACTTTCCTATTTATAATATTGCCGTTCTTCCTTTCAAACGGTGTGCTTACCGGCGGATTTACCCCTGAACCCGTTGTGTCGTATAACGATGTTCATAACCTCGGTATCCGCATGGGAACCATCCCGTTTGAGGATACCTTTTACGGTATGCTGCTACTTCTGATGAATGTTGCCGGCTATGAGTATATGTTGAAGAAAAAGATTCAACAATAGGGTTTTGCAATTAAGAAATTCTTACTTACCTTTGCGCTCCCTGAATGCAATACCTCAACTGCCCAGGTGGCGAAATTGGTAGACGCACTGTGTTCAGGTCGCAGCGCCTTCACGGGTGTGCTGGTTCGAATCCAGTCCTGGGCACTTAAATAAAAATAGCAAGCATTTCGCTTGCTATTTTTATTTAAGTGAATTGGCTAATTGTGTTTTATTACTCTCTGACAAGGAAAATTCGGGATCTTACTTCCCTCCCAATGCGCCTTCCAACAGACCTATCAACTCTTCAGTGTCGCCGGGGCGTGGTGTGGTCTCTGTTATGAACTTTCCGTTCTTGTCCAGCAGAAAGTAGGAGGGTACTCCGTGCACACCGTACTGCCTGGCCACCGGTGCTTTCCATCCGCCATCTACGCGGGTATTTATGCCTTCTATTTTTCTTTTCTCCAGGGCATTCTTCCACGCTGTTTCGTCCTCATCAATAGACACTTTCAGGAACACCACGTCACGTCCGGCAAAGTGATCTTCTACCTTTTTTGCTGCAGGCAGCTCGCTTATGCACGGACCACACCAGCTTGCCCAGAAGTCCAGATAAACTACTTTCCCTTTGAGATCAGATAACTTCATTTTTTTCCGTCAGCTGTATTGAATGTGAAGTCTGCGGCTGGCTGACCCGCGCCCAGCTTCCTCTTCAGGGTTATGGCTTTGTTTATCACCGGCATGTAGCCACTCTTGGGGTACATCTTTTTGAATGCATAGTAGTCTGAGTTAGCTTTTTTTACTGTGGCATATTTCATGCTGCTATACAGTTTGTAGGCAAAATAATACTCCCTGCTTTTTTCAGGAAGTAGTTGTTTGGCCAGTATGGAGCCGCTGTCGTCAGCACGGTATTTCAGTGCTTGCAGGCTATCCAGTCTTCCTGCCCTGCCGGAGAATATGCTACCAACAACATTTCTGTATTCCGACAAACTGAGTAGGCTATCGTCAAAGACCATGGGCACTGCAGCAGGCACCTCATAACTTAAAGCGGGTATCTTTTTGCCATTGCCTTTGTTCACTACCATGTTGTGGTAGGGTGGATAGATCAGCCAGTCATAGTACATAGTGTGCGTCAACATGGCGATCCATGTTTTGATGAATAGATGCGGGAGCCCTTCGTTGTTGTCTTTGAGATAATCCATTTCCTTCTGAATCAAGTCTTTGCACGCCGCCATAAATTCTTTTGGCTCCTTCGTCATCAGTGGCATCAGGTCTGCTCCAAATTGCATGCTCATTCCCCGATCTAATATGTGCTTGGCGGCGAAGTTCGCTGTCGTTGCACCTTTTCCGCTGTAGTGTAGTGACTTGTCAAAATCGGCTGCGTCAAGCGTCATGTAAACATCGTCGCCGCTGCTCAGGAACAACTCAGTTCCCTGGTCGCCATGCTGCACATTTATTCGCACATAGTCTGCCGGTAGTGGCAGGGTGGTCGAAAAATTGCCGTCTTTATCCAGTTTTGCTGAACGGTCTATCGTGTTATACTCAAGAGATCCGTCATAGGTTGAAAAGGTGATCTCGTTTGCGAGTCGGTTAGTGATCCGGCCCTTTATAGTTACAGTTCCGGCGTGCAGCACACCCGATGTCATTAAAACGAGAATAACAAAAATTATACGGTTCATAGGTTAATGGTGTTTGATACAAATGTATGGAAGATAATATCATGCAAGTAGTGCGGTAATGCCATTGTGCGCAGATTCCCAGATAGGGAGTCAATGCTTTTTAGCCTGCAGATTCCCGGACCTACTTCTTACAATTCTCTTGTTACAACATGATTGCGTCTGTGTTGGGGGTTTACCTCCGGGCTACTTAACCTTTTCTTAATATCGTATTATGGTTCTATTTGGTTTAAATATATTTGGAATGTGAGCGAAATGGCTGTACCTTGCTTAACATTTCTTTCTGAAATTAACCGTTATCCTAAACATTACCTGCATGACAAAACAATTATTACCTAACGTGTCTGTTGCACTGCAACAGATCTCCCGGAGCACTATCACCACTCCCGCAAACTGGTCAAAAGCTGTACTCTTACTTCTTGGATTGATGTTCGGAGTGGGGCAGGCCAGGGCACAAACCACCGAGACCGGCCACGAAGTAGTGCGTGGCGAACTCAATTTTATGGCAAAGGCCGAATACCTTCGGCTCCATCCCGAGCCATTGATAATTAAATGGAAAGATACAACTCGTAAAGGTCGGGTGCCGCTTCACTTAGATCCTATAGATCCAACGATGATGCATGGAAGGATGTCGGCGTCTATGCCGATAATACCACCCTCCGCTCCGGCACCGTTCATGCCGGTATCTCCCTCCCCGGATACTACATTTCAGTCAACACTGGATAACGGAACAACTATCCCGCCAGACACACACGGCGCCATCGATTCCACTTACTGTCTCACTACCGTCAACTCAGCCGTCCGTATACAAACACGCCCAGGTACCAGTATAT
>JACCDH010846698.1_pt1 | contig 11035 bp, 10 predicted proteins | sample 7442481 | NCBI WGS metagenome assembly JACCDH01 (sample SAMN15323433, study PRJNA562643) | freshwater metagenome | isolation source: river surface water | place: USA:Blue River Watershed | collected 2017-08-15 | reverse complement strand
GGTACCACCAGCTTGGGCGCTTTGTTGCGTGCCAAGCTTGACAACAACAACTGATGACCCGTTCCGATCTGGTCGAAGAACTGGCTGCTCGATTCAGCCAGCTCACGCACCGCGACGCCGAGTTCGCTGTCAAGACTTTGCTTGACGCGATGAGCGACGCGCTGGTGCGCGGGCACCGAATCGAGTTGCGCGGCTTCGGCAGCTTCTCCATCAACCGTCGCCCTCCCCGCATGGGACGCAACCCGCGTTCCGGCGAAAGCGTGGCGATTCCTGAAAAACGTGTGCCCCACTTCAAGCCCGGCAAGGCCTTGCGCGAAGCGGTGGACACCCGCACACAGGCGATGATGGCAGACGGATCATTGGCCAAAACCTTACCCAAGAATTAAGCTGTTTCAACAGCACCTTGGCAGGGCTAAAATTCTCCTTGTCACAGAGGAGTCGCCTTGAAAAACCTCATGTGGCTACTTCAGTTGGTTCTGAAGGCAGCCATTTTTTTTACCCTGTTTGCTTTCGCGCTGAACAACCAGCACGAAGCGATGGTGCATTTCTTTTTTGGCACCGTTTGGCAAGCGCCCATGGTGTTGGTCGTGCTGCTGGCTTTCGTGATGGGCGTGGCAGTAGGTGTGGTGGGCATGGTGCCGCGCTGGTGGCGTCAACGCCGTGTAGCGCAAAAGGCCTTGCGTGATGCGCCCGAAGAAACAGCTGCGTCACGCGTGGTGATGAGCCCCGCGGTGTACCAAGACAGCGACCGTCCGACTAAAAAATCGTCACGCGCCTTGACCACAGAAGAACCGCCGCATGGAATTTGATCTGAGCTGGATTTTGTTGGGTCTACCCATTGCCTTTGGTTTGGGATGGCTGGCCTCTCGCATGGACTTGCGACAGCTTCGCTTAGAAAACCGCCAAACACCCAAAGCGTATTTCAAAGGTTTGAACCACTTGTTGAATGAACAACAAGACCAAGCGATTGACGCCTTCATTGAAGCGGTGCAACACGACCCCGACACTTCTGAATTGCATTTCGCGCTGGGCAATTTGTTTCGCCGCCGTGGCGAGTACGAACGTGCGGTGCGCGTGCACCAACACTTGCTCTCACGTGGTGACTTGAGTCAAGCCGATCGCGACCGTGCACAACATGCATTGGCGCTGGATTACTTGAAAGCCGGTTTGTTAGACCGCGCCGAAGACGCACTGAACAAACTCGATGGCACCGCGCACGCCGCGCAAGCGCATTTGGCCTTGCTGAGCATTTACGAACGTTCACGCGATTGGGCCAAAGCCTCGGTCATTGCACAAAAACTCAGCGATGCAGGGCAAGGCAGTTTTCAGGGGCGACAAGCGCATTACTTGTGCGAGCAAGCCGAAGCGTTGGATGTGCAACAAAATGCCGATCAAGTGATTGCTTTGTTGCAACAAGCGGTTGACGTGGCACCGCAATCTGCACGTGCACGCATTGCGCTGGCCAAGGTTTACGCCAACACAGAACGCGAATCGCAAGCCTACAGCACGCTCGAAGCCTTGGCGCAACAAGTGCCAGCCTCGTTGCCTTTGCTGGCTTCGCCCTTGGCGGAACTGGCACAACGTTTGAATCGCACCGATGACGCCTTGCAATTGTTGGAAGCGGTCTACAGCAAAACGGCATCGCTCGATGTGCTCAACGCCATTGTGCGTTTGCGTGCGGCACGCGGTGAAGCCGATACCAGCCAATGGTTCGCCAAACATTTAGAACGTGAACCTTCTTTGGTGGCAGCCACGCAATGGATTGCGAACGAAAAATTTGAACACGAACAATTTCACCCACAGGTGCAACGCGCGCTCGAACGTGCGGCCAAACCTTTGCAACGCTACCGGTGCGCCGCCTGTGGTTTTGAAGCCAGCCAACACTTTTGGCAATGCCCCGGTTGCCAAGCGTGGGACAGCTACCCTGCACGTCGCGTAGAAGAGCTCTGAACATGACACACACCGAACTCTCCAAAACCCAACTCAACCAAGCACATGTGTTGGTGGTGGGTGATGTGATGCTGGATCGTTACTGGTACGGCGCTGTCGATCGCATCAGCCCCGAAGCGCCTGTGCCTGTGGTGCGCATCACCAAAGAAGAAAACCGTTTGGGCGGTTGTGCCAACGTGGCTTACAACGTGGTGAGTTTGGGGGCACACGCCAGCTTGCTGTCGGTGGTGGGCGATGACGAAGCCAGCCACCTGCTCGAAGCCTTGGTGCAAAAAACAGGTATCGCGCCCCACTTTGGTCGCGATGCACAACTCAAAACCACCGTGAAATTGCGCGTGATTGGCAGGCAACAACAACTCCTGCGTGTGGACTTCGAAAACAAGCCACAAACCGAGGTGTTGGCGTCGCAGTCAGACACCTTCAAAGCCTTGCTGCCGCAACACAATGTGGTGCTGTTTTCTGACTACGGCAAAGGTGGTTTGGCCCATGTGTCTGACATGATTTCAGCCGCCCGTGCCGCGGGCAAAGCGGTGCTGATTGACCCCAAGGGCAGCGACTATTCGCGCTACGCAGGTGCCACTTGCATCACCCCCAACCGTGCTGAGTTGCAACAAGTGATTGGCGACTGGTCGAGTGAAGCTGAGTTGGTACAAAAAGCGCACGCCTTGCGACAACAATTGAAGTTAGACGCTTTGCTGCTCACCCGCAGCGAAGAAGGCATGACTTTGTTTGATGCACAAGGTGAGTTCACCGTGGCAGCACAAGCCCGTGAGGTGTTTGATGTCACGGGCGCCGGTGACACCGTCATTGCCACCTTGGCCGCTGGCGTGGCAAGTGGTTTGAGTTTGCGACAGACCATGCCCTTGGCCAACCGCGCCGGCGGCATTGTGGTGGGCAAGTTTGGTACGGCCACCGTCAGTTACGAGGAGTTGTTTGCATGAAGATCGTCGTCACAGGTGCTGCGGGGTTCATTGGCAGCAACATCATCCAAGGCTTGAACGCACGCGGCATTGACAACATCATTGCGGTCGACGATTTGACCGAAGGTGATAAGTTTCGCAACATCGCCGATTTGAAAATTGCCGACTACCTCGACAAAAACGTGTTTTACGAGTTGTTTGCCGAAGGTGCGTTTGGCAAAGTGGAAGCCGTGTTTCATGAAGGCGCGTGCAGCGACACCATGGAGAGTGACGGCAAGTACATGATGGACAACAACTACACCCTGTCGTGTGGTTTGTTCAACACCTGCCAACGTGCCGGTACACGTTTGCTGTATGCCTCTTCAGCGGCGACGTATGGTGGCAGCGACACCTTCAAAGAAACGCCTGAATACGAACTGCCATTGAACGTGTATGGCTACTCCAAGTTGCTGTTTGACCAGCGCATGCGCCGTGAGTGCGGCAACAACTTCAAGAAGTTCAAACGCCAAGTGGTGGGCTTTCGTTATTTCAACGTGTACGGCCCACGCGAACAGCACAAAGGTCGCATGGCCAGCGTGGCGTTTCACGAGTTCAACCAGTTCAAGGCCGAAGGCAAGGTGAAACTGTTTGGTGAATACGGTGGCTACGGCAACGGTGAACAAATGCGCGACTTCGTTTTCATCGACGATGTGGTGGCCGTGAACCTGTGGTACTTCGACCATCCAGAAGTTTCTGGCATTTTCAACTTGGGCACAGGCCGTGCGCAGCCTTTCAACGATGTTGCTTTGTCGGTGGTTAATTCACTCAAAGGTGTGAAACTCGATTTGGCGGGCGCTGTAAAAGCCGGGTTGATTGAATACGTGCCCTTCCCCGACGCTTTGCGTGGCAAATACCAGTGCTACACGCAAGCTGATCTCACCCACTTGCGTGAGAGCGGTTGCGACCATGTGTTTGCCGATGTGCAAAGTGGTGTGTCGCAATACATGAGAACCTTATCTGGCGGTTAAACCCAAACATCACGCGGTTTGTAGACTGGCGTGATGGTTGGTGTTCACAAAAATTTCTTTGCTCCATCGATTTGGTTGACATGCACGCGCTGCATGTTGGGCATGCTCATGGCATTCACCCACCCACAAGCTTGGTGTCTGGAATTGAACCATGCCAATGTGGCTGAGTTAGACAGCTTGAAGGGCATGGGGCCATCACTCAGCAGCAAGGTGCTGGCAGCACGTGACATACGCCCTTTCACGAGCTGGGCTGATTTTCGACAGCGTGTGTCTGGCATTGGCATTGCCAAAGCCAGACAATTTTCTGAGCAAGGCCTCACCGTGGCTGGTCAGGTTTTTTCTGAAGCGCCACCACCAGCCAAAGATCAAACCTTGCCGTAACCACCACCGCCGGGCGTGTGAATTTCAAACACATCGCCTGCTTGCATCTCGGCTTGCGCAATGTGCTGAAGGTCTTCCACTTGTCCGTTGGCGCGTACCACGCGGTTGATGCCCGGCGCACCTGCTTGGCCGCCGGCCGCGCCAAAGGCGGGATGCACACGCCCGTTCGACAACATGCTGGCGGTCATCGGCTCTAAAAACTCAACACGACGCACACCACCGTTGCCACCCCGCCAACGGCCTGTACCACCTGAGTGTTCGCGAATGTCATAGCTTTGCAAGCGCACAGGAAAACGGAATTCCAAAATTTCCGGGTCGGTCAAGCGCGAATTGGTCATGTGGGTTTGAACCACGCTGGTGCCATCAAACCCTTCACCCGCACCGCTGCCGCCCGAGATGGTTTCGTAATACTGGTACTTGGCATTGCCAAACGTGAAATTGTTCATGGTGGGTTGGCTGCCCGCCATCACACCCAACGCACCATACAGCGCGTTGGTGATGCAGCTCGATGTTTCGACATTGCCTGCCACCACCGAAGCCGGTGGATTGGGGTTGAGCATCGAGCCCGCCGGAATGATGACCTTCAAGGGCTTCAAGCAACCGGCGTTCAAAGGAATGTCATCGTCCACCAACGAACGGAACACATACAACACCGCGGCCATGCACACCGCGGTGGGGGCGTTGAAGTTGTTGCTTTGTTGAGCAGACGTGCCCGTGAAGTCAATCTCTGCAGTACGCGCTTTTGCATTCACGCGAATGGCCACTTTGATTTGCGCTCCATTGTCCAAAGGCAAAGTGAATGCGCCGTCTTGCAACTGGGTGATGACGCGACGCACCGATTCTTCGGCATTGTCTTGCACGTGTTGCATATAGGCTTGCACCACGGGCAAGCCAAATTGCGCCACCATCTTGCGCAACTCTTGCACGCCTTTTTCGTTGGCCGCAATTTGCGCTTTCAAGTCGGCGATGTTTTGTGCAGGGTTGCGGCTGGGGTATTGACCGCTTTGTAACAACGCCACCATCTCGGCCTCGCGCAACACACCACGCTCGACCAATAAAACGTTGTTGATTTGCACACCCTCTTCTTCAATGCGCGTAGAAAACGGTGGCATCGAGCCGGGCGTGACACCACCAATGTCGGCATGGTGCCCGCGCGAGCCCACATAAAAATCAGGTTGTGAGGAACCGTCCAAATACACCGGCGTGATGACGGTGATGTCAGGCAAATGCGTGCCGCCGTGGTAAGGGTCGTTCAACACGTACACATGGCCGGGTTGCATGCTGCCGGTGTTTTCGCGAATCACGGTTTTGATGCTCTCGCCCATCGAACCCAAATGCACCGGCATGTGCGGCGCATTGGCAATCAAATTGCCATGTGCATCAAACAAGGCACACGAAAAATCGAGCCGCTCTTTGATGTTGACCGAATGCGCGGTGTTTTGCAATTGCAAGCCCATTTGCTCCGCAATGTTCATGAATAGGTTGTTGAACACCTCTAACAACACGGGGTCAACTTGTGTGCCCACGGCATAACGCACTTCGCGCGCCACACGACGTGTCAGCACCAAATGGTCTAGCGCGGTGAGCTGCGCTTCCCAACCAGGCTCGACCACGGTGGTGGCATTTTTTTCAGCAATGATGGCAGGCCCCATCACCGCATCGCCGGCTTGCATGTCTTCGCGCACCACCAGCGCGGCTTCATGCCATTGACCTTCGGCATACATGCGCACGCGTTCGCGCACAGGCACATCGCGTTTGGCATGCACATCGTGGCGTTTCTCTTTGGGCGCATCGCCTGCGAGCAACACCTCGACCGACACGGCTTCAACCATCAAGCCTTTGTCTTTCATCAGAAATGCAAAGCGTTGGGCATAAGCTTTCTCGAACGCTGCCACGATGTGTTGCAAATCACCAAACGGCACCACCAGCGCCGCATCGCTGCCAAGATAACGCACATGCACGCGTTGGAACACCGTCATCTCACCCGCATTGACTTGTTGGCGCAACAATTCATCGCTGGCTTGTTTTTGCAAAGCTTGCAAGGTGTCTGCAATTTGCGTCAAGGCGCCAGCGTTCAAAGGCAACTCGATGGCCTGTTCGCGAATCACGTTTTGATCGGCCAAGCCCATGCCATAGGCTGACAACACACCGGCCAAGGGGTGTACCAACACACGCGTCATGCCCAAAGCATCGGCCACCAAACACGCGTGCTGGCCACCGGCACCACCAAAGCATTGCAAGGTGTAGTGGGTGACGTCGTAGCCGCGAGCCACAGAAATTTTCTTGATGGCGTTGGCCATTTGTTGCACCGCAATTTGCACAAAGCCTTCGGCAATCACTTCTGCAGGACGTTGCATTTGCGCGGCCAATGCATTGAACTGTTGCAACACAGCATCGCGGTTCAAAGGTTCATTTGCCTCGGGGCCAAACACCTTGGGGAAATAGTGCGGCTGGATTTTGCCGAGCATCACATTGGCATCGGTGACGGCCAATGGCCCACCACGTCGATAACTCGCAGGCCCCGGATTGGCACCTGCACTTTGTGGCCCCACGCGCAAACGCGCACCGTCAAAGCTCAAGATGGAGCCGCCACCCGCCGCCACGGTGTGGATGCTCATCATCGGGGCGCGCATGCGCACACCGGCTACTTGGGTTTCAAATTCACGTTCAAACTCACCCGCAAAGTGCGACACATCGGTGGAGGTGCCGCCCATGTCAAAGCCAATCACTTTGACGGTGTGTTGTTGCGAGGCATCTGACAGCTCATGCGCGAGTTGTGCAGTGCGGGCCATGCCCACAATGCCGCCTGCAGGGCCCGACAAAATCGCGTCTTTGCCTTGGAAAGCACGCGCATCGGTCAAGCCACCCGACGACTGCATGAAAAACAAAGGCACGCCCGGCATCTCGCTGGCCACTTGGTCCACATAGCGGCGCAGAATGGGCGACAAATACGCATCGACCACCGTGGTGTCGCCGCGGCTGACAAATTTCATCAACGGGCTGGTGCCATGTGAGGTGCTGATTTGCGTGAAGCCCAACGCTTGCGCCACCTTTGCCGCCGCTTGTTCGTGCGCGGTGTATCGGTAACCGTGCATGAAGACAATCGCCACGCTGCGCAAACCCCTCTCAAACGCAGCTTGCATGGCACGCTTTAAATGCGTCATATCCAAAGCTTGTACCACCTCACCGTGTGCGCCCATGCGCTCGTTGGCTTCAACCACTTCTTGGTACAACAACTCGGGCAACACGATGCGTCGATCAAACAAACGCGGACGGTTTTGGTAAGCAATGCGCAACGCATCTTTAAAACCTTGCGTGGTGACCAACAAGGTGGGTTCACCTTTGCGCTCTAACAACGCATTGGTCGCCACCGTGGTGCCCATCTTGACGCAAGCCACTTGCTCAGCGGTGACCGGTTGCCCCGCTTTCAAGCCCAGCAAATGGCGAATGCCCGCCACCGCCGCATCGCGGTATTGCTCAGGGTTTTCAGACAGCAATTTGTGGGTGATCAACTGACCGTCTGGCCGCTTGGCCACGATGTCGGTGAAGGTGCCGCCACGGTCAATCCAGAATTGCCACTTAGACGCAGCATGCACATCGGTTCCACGGGAGGGGGCCACATTGCTCATAGAAAGTCACAGGGTTTAACTAGAAAGCATTGTAGGAAGCTGTTACCCATTTTTTTCAAAAAACTGTCTAGGTTTCTGGAAATCCCCCAGTTTTAGGTAGACTGTGAAATTGATACTTTGTTCACTGATCAGGAGTTCTCTCATGCAACGTCGCAGCTTTCCTTTGTCCGTCTTGGCACTCGCCATTTTTGCCGGCAGCGCCTTCGCCCAAACCAAATGGGATTTGCCCGCGGCCTACCCTGCGACCAACTTCCATTCTGAAAACTTGATTCAGTTTGCCAAAGATGTGGATGCCGCAACCGCCGGTAAATTGAAAATCACCGTGCACGCCAACGCGTCCCTCTTCAAAGCCAACGAAATCAAGCGCGCCGTGCAAGGCGGCCAAGCACAAATTGGTGAAGTGTTGTTGGTGAACTTCGAAAACGAAAATCCGATTTTCGGCACCGATGGCATTCCCTTCTTGGCGACCAGCTATGCTGATTCAAAGCGTTTGTACGACGCACAAAAACCTGTCCTAGAAAAGTTGTTGGCCGCGCAAGGCATGAAACTGCTCTACGCCGTGGCTTGGCCCTCACAAGGCATTTACACCAAGAAAGAAATCAACTCGGTGGCTGATTTGCGTGGCATCAAATGGCGCGCATACAGCCCTGCTACTGCCAAAATCGCGGAGCTGATTGGCGCACAACCTGTGACCATTCAAGCCGCCGAACTCTCGCAAGCGCTGGCCACAGGTGTGGTGGAAAGCTATATGAGCTCGGGCTCAACAGGCTTTGACACCAAAACCTATGAAAGCTTGAAGTATTTCTACGACACCCAAGCTGGGCTCCCCAAAAACGCCATCATCGTCAACAAAAAAGCGTTTGATGCACTCGACCCTGCCACGCAAACTGCTTTGAACAAAGCCGCCGCAGAAGCCGAAACACGCGGCTGGAAAGTCAGCGCTGAGAAAGACGGCTTCTACAAAAAAGCATTGGCTGAAAAAGGCATGAAGATCGTCACGCCATCCCCCAAGCTCATGACCGACATGAAACAAGTGGGCGCCATCATGTTGTCTGATTGGCAAAAACGCGCAGGTCCTGATGGCGAGGCCATCATCAACGCCTACAACCAGTCGGCCAAAGCCAAGAAGTGATGCGTCGCTTCTTAGACCGTCTTTACTATGCAGCGGGCGCCTTGGGCGCCCTCTTCATTGTGGCCATTTGCGTGCTGATGATTGGCCAGAGCGTGCTGCGTGAGTTTGGTGTGCGCACAGGTGCTGTCAACGATGTGGTGTCGTGGTTTTGTGCAGCTGCCGCTTTTTTCAGCATGGCCCATGCGTTCAAGCATGGCGACTTTGTGCGCGTCACCTTGTTGCTTGAAGCGGTATCAGCGTCTACCCGGCGCAAGCTCGAAATTTCGGCACTGACCATCGGCTCGGTGGCCGTGGCTTATCTGGCTTGGTGGGCTTGCAAGTTCACCTATGAAAGCTGGGAGTTCAACGACATCGCGCAAGGCCTGTTGCCGATCCCGATGTGGATTCCCCAACTGAGTTTTGCCATCGGTTCGGTGTTGCTGCTGATCGCCATCGTGGATGAATTGATGTTGGTGCTGCAAGGGCAAATTCCCACCTATGTGCGTGAAGTGCAAGAACGTCATGCGCGTGGCGATTTTTCCTCAGACGTTTAACCACAGCTACGAAAGCCAGACATGGATATTTTGATCGTTGGTGGTTTGCTGTTGCTCATCATGATGGTGCTGCTCTCAGGCGGCGTTTGGATTGCCATGACCTTGGCCATTTGCGGTTGGGTGGGGCAAGAGTTTTTCACCCAAACACAACCTGGCAAAAACTTGTTCAGTGCTTTTTGGGAAAGCAACGCCAGCTGGGAACTTGCTGCCTTGCCCCTGTTCATTTGGATGGGTGAGATATTGTTTCGCACGCGTTTGAGCGAAGAAATGTTTGAAGGCTTGCGCCCTTGGCTCAACCGCGTGCCCGGTCGCTTGATGCACACCACCATTTTGGGGTGTGGCATTTTTGGTTCGGTCTCTGGCTCATCTGCGGCCACCTGCGCCACCATCAGCAAAGTGGCTTTGCCTGAATTGCTCAAACGCGGTTACAGCGAAAAACTCGCGCTGGGCTCTTTGGCCACGGCGGGCACCTTGGGCATTTTAATTCCGCCCTCGATCACCATGGTGGTGTATGCGGTGGCTGCGGATGCATCGATCATTCGTATTTTCTTGGCTGGTTTTTTGCCTGGCTTGTTGTTGATGGTGCTCTTTAGCGGTTACATCATGTGGTGGAGCTTGCGTCACCCAGACCAAGTGCCAGCGGCAGACCCACCCACCACCTTTCTTGAAAAAATCAAACTCTCACGTAACCTCATTCCTTGCGGCGCATTGATTGTGTTTGTGTGTTGGGTGTTGATTGCAGGTTATGCCACCGCCACCGAATGTGCAGCGTATGGTGTGGTGGGGGCTCTTTGCTTGGCAGCTTGGAGTCGCAGCCTCACGTGGTCTAACTTTTGGGAAGGCTTGATGGGCACCGCACGTTCAAGCTGCATGATCATGTTCATCTTGGCAGGTGCTGCGTTTCTCACCAAAACCATGGCTTTCACCGGCATTCCACGCGAGTTGGCCGAGTGGGTCAACGCCATGCAACTCTCGCCTTTGGCCTTGATTGGCGTGTTGACGGTGGTGTATTTGATTTTGGGCACCGCCCTCGACGGCATCAGCATGATTGTGCTGACCAGCGCGGTGGTGTTGCCGATGATTCAAAAAGCTGGCTTTGATTTGATTTGGTTTGGCATCTTCATTGTGCTGTTGGTGGAGATTGCCGAAGTCACACCGCCGGTGGGCTTCAATTTGTTTGTGTTGCAAAACATGACAGGCAAAGACAGCAACACCATCGCACGTGCAGCATTGCCCTTCTTTGCGTGTTTGGTGGTGTGCATTGTGTTGATCACCGTGTTTCCAGAAATCGTGACCTATTTGCCAGACCGCATCATGGGTGCTGACAAGTGATGACATCATCATTTGCCGCAGTCTTGGCCATTTGCTTGGGTGCCTGTGTGGGCGCTTTGGCAAGATGGCAATTGGGCTTGTGGCTCAACACCGGTGAAGCGCTGTTGCCATGGGGCACTTTGGCGGCCAATTTGATCGGTGGTTACTTGGT
>JACCDH010454699.1_pt1 | contig 11035 bp, 9 predicted proteins | sample 7442481 | NCBI WGS metagenome assembly JACCDH01 (sample SAMN15323433, study PRJNA562643) | freshwater metagenome | isolation source: river surface water | place: USA:Blue River Watershed | collected 2017-08-15 | reverse complement strand
ACCCGCAGGCTCTCATTGACCCCCCAGGGAGAGGTGTTCCTCAGCCGCTGCCGGGACATCCTGTCGAGCATCGAGGCGTCCGAGGCTGAGATTTCCACACGCAGCCTCAGCGTCAGCGGCCTGCTCAAGGTGAGCGTGCCTGTCAGCTTCGGCATTCGCCACTTGGCGCCACTCTGGCCGGAGTTTCTGGCTTTGCACCCGCAATTGAAGCTGGATGTGCAGCTGGCCGACCGTGTCATCGATCTGCTGGACGAGGGCTTTGACATGGCCATCCGCATCGCCCGCCTCGCAGATTCGAGTCTGATCTCGCGGCAAATCGCGGGCACGCGGTTGGTGCTGTGCGCTGCGCCAGATTACTTGCAGCGCAAAGGCACTCCACTGCACCCAAGGGATTTGGCTGCGCACGATGTGGTGGGCTACAGCCTGTTGGCCACTGGTGATCAATGGCAGTTTGTTGGGCCTGATGGCCCTGTGAGCGTGAAGGTGCGACCTCGCCTGTGGTCCAACAACGGCGACAGTTGCATCGCCGCCAGCGTGCAGGGTGCGGGCATCCAGCTGCAGCCCACATTTTTGATTGCCGAGGAACTGCGCCGGGGTGAACTGGTGGAGATCCTGCCGCAGTTTCAGGCGGTGACTCTGGGGATTTACGCGGTTTATCCCACGCGCAAGTTCGTGCTGCCCAAGGTGCGCGCCTTGGTCGAGTTTCTTGATGCCCGGCTGAGAGAGGCGCTGTGGGCGTCTCTGTGAATTGGTTACCTTTAAAAGCGAAGAATAAGCCGGACAGTGTTCAAGGCATGCCATCTAGACTGGCCGCTCACGCTCCACTTCGGCCCACCGGGAGGAGGCTGTGAGCGGACTGCCGTAGTGGGTTATTGACCGACAGCAGCCGACCCAGAACGGACTTCCAGGACGAGCATGCCGGCGACCGCTTCTGGCCGATAGCGGTAACTCAGCTTGCGACGACCAACGACCGTAACCGCTGCACTCCAGACCTTCGCCCTTGTAAGTCGCCTAAAGGCTGGTAGCGGACATCCCCATGCTGTATGTAATGTTTTGCGCCTGCCATAACCGGTCATTCGCTATGCAGTGCCCCCAGTGCCCGTTCTACAACCCACAGCAGTCACAGCTCGAAGGAGAGCTTGAAATGGCTCCGGATAAGGACTGCTAGTGACTTGGGTCTTGGGGTGCTTCCGCCCCATTGCAGTCGGTCACATTGTTAAGACATTGACTTGTTTGCAGTGATTCCGGACTTTAAGAATTTCAAACTGTCTGCCCGATGCCTGACATTGCTTCTAGCGAGCGTCGGTCTGATGGAGAACACCGCACAGACCACCCGCATGGCAAGCCCTCAGTGCTGCACAACCTCCATTGAGATCTCACGTCTGGAAGACGGCGGTGCTACTTTTTAGCAAGGTGCTCTTTTGCGATCTCGGCCTGCGCTTATCTTCTGGGTACATCTTGCGCAGACGTCAGTTTTCGTTTCCAAGTCCTTCATACGGATCACAATGGAAGTATTCCTGCCGCCGAATTTAACGCGCCATTTGAAGAAAGTTGCGGTACTGGTTCCCAGCTCCAGGCACATATCCGGCACTGGCAGACCGAATTCAGCAAGCTTCAAGACAGCCATGTTGTGGCTATCGGTAAAACTCAACCTCTTTACACATCACTTCCTTCTAGAAAATGCTACTTCTCGGGCCTTTGGCCTATCGGGTAGATTGCCTAAAAAGATATGGATAAAACACGGGTTAACTTCACTACGGGGTTGCAGCTCAGAAATCAACCCTCACGCTGAAGGCCAGCTCACGACGACGCGCAACCCTCCCAAGTCTGGACTGTGCCCCACCGTGACCTGCAAGTGGTAGCGCTGGGCCACGCGACGAATAATCGACCACCCCAAACCACTGCCATCCGCACCGTTGCTGAGAACCCGGAAGAAACGATCCCCAAGTCGGTCCAGATCTGCCGGACTCAAACCCGGACCACTGTCTTCGACACATAGGAGTGGAACGGGCGACGCGTCCCAACGCACACGTATCTCTGCACCATGGGGGCTGTAGCGCTGGGAGTTGTCCACCAAATTACCCACCAACACGCCCACCAGACCAGATGGCATGGGCACGTGCAAGGAAACCGGAGCGATAAGGCTCAAGACTTGCTTTTTGGCCCGCGCCTGTGGCCCCAGATCCGCTAACAGTGCCCGGGTGTCGGCAACGACATCGCACGGCACTGCTCTCTGTGTGCCGTCGTCGGCGTCGAGTCGTGCCAGTTGTAAGAGCTGAGTCACCAGCCGTGTAGCACGGTCACACCCCCGCAACACGGCATCCAGGGCCATCTGGCGGTCGCTGTCCACATCGGTTCCGCGTGCCACTTGGGCCTGCATGCGAATGGCCGCAATCGGTGTTCGCAACTCATGTGCGGCATCGGCCGTGAAACGGCGCTCGCCATCCATTTGCTGAGCCATCTGCTCGAACCAACGGTTCAGTGCCTTGACCAGCGGTTGCACCTCGGACGACACCTCTTCACTCAAAGGCTGGCGTGCATCGGCTGGTCGCTGTGAGACCGATTCGCTCAAATGCCGAAGCGGCGCAAAAGACTTGAAAATCGCACCCCAAATCAGGAAAGCCAAAACAGGCAAAGCCAGCAGCATCGGCACGATGGCCGACTTCAGTCCAGCTTCCAGGATGTCGTTCCGTGCAGATTGCAACTCTGCCACCATGACCTGAACATCGCGCTCGCGCCCGGATGTTGCAAAAACACGCCAAGCTTGGCCGTCCTGATATTGATCGGAGATGCCGTTCTGGTCCCAAGGTGCCAACGGCGATAAAGGGGCCTCGGCCGAGCGAAAGATAAGCTCCTTGTCGTGCCAGACCTGAAAAGCGACCCGAGGCTGGTACTTATGCAGCACCGGTGCGGTGGTGAAGTCGTCGTCGTGCTCATCGCTGGTCTGCACCGCTAGCACCGCTGCGGTTTGAGCCAGATGAGCGTCCAGCAACTCGCTGAGCTCGTGCTCGGTCTTGAGCCTTGTCATGACCATCACCAAAGTCCAGACCAGCCCAGTGACTACCAACAGGCTAAGCGTCAGCCGCCACTGAAGGGAAGAGGGGCGCCAAACTTTCATGGCTTGACTTGCTGGGGCAGCATGTAGCCCACGCCTCGCAGGGTTTCGATCACGTCGGCATGCAGCTTCTTGCGCAGGTTGTAAATGTGAACCTCGACGGTGTTGCTGCTCACCTCGGTGCCCCATTGGTACAGGTGCTGCTCGATCTGTTCACGAGTCAACACACGGCCCGCGTGCAGCATGAAAATATGTCGCACCTGGTATTCACGCAAGTACAAATCCACTGTCCGCTCGCCAAGCCACACCTTGCGCGAGGCCGGGTCCAAGCGTAAAGCCCCGGCCTCTAGAGTGGGTTCTGCGACGCCGTGGGACCGGCGCACCAGTGCCCGCAGGCGTGCGGCCAGCTCCATCAAATCCACAGGTTTGACCAGGTAGTCATCGGCACCGGCATCTAGTCCGGCAATGCGGTCGGGCACGCCGTCCCGCGCCGTCAAAATCAACACCGGGGTGGTTACTTTTTTGCGGCGAACCGCCGCCAAGCACTGCATGCCATCCTGGCGGGGCAAGCCCAGGTCGAGCACGCAGGCTTGGTACACCCCGGCCAACAGCTCATGCTCGGCCGCTACCCCGTCGCGCACCCAGTCCACCAAAAAGCCTTGCTGCTGCAAACCGGCTTTCAGGCCAGAGCCCAGCAATTCGTCATCTTCCGCCAATAAAACGCGCATGTGTCCAGCCTCAATGGGGGTCTGAAAAATCAATCGTCCTCGTCATGGTCATCGCTCTGCTTCGATTGTGCCTGGACAGGTGCAGGTTGCAACCAGGCACCCACGCTCGCGCCCTGCTGCTGCGGTGAAGCCTGCCACTGCCACACCCAGAAAGACACCACAGCAACCAGCAGCAAGGTGGCCAACCACCCATGGTTGGATTTGACCAAGTCAGGCCCCGCACCATCCACACGCCCGGTCAACATGGGGGTGGCCAGATTGCGGCGACGCAACAGGCTGAGGACCACCACACCGGCTATGTGCAACACTACGGCCACCAGCATGAAGTTGCCCAAAAATTCATGTACCTCTTCCATCCATTCACCCGTCCACTCCTGGTAAGTCACATAGCCTGACAAAACCAAAGGGGCAATGACTAGCAACACGGCTACGACTGACAAGGACATGTAAAGGTTTTGAGTCAGCGGCAAGTTCACGTTGAAAGTCCGCATGCCTTCAATCCAGGAACCAAGTCCCCGCAACTTTCCCCATAAAGATGACCACCTAGCTGGACGCGGACCCCACACTCCCCAAAGCACCCGCAACAATAACAAACCGCCTAATGTATAGCCCAGGGTTATGTGCATCAACCGAAACGCCTCACTCTCTGCGGTAAGGTATGCCACGGTAAAAGTGAAAGCCGTCAAAAAGTGCCAGATTCGGGTGAAAGCATCCACTGTCCGCCTTGTGCGAATAGGATTAACTTTTACCGGCTGGTCAATAGAAACCGTTGTCAAAGTCATTGGCAACTCCATCTGCAAGACTAAAGTTCTGGTTATAGATCGCTAGGCATTTTGCTAATCTTGCAATGTACTTTTGCATGGCCAATGGCTGGTCGGTCAGCCTCGGCCGCAACAGCAGGCTCAACGCGGAATGCGCACGCCCTTTTCGTCAAAATTACCTTGCTCGGCCTGGGTATGGCAAGCCGCACATTGGGCCGCTCCTTTGATGCTGGCGCGCTTCCAGACCGACGCTTCTATCTCGCGGTGTTTGCGCACAAACCACGCCGACCGGGTGATACGGTCGTCTACGGGCTCTTCTTTGACGCGCTTGTAAGTACCCGCTTGGGCCTGCAACCAGCTGGCAATTTGTTTGACCTGGGCAGGTTCCAACGCCGCATCGGTGCCGTAATGTTGGTCCAGCCCGGTCATGATCCGTTGCCAAGACGCGGCTGGCAACATTCCGGGGGGATAGGCCATGTGACAAGCCGAACACTCCTGTTTGTATACCGTGGGCACCAGTGCAGGCATCAATCGGCCATCGGCCCAAGCGGGGGCACTTAAGGCGCAAGCCAGGCTGTACATCAGAGCGAAACGGGAAGGATTGAAAGAAATCATTTCAGACCAATCAAATACGACATGACATCGGCCTTTTCTTGAGCTGTGCATTCGCGTGACAACACATCCTTGCAGTTGCGCTTAAACCATTTTTCTGCCTTGGCGCTGTCTGTGAAGCGTTCCGCATTGAAAGCTGGCGCCAGTGGGGTGATCTTTTTACCCGTCGAGGCGTGCTTACCGTCGCGCACAGGAGGTTGACCATGGCAAGACGCACATGACCATTCACCGCCAAAACGCTGTCCGAAAAATGCTTGTCCCCGCGTTGCGTTTCCCGCCTGCCCTGCTGCCTGCTCCCAGCGCTGCAGTTCAGCCTGAGGAGTGCTGGCCTGCGCTGCTGTGACGGCATACAGGCCGCAGAGGAACACGCTCGCAAGGGTTTTGGCTGTCGCAAACATCAGTCGTCACCGTGCGAGGACTTGACTTCGACCTTGACCACCACAAAAGCCGTGCCGTTCATGTAGCCCTTGACCTCCACAAATTGACCATTGGCCAGCACGCCGTGCGAGTTATCGATGCGGCTTTGCCCGTTCAGCACTGCGGCGTACTGGGTATTGCCTGAAGCCAGTGAAAAACCTGACGAGGTCAATTGGCTTACTGTGCCGTACACCTCAAAGCGGGTGCCTTGGCCAGCCACGCTGCTGGTTTTGACTTCTACCTTGCTGGCCTGCATCTGCCCGCCAGACAAATTACCCTTGACTTCGACATAGTCACCGTTGGCGAGCGTGGCCAAAGAACCCCGTTCAAAGTAGGCCTGGCTCAGGTCCACCGTAACGCCTTGCACCGTGACCGTGTTGCCCTGCAACTGGCTCACCGCACCGTACAACTCGTTGCGGTAATAATTTGTTGTACCGCCACTTACCACTTCGCGGTAAGACTCTTGCCCTTCCAGTTCACGCTGGGTCACCGTCAATTGACCGTTGGTCAAGGTACCCTTGACCTCATAAAACGCGCCACTCACCCAAGGCAAACTGTAGATCACTGGGACACCCGCCACAAACCACTGCGAGCCATCGGTGGTGGCCACCCCTTTGAGTTTGGTGCGATCCACGGTACTGCCGTCCCATGTCAAAAGCTGGCTGGCATCGAGCACCTGGATTCTGCTGGCTGCTACGGAGGTGACCCCGTTGATGACCATGCGTTGCGTGTCGTCGCTAGCCAAGACCCGAACGGCATGCGTCCCTGTCAAAGCAGCGCGTGAGGGTTGCACCGAGCAAGTGGCTACGGGGCAAGATACCGTGTATGCGGTGCCGCCTCCCGTATCTAGGTTCAAGGTGATATCACCCGCTGAGCTTGTCAGAACGCCGCTGGATTGGCCGCGCCAAGCGGCATCCAGGGTCGAATTTACTGCACTGGACTGAACCACCCGCGTCGCCAAAAAACGGTTGTCGGCCTGCATCAAGCCATAGACGTTCACAAAATTGCCGGATTGCAGCGTCACGGGCTGACCCGCAGCATCGGCATATACCGTGTTGGCATTCAAAGTTACGGTTTGCCCCCCCACCACCATGGAGGCACCAATGGTGTAAGCGGTCATCGTGCCTCGTACCCCCCCGACCAAGCGAATCTTTTGTGCACGGCCCAGCGACTGGGATTCATCGGCGTCGCCTTGCAGGGCAACGGCCATGCCCAAAGCCAGGGGGCTGTTGTTACTCGTCGTGCCATACACATCATCACTGTCCAGCACACTGGCAGATGTGGTTTCAAAGCGCACACCATTGACCACGATCGAGCCCAAACCACTGATGGTGCCAAGATAATTGGAGACGGTGGGGGTGTATACCGCCACACCACCAGGGTTGTCATTGGGTGTGTACCACACGTCATCACTGTTGCTGTCGCCGTCCCCGCCGCCGCCACAGGCTTGCAACAGGGTCGCCCCCGAAATGACCAGCGCTTGGGCAAGGCGAGATTTGAAATGAATAGTGTGTTTCATGGTCGGACTCCTTAAGGGTTCTTGCCAGTTTAAAAAGCCTTTCTGAAAGCTGTCTTAAACCATTGAAACCGACAAAATCGACCTAAGACGGCATTCGGACGAGGGGGGCAAACTCGTAAGCCATTGCCAAAGAAAACACCATGAAATTCAGTGCGCTAACCCTGTTGGGCTTGGTTATGCTCGGTGGCTGCACCCAATAGGCCGCGTGGGTCAAAGCCCTGATGTGCTCGGGTATCGAAGAAGCCGCTCGTATCGATGCTTGCAGAGTCAAACCGGGGATGCCTTACCGTATCAGTGACGATGTGTGCCAACGCAGCTACAGATTTACGTCAAGTCACTGTAAGCCACCCCATGAGCTGGAGGTGACGGCAAATTGCATTTTGCGTCGCAGTATCTAGGCAGCTGGATTGCAGGGCAGCTGGATAAAAAGATGGGCGTCAAGAATATGATTCTGGAACGTCATATCAACTTCGAAGGCATCGACTAAGCCACCCGAGCCTTGGGCAAATATGCTGGCATGACCGCGACCGGATCGATGCTAAAAGACGGACCGCAATGACTTCGCTTTGTATCTGCAAGACAAGCACTGAATCACCTCCTATTTGAGCGGCACCCCAGAAGTTAGACAAACTTAAAGGTCGTTACATGAGGAAGCACTAAATCGAGTTTATGCTTGAGGTGGTCAAGCGCTTTTTTTGATGAGTATGGCATGGTGGTGGCATTCCCCCAAACCTTTAGACACTTTTCAAAGCCCAATCTGACGCTGTTTCTTTAACTAAAAGGGGCCGAGTCTATGTTCGGTGTTAATCGGCCTAAGGTCATATTCAATTTAATCACTTCAGGAGCGGTAGATGACATTTCTTCATCTGGCGGCTAAGCAAGCTTGAAACAAATCCAACTCAGGTTTGCGCCACTGCGTACTGACCTGCGTCAAGCCCAAAACCGAGTGGAAGAAATGGTCGTGGCTCAAGGCCTTGGCACTTTGCTCTTGCAAACACGCCATGCGCCAACCCCGCTGACTTTGGAAAGCTGGAGACAACCAGACCAGCATGGGCACGTGGACTTGTTCTTTCGGCGCAATGCTGTAAGGCATGCCGTGCAAATACAGCCCCTTCTCGCCCAAGGACTCGCCATGGTCAGACACGTAAAGCAGCGCTGTCGGGCGAGACTGCCCCTTCAACCAGCCCACGGTTTTGGCGATGAAATGGTCGGTGTACAGCAAGGAGTTGTCATAGGCATTAACGATGTGCTCCGGCGGGCAATTTTGGAGAGCATGGCTGCTGCACTCGGGCTGAAAGGGTTTCATGGATGCGGGCGAGCGCTTGTAATAGGCCGGGCCATGGCTGCCCATCTGGTGCATCACCACCACGGTTCCTTTGGCCCGTTTGACCGGGTCCAGCGCCGCCAGCTGCTGTGGCAACTCGTGCAGCATGATCTCATCCAGACACTCGCCGGTTTGACAAAACTCTGGGACCTTCAAAGCATGGGTGGTGGCATTGGGCACGCGGTCGCACACCCCCTTGCAGCCCGACTGGTTGTCCAGCCAGAGGACGGCCAAGCCCGCACGCTGTAGCACGTCCAGAAGACTCTCGAAACGTGCTTTGCTGCTTTCATGGTCCGCCTTGTCAAGATGAGAAAACATGCAAGGCACCGAGGCTTGTGTGCTTGTGCCACAGGATTTGACACCGGAGAAATAAACCAAATCGCCCTGCGCCTGCAGCTGACGCAACTTTGGCGTGGTGTCGCGCGCATAACCGCCCAAACCAAAATTGGCCGCCCTGGCCGTCTCACCCAATATCACCACCACAAAGGGCGCGGCAGCTTCGCTGGCCGGGGGATGGAGCAATTTGGCGTCTTCGCCAATGGTTTGCAAGGGTTTGGCGGCTTGCGATGCCTGCCCCACGGACAACAGCGTCAGCGCGTACACGCTGTTGAACGGGTTAATCATGTAGCGCAGCTTCTTGTGGTTGCGCGTGAGGGACGCGATGTCCTGAAACGACATCCAGAACACGCCCACAGCCACCAAAAAAGCCAAAGTAGCGATGCCCAATTGTCGGCCGACCAAAGACCTGGCTGGTACCGCGCGAATCGGCTGGCGCCAAAGCCAAATGCCCGGCAAAACCACGCCAAAGGTGAGCGCTGCCAACATGGTCCAAGACAGCAAATCACCGACTTCACGCACGTCGGTCTGAACCACGTTGGCCAGCATGTCGGCGTCGATGACAACACCGTAGGTTAGCATGAAGTAACTGCTGGACGTGACAGTGGTCAGCATCGCCACGCCAGCAGACTTGAGCCAACGGGGCCACACCCACAAACACAAAAAACAGCCCAACAAAACCGTCAAAATGACCCAAAGACTGCCCATGGTGGTCAGGGCCCGCAGCCCTTGGGTTTCGGGCAATTGCCAAATCGCAATCCAAAACGGCAGGTTTCCAACCGTTGCAAGCCACAGAACCAAAACCGCCAGCAAGCGCGTGGGGTGCCAAGCCGAGCACGGAGTGAGAAGCGTCATGAACAAGTGCCTAAAGCTACAAAATAAGCTTGATTCTAGACAGGGCCACTCACGTGACGCCAAAGCTTGGATCAAACCCTTCTTTAAGCCCGCTGCGAGGGCTTTTTTAACTTGAAAACGATTACATTTAAGACTCAACATGGATCCATCTACATGCCGCCTAAGAAACATTGGCACATTTGCCCATGAAAACCAAACGCCACACTTTCAGCATAGGCGATTTGTCTCCAGGACGTGGCTTGGGGCTTGCCACATTGGTTACGCTGTTGTGTCTGCTAGCTTGGGATTTTTCCGAACTGGACATGGGCATCATGCAAATGTTCGCAGACAGCAGCGGCTTCAAACTGCGTGATAACTGGTGGCTAGAGACAATTTTGCACACCCGGGCTAAACAGCTGGCAATCGTGATTTATGTTGTATTGGTGGTTATGGTGTGGTGGCCGACCAAGGTGCTTCGCCAACTCTCGCACTGGCAACGGCTGGAAATCGTGGTGGGCATCACTTTAAGCCTCATCACCATCAGCACCCTCAAAAGCTTTAGCTCGACCAGTTGCCCGTGGGAATTACTGGCCTTCGGAGGTAAAGCCTCGCACGTCTCTCATTGGCTTTTATCAACCGCAGACGGTGGTTCGGGGCGCTGTTTTCCCGGTGGACATGTATCCTCCGCTCTCGCCTTTCTGGCATTGGCCTTGCCTTGGCTGGCTTCTGATTCAGCAGCACATCGCCAAACAGGCTTGCGCATTTTGCTCATCGTTTTGGGTGCGGGCTTTTTGCTGGGCCTGACCCAAACACTCAGGGGCGCACACTTTCCCAGTCATACATTTTGGACTGGTTTCATTTGTTGGAGCGTGGTGCTGGCCAATCACTTCGTGTGGGGTTGGCTGGCCCATAGGCGGCCAGCTTCATCAGCCCATCCTTGATCAGCTCATCGCCCACCTACATCCCTTCACCGACGGTTCGCCAGCGTTGAAGGCGTGTGACTGAACACACCCAGCGCTCGGCGAGTATTTTTTAGGTCAGTAGCTCGCTGTCAGGCTTGGCCGGGACCTCTGTGGCCAGGAGTTTGATTTCGGACTTGGCTTCTTTAGCTACTTTTTTAGCGATGCCAATGGAAAGGGCGTCAAGCACGTCGCTCGTTTTCCAGAACTTAAATACGAAGACGAGGTGTGGCCATGGGCTTGCTCCTTGATGCCTATATCAAGTAGTTTCATGTAGGTTCATACCGGATGGCTGGGCTTTTTCTCAGCGGGGTGGGTTGGTACATCTCACGGGCAAAGCATTTACTTGTACCGATGTTTCGGATTTCCAATCCATTGATATGTGCCGGGGAGACTCCCTGGGTCATGGAAGAAGTGTTTGTGGAGAAATCTAGGGGGCAGCTTTTGGCCGGTAGCAGCCAGCAGGTCTGAGCCAACGATAGTTCCCGTT
>JACCDH010396290.1_pt1 | contig 11036 bp, 17 predicted proteins | sample 7442481 | NCBI WGS metagenome assembly JACCDH01 (sample SAMN15323433, study PRJNA562643) | freshwater metagenome | isolation source: river surface water | place: USA:Blue River Watershed | collected 2017-08-15 | reverse complement strand
GTGCATTGGTTCTGTACAATACAGCAAAAGCATTATTGGGTAATTGGTATTGCATTTTATTTTCAAAGATGGATTCTGCTACATACCTTCCTTCGTCGTTGTCGGTTTTGTTTTTAGTTACTAAAATTTTATCTCCTACGGGGTTATCTGTCCAAACTTCTTTGGGGATTTGTTGTTTATTTAATTTAATTATGGCATTTGCAGCGCCAACTATATTTTTAGTAGAACGGTAATTTTGTTCTAATTTTAAAATTTGAGCGCCTTTATAATCGGTTTTGAAATTTATAATATTCGAAATATTTGCACCTCTAAAGGAATAGATACTTTGTGCATCATCTCCTACAACACATATATTATGGTATAGGTTACTAAGTTGTTGGATAATGCTGTATTGCGCATGGTTGGTATCTTGATACTCATCTACCAATATATATTGAAAGATGTTTTGGTATTTATTTAATATTTCGGGTTTGCTTTCAAATAATTGATAGGTTTTTAATAACAAATCATCGAAGTCCATCGCGCCAGCTTTAAAACATCGCATTTGATATCCTAAGTATATTTCGGCAGTTTTTCCTCTGCCCATGTAATGGTCTTCTTTTGTTATGTTGATGTCTTCTGCATATTCTTTGGCGGTTATTAATTGGTTTTTAGCAGAGGATATTCTATTATATATTACATTTGGTTTATATATTTTATCATCTAACTCCATTTCCTTTATCACTGTTTTTAATAAACTTTTTGCGTCAATGGTGTCGTATATTGTAAAGTTGTAGGGGTAGTTTAAATGTCCGCTCTCTGCTCTTAATATTCTTGCAAATACGGAGTGAAAGGTTCCCATCCATAAATTTCTACTTTCACTACCTACTATTTTCTCAATCCTTTCGCGCATTTCTTTTGCGGCTTTGTTGGTAAAGGTTAAGGCAAGTATATTAAAGGGATCTACGCCTTGCGACATTAAATGCGCGATTCGATAGGTTAGTACTCGTGTTTTACCAGATCCTGCACCTGCTAAAATCATGAGTGGGCCTTCTAATTCGTTTGCTGCTAAAAATTGTGCTTCGTTAAGGTCTTTTAAAAAATCCGACATATAATATACTGTTTTATGGCAAATATAGGCTTTGTTTTTATTTTTTTTCACTTTTAACAAAAAATAAAATCGTTGTAAATCCTAGCAAAATCAAGGTTTTCAACACTTGAGAGTTTAAAAGTTGATGAAAATTTTAAAAAAATGAAAAAAAAGTATTGAAAAATAAAAGAAATCTTGTACCTTTGCCCTCCTGATTTTTAGAAGGATTAAAAAAATATAAAAGAAAGCTTACTTAAATAAGGATATGCCAACTATTCAACAGTTAATTAAAAAGTCAAGAACGCAGAAGTTTAAAAAGAGTAAATCTGCTGCGTTAATTTCATGCCCTCAAAGAAGAGGTGTGTGTACAAGGGTTTATACAACTACTCCAAAGAAACCAAACTCTGCTATGAGAAAGGTTGCAAGGGTTAGATTAACAAATGGTATCGAAGTTTCTGCTTACATACCAGGAGAAGGTCATAACTTGCAAGAGCACTCTATAGTTTTGGTTAGAGGTGGAAGAGTTAAAGATTTACCAGGTGTTAAATATCACATAGTTCGTGGTGCATTAGATACTGCTGGTGTTGATGGAAGATTACAAAGAAGATCTAAATATGGCGCTAAACGCCCTAAGCAAAAAAAATAGTATAGTACAAGATGAGAAAGACTAGAGCTAAAAAAAGATTTATTACGCCTGACCCACAATTTAATGATGTGGTTGTAGCTAAATTTGTGAACAACTTAATGTTGCATGGTAAAAAATCTGTTGCATTCAAAATTTTCTATGATGCAATGGAAATTATAACTACTAAGTCTGAAGAAACTCCTTCTATAGAGGTTTTCAAAAAAGCCTTAGAAAATGTTACTCCAGGTGTTGAAGTTAAAAGTAGAAGAGTAGGTGGAGCAACTTTTCAAATTCCTTCTCCTGTAAGAGAAAGCAGAAAAAATTCTCTTGCAATGAAATGGTTGATTGGTTATTCTAGAAAAAGAAACGAAAAATCAATGGCTCAAAAATTAGCTGCTGAAATTCTTGCTGCTTCTAAAGGTGAAGGTGCAGCGTACAAAAAGAAAGAAGATACGCACAGAATGGCAGAGGCAAATAAAGCGTTCTCACATTTTAGATTTTAATTTTAATAATTATTGCCATGTCTGCTAAAAGAGATTTAAGATTTACAAGAAATATTGGTATTGCTGCGCATATTGATGCGGGTAAAACTACTACCACTGAGCGTATTTTATTTTACTCTGGTGTGAGCCACAAAATTGGTGAGGTACATGATGGTGCTGCTACAATGGACTGGATGGTACAAGAGCAAGAAAGAGGTATAACCATTACTTCTGCTGCTACTACTGTATTTTGGAAATATAATGGTGAAGAATATCATATTAATATTATCGATACTCCTGGTCACGTTGACTTTACAGTTGAGGTAAATAGATCTTTAAGAGTTTTAGATGGTTTAGTGTTTTTATTTAGTGCAGTGGATGGTGTTGAACCTCAATCTGAAACTAACTGGAGATTAGCTAACAATTATAATGTATCAAGAATTGGTTTCGTTAATAAAATGGACCGTCAAGGTGCAGATTTCTTAAAAGTTTGTAAGCAAGTTAGAGAAATGTTAGGGAGCCATGCTGTTCCTTTACAATTACCAATTGGTGCTGAAGAAACTTTTGAAGGTGTGGTAGATTTAGTTACTAACACCGCTATGATTTGGAATGAGGATGATTTTGGAATGACTTTCAAAAAAGTTGAAATTCCTGCAGATATGGTTGAGGAAGTTGCTTTGTATCGTGGTCAAATGTTAGAAGCTATTGCTGAATTTGACGATACATTAATGGAGAAATTTTTTGACAATCCAGATTCAATCACTCAAAGAGAGATTTTGGATGCTTTAAGAAGTGCAACTGTTGCAATGAAAATTGTTCCTATGTTGTGTGGTTCTTCTTTCAAAAATAAAGGTGTTCAAACCATGTTGGATTATGTAATGGAATTGTTACCTTCTCCAATGGATCAAGAAGCTATTATTGGTACAGATCCTAGAACTGATGAGGAAACAAGAAGATTACCTTCTGCTGATGAGCCTTTTTGTTCTTTAGCTTTTAAAATTGCTACGGATCCTTTTGTTGGTAGATTGTGTTTTACTAGAGCATATTCTGGTGTATTGGAATCAGGTTCTTATGTGTTAAACACTAGAACAATGAAAAAAGAGAGAATTTCTCGTATTTTCCAAATGCATGCGAACAAACAAAATCAAATCGAAAGATTACAAGCTGGTGATATTGCTGCAATTGTAGGATTTAAAGATATTAGAACTGGTGATACTTTGTGTGCTGAAAATGCACCAATCACTTTAGAGTCTATGGACTTCCCAGATCCAGTAATCGGTATTGCAATTGAACCTAAAACTCAAGCGGATGTAGATAAATTAGGTATCGCTTTAGCTAAATTATCTGAAGAAGATCCAACTTTCAAAGTTAAAACCGACGAAAATTCTGGACAAACTATCATCAGTGGTATGGGTGAGTTACACTTAGATATCATTTTAGATAGATTAAAAAGAGAGTTTAAAGTAGAGTGTAACCAAGGTGAGCCTCAGGTTAACTATAAGGAAACAATTACAGGTACTGTAGAACATAGAGAGGTTTACAAAAAACAATCGGGTGGTAGAGGTAAATTTGCTGATATCGTTTGTATTATTGAGCCTAGAACAGATGGTAAAGAAGGTTTAGAGTTTGTGAATGCTGTAAAAGGTGGTAACGTTCCTAGAGAATTTATTCCTTCTGTTGAAAAAGGTTTCAAAGAGGCAATGTCAACTGGTGTTTTAGCTGGTTATACAGTGGATAGTTTAAAAGTTACTTTAACGGACGGTTCATTCCATGCTGTCGATTCAGATGCTTTGTCTTTTGAAATTGCTGCAAAAATGGCGTACAGAAGTGCTTGTCCTAAAGCTAAACCTGTTTTATTAGAGCCTATTATGAAATTAGAAGTAATTACTCCTGAAGAAAATATGGGTGATGTTGTTGCTGATTTAAATAGAAGAAGAGGTATGATGGAGGGTATGGATGATAAAAATGGTGCTAAGGTTGTGAAAGCTAAAGTTCCTTTATCTGAAATGTTTGGATATGTTACTTCTTTAAGAACAATTACTTCAGGAAGAGCTACTTCAACTATGGAATTCTCTAATTTTTCAGAGGCACCTAAAAATATAGCTGAAGATGTTATAGCAAAATCAAAAGGTAAAGTTAACGCATAATTTATTAAGTGTAATACATTAAAAATGAGTCAGAAAATTAGAATTAAATTAAAGTCTTTCGATCATAATTTGGTAGATAAATCTGCTGAGAAGATTGTTAAAACTGTTAAAAGTACAGGTGCTGTGGTAAGTGGTCCAATTCCTTTACCTACTAACACTAGAAAATTTACGGTATTAAGATCTCCTCACGTAAATAAAAAAGCAAGAGAACAATTTGAAGTTAGTTCTTACAAAAGATTAATGGATATTTACAGTTCAACTGCTAAAACTGTTGACGCTTTAATGAAGTTAGAACTTCCTTCTGGTGTTGATGTAGAGATTAAAGTGTAATTTTTTTAATGATAAGATAAAATATTTATTCGATGTCAGGTATAATAGGAAAAAAGCTAGGAATGACTAGCTTGTACGATGCTAATGGAAAAAATTTAGCATGTACAGTAATCGAAGTTACTCCAAATGTAGTAACTCAAGTGAAAACTGAATCTATTGATGGTTATTCTGCTGTTCAGTTAGCATTTGGTGAGAAAAAAGAAAAAAATGTTTCTAAAGCTTTATTAGGTCATTTTAAAAAAGCTAACACAACTCCTAAATATAAAGTGGTTGAGTTTAGAGATTTTGAAACTGATGTTAAATTAGGTGATTTTGTTTCTGTTGATTCTTTTGCTGAAGGTGAGTTCATTGATATAACTGGTACTTCTAAAGGTAAGGGTTTTCAAGGTGTTGTTAAAAGACACGGATTTGGTGGTGTTGGTGGTCAAACACATGGTCAACATAACAGATTAAGAGCTCCAGGTTCGGTAGGTGCATGTTCAACTCCTGCTAGAGTTTTTAAAGGTATGAGAATGGCTGGTAGAATGGGTGGTGACCAAGTTAAAATTGAAAATTTAGTTGTCCTTAAGGTTCTTTCAGATAAAAATTTAATTGTTGTATCTGGTTGTGTTCCTGGTGCAAAAGGTTCTTACGTGTTAATTGAGAAATAAGATGGAATTAGAAGTATTAGATAAAGCTGGTAAATCTACTGGCAGAAAAGTTTCTTTACCAGAGAGTGTTTTTGGTATCGAACCTAGCAAACATGCTATTTACTTAGATGTAAAACAATATTTAGCTAACCAAAGACAAGGTACGCATAAATCTAAAGAGAAGGGTGAAATTACTGCAAGTACTAAAAAAATCAAAAAACAAAAAGGTACTGGTGGAGCAAGAGCTGGTAGTTTAAAAAGCCCTGTTTTTGTTGGTGGTGGTAGAATTTTCGGTCCTAAACCTCGTGATTATTCTTTTAAATTAAATAAAAAATTAAAAGTTGTTGCTCGTAGATCTGCTTTAGCAACTCAATTTGTTCAAAATAATGTTTTAGTTGTAGAAGATTTTTCTTTAGAACAACCAAAAACTAAGGAGTTTACCTCAATTTTGAATTCTTTTAATTTAAATACTAGTAGAGTTACTTACGTTGTTACAGCTAGAGATAAAAATTTATACTTATCTTCGCGCAATATTCAGAAATTTAAATTGATTTCTTTAGATGATGTGAATACGTATGATTTATTGAATTGTAAAAAATTAATCTTATCAGAGTCTTCTGTTAAGGAATTAGAAAATCGTTTAAGTTAATCGTTATGAGTATCATTATAAAACCGATTGTGTCTGAAAAAGTATCTGCGTTAGAAAATAAAGGTACTTATGGCTTTGTGGTTCAAAAATTGGCTAACAAAGTTGAAATCAAAAAGGCTGTTGAAGAAAGATATGGGGTTACAGTTTTATCTGTAAATACTTTAATCAAAGCTGGTAAAAGAAAAAGAAATAGAAAAACTTGGCAACAGGATGGAAGAACTGCTACTGTAAAAAAAGCGTTCATTACTGTTAAAGAGGGTGAAGTTATTGATATTTATAGTAATATATAAGTTATGGCATTAAAAAAATTCCGACCATTAACACCTGGTCAAAGACATAAAATCGCTGTTGTTTTTGATGATGTTACATCATCAAATCCAGAGAAATCTTTAGTTGTTACGCACAAAAGTACTGGTGGTAGAAATACTGCAGGTAAAATGACAATTAGAAATGTAGGTGGTGGTCATAAGAAAAAATATAGATTAATTGATTTTAAACGTGATAAGTTTGGTATTCCTGCGGTCGTTAAAACTATCGAGTACGATCCAAATAGAACTGCACGTATTGCATTATTATTCTATGCTGATGGTGAAAAAAGATATATTATAGCTCCTAATGGTTTACAAGTTGGTGCTAAACTTTTATCTGGAAAAGATATTTCTCCTGAAGTTGGTAATACAATGTATTTATCCGATATTCCTTTAGGTACTTTAATTCATAATATCGAATTAAGACCAGGACAAGGTGGTAAAATCGTTAGAACTGCTGGTACTTTTGCACAATTAGCTGCTAGAGATGGTAAATATGCTGTGGTTAAATTACCAAGTGGAGAAACTCGTCAGATTTTAGTAACTTGTTTAGCTACTATTGGTGTTGTTTCAAATTCCGATCATAAATTGGAAATTTCTGGTAAGGCTGGTAGAAGTAGATGGTTAGGTAGAAGACCAAGAGTTAGAGGTGTTGCTATGAACCCAGTTGATCACCCTATGGGTGGTGGTGAAGGTAGATCATCTGGAGGTCATCCTAGATCTAGAAAGGGTTTACCGGCTAAAGGTTACAAAACTCGTTCACCAAAAAAGCAAACTTCTAAGTATATTATTGATAAGAAAAAAAAGTAAGGTAATTTAGTTATGTCAAGATCATTAAAAAAACCACCTTTTGTTCATTACAAGTTAGATAGACGTGTATCTGAGCAACAAGCAGCTGATAAAAAATCTGTAATCAAAACTTGGTCTCGTGCCTCTATGATTACTCCTGATTTTGTTGGATTAACAATTTCGGTGCACAATGGAAATAAATTTATTCCTGTTTATGTTACTGAAAATATGGTAGGTCATAAATTAGGCGAATTTTCTCCAACTAGAACCTTTAGAGGTCATGGTGGTGATAAGAAGAAAGGTAAAAAATAAATTTAACTACTATGGGCGAAAGAAAGAAAAATACGGCAAATGCCAGAAAAGAAGCTAAAAAGGTTCAATACTTTGCTAAGTTGAATAACTGTCCAACTTCACCTCGTAAAATGAGATTAGTTGCAGATCAAATTCGCGGTGTTGAAGTGAATCAGGCTCTTGGAATATTAAGATTTTCAAATAAAGAAGCTTCTATTCGTTTAGAAAAATTATTGAAATCTGCTATTCATAATTTTGAAGCTAAAACTGGTGAAACTTTAGAGCCAGGTTCTTTAGTTGTTAAATCTGTTGCAGTAGATTCAGGTAGAATGTTAAAAAGAGTTCAACCTGCACCTCAAGGACGTGCACATAGAGTTAGAAAAAGATCTAACCATGTTACTCTTTTTGTAGATAAATTAGATAATTAAAAGAAAATTATAATATAATGGGACAAAAAACTAATCCTATTGGGAATAGACTAGGAATCATCAGAGGTTGGGATTCAAGCTGGTATGGCGGTAAAAATTACGCTGATAAATTATTTGAAGATTCTAAAATTAGAGACTATGTTAGAGCTAGATTAGCTAAGGCTTCTGTTTCTAAAATTGTTATCGAAAGAAAACTTAAATTTATTAGTGTAACTATTCATACTGCAAGACCAGGTATTATAATTGGTAAAGGTGGTCAGGAGGTTGATAGATTAAAAGAAGAGTTAAAGAAAATCACTAATAAAGAGGTTCAAATTAATATTTTCGAAATTAAACGTCCTGAACTTGATGCTAGATTAGTTGCAGATGGTATCGCTCGTCAAATAGAAGGTAGAGTTTCTTTCAGAAGAGCTACTAAAATGGCGATTGCAGGAACAATGAGAATGGGTGCTGAGGGTATTAAAGTAATGATTTCGGGAAGGTTAAATGGTGCTGAAATGGCGAGAACTGAAACGAAAAAAGAAGGTAGAATTCCTTTACATACTTTTAGAGCGGATGTGGATTATTTCCATTCTGAGGCACATACTACTTATGGTCGTTTAGGTATTAAAGTTTGGATTTGTAAGGGTGAAATTTATGGTAAGGTTGATTTATCTCCTGAAGTAGAGAATAAGAAAAAACCTGCTCGTCCAGCTAAGTTTAAAACAAAAAAAAGATAATAATAGATTAAAATTAATTTTGTCATGCTATCTCCAAAAAGAGTAAAATACAGAAAAGTACAGAAAGGCAAGGGTTTTTTCAATGGTGTTAGTCATAGAGGAACAGAGATTGCTTTTGGTTCTTTTGCGATTAAAACCCTTGAAATGGGTTGGTTAACTTCTCGTCAAATTGAGGCTGCTCGTATTGCAGTTACTCGTTTCATGAAAAGAGAGGGTCAGATTTGGATCAGAGTTTTTCCAGATAAACCATTAACTAAAAAACCTGCAGAGGTAAGGATGGGTAAGGGTAAAGGTTCTCCAGAATTATGGGTTGCTCCAATTAAACCTGGTAGAATTTTATTTGAAGCTGAGGGTGTTCCTTTAGAAGTTGCTAAAGAAGCTATGAGATTAGCAGCTCAAAAATTACCTGTAACAACAAAGTTTGTTGTTAGGAGAGATTATGTCGAAAATGCTAAATAATTTATATAATGAAAGCATCTGAATTAAAAGATTTATCGATTGAAGAAATTCAATCAAAAATACAACAAGAAGTTAAATCTCTTGAGGAACTAAAGTTTAACCATGTAGTTACTCCATTGGATAATCCTTTAGTTATAAAAGCAGCAAGAAAAAATGTTGCAAGATTAAAAACGGAATTAAATAAAAGAAAGTAAACTACTTCCCATGGTAACAAGAAATTTAAGAAAAGAAAGAATTGGTGTAGTTTCCAGTAATGCTATGAATAAGTCTATAGTTGTAACTATTGAACAAAAAAAGAAGCATGGTAAATACGGGAAATTCGTTAAACAAACCAACAAATTTATGGCTCACGACGAAAAACAGGAGTGTAATGTGGGTGATAAAGTTTTGATTATGGAAACTCGTCCATTAAGTAAAAATAAATGTTGGAGATTAGTAGAAATTTTAGAAAAAGCTAAATAATAAACTTTTATTTATTAAGGATGATACAGCAAGAAAGTAGATGTAAAGTAGCGGATAACAGTGGAGCTAAAGAAGTTCTTTGTATTCGTGTATTAGGAGGAACAGGTAAAAGATACGCTTCAATTGGTGATACTATTGTAGTTTCTGTAAAAAATGCTTTACCGTCGGGTAATGTTAAAAAGGGACAAGTAGCTAAAGCGGTTGTTGTTAGAACAAAAAAAGAAGTTAGAAGATCTGATGGTTCTTATATTCGTTTTGATGATAATGCTGTTGTTATTTTAAATAACAGTGGTGAAATGAGAGGTACTCGTATTTTTGGACCAGTTGCTAGAGAATTGCGTGAAAAAAGTTTCATGAAAATTGTTTCTTTAGCTCCTGAAGTTTTATAAATAAATTAATAGAAAGATGGCTAAGTTAAAAATCAAAAAAAATGATTTAGTTATTGTTAATACTGGAAATGATAAAGGTACTAAAGGTACTGTATTGAAAGTTTTACCATTAACTAATAGAGTTGTTGTAGAAGGTGTTCGTATAATTAAGAAACATGTTAAACCTTCTGCTTCTAATCCTAACGGTGGAATCATTGAGAAGGAAGCTCCAATTCACATTTCTAATGTTACTTTATTAGATGGTGATATTGCGTCTAGAGTTGGAAGAAAACTTGTAGATGGAAAAGTTAAAAGATATGTTAAAAAAACGAATAAGATTTTAGATTAATGGAAACATACGTACCATCATTAAGAAAGAAATACCAAGAAGAAGTTATAGCTAAGCTACAAACTAAATTTGGTTATAAGTCGCCTATGCAGGTGCCTAAGTTATTAAAGATTGTAATCAATCAAGGTATGGGTGATGCTGTATCTGATAAAAGATTAGTAGAAAATGCTGTTAATCAATTAACATCTATTGCTGGTCAAAAAGCTGTTACAACTTATTCTACGAAGGATATTTCTAACTTTAAGTTAAGAAAAAATATGCCTATCGGTGCTAAAGTTACTTTAAGAGGTAATAGAATGTACGAATTTTTAGAAAGATTGGTTTGTGTTGCTTTACCTCGTGTAAGAGATTTCAAAGGTGTTAACGAAAAATTTGATGGTAGAGGTAATTACACTTTAGGTATTAAAGAGCATATTATTTTCCCTGAAATTAACTTAGATAAAATTGATAGAATTGTTGGTATGGATATTACCTTTGTAACTACTGCTTTATCTAATGAAGAAGGGTATGAGTTGTTGAGAGAATTTGGTTTACCATTTAAAAATATTAAACACTAAGCATCATGGCAAAGGAGTCGATGAAAGCAAGAGAGGTTAAACGAGCTAAGCTTGTTGATCGTTATGCTGAAAAAAGAAAAGCGTTAAAAGAGGCAGGTGATTATGATGCCTTACAAAAATTACCTAGAAATTCTAACCCTATTCGTTTACACAATAGATGTAAATTAACAGGTAGACCTAAAGGTTATATCAGAATGTTTGGTTTGTCTAGAATAACTTTTAGAGAAATGGCAAACAATGGATTAATTCCAGGAGTAAAAAAATCAAGTTGGTAGAAAATTAAATTTAGAATAATGATAACTGATCCGATTTCAGATTATTTGACAAGAATTAGAAATGCTGTAAAAGCTAACCATAGATTGGTTGAGATTCCTG
>JACCDH011741667.1_pt1 | contig 11037 bp, 5 predicted proteins | sample 7442481 | NCBI WGS metagenome assembly JACCDH01 (sample SAMN15323433, study PRJNA562643) | freshwater metagenome | isolation source: river surface water | place: USA:Blue River Watershed | collected 2017-08-15 | reverse complement strand
GGGCGGAAAGCCCACCCGCCGCTATGCCGGCCGGCACGACGCTGCGGGCAACCCGGTGTGGACCGAGGGCGAGCTGCTGACCGAGAGCCTATACCGCTTCAAAGGCCAGAGCGCCCCGGCGGTGGTGTTGTGCGAGGTGGACTTTGAGACCCTGACCGATCAGGACCGCCGCAAACTCTTTGTGGGCCTGACCCGCGCCCAGCTGCGCGTGGAACTGGTGCTGAGCGCACAGGCAGTGCAGGCGTTGATGGGGGTGTTGGGGGACTGATCCGATTTCAGAACGGATGGGGGCAATCGGCTTTGGGCAAGTCTGGCTCAGACAGCCTCAAGCCATCATCGCCTGTATATTCTCAGCATGAGTCGAATTGCATACTATGAAGCCAGCATACAGAATTTTCTAACAGCTGATCAAGACGCCATTCTTGGAGCGCTGTCGAAGCATCACGGCTTTGCTTTGGAACATCAACAAAAGCTGGCTTGGCAGAGTCAGATTCAGATCCTACGTGACGTTTTGTCATCCACGCTGGCAGGCTGGATTTACTTTGAGTTTTCGATCCCCAGGATGGGTAAAAGGGCAGACGTTGTATTGCTTACCGGTGGCGTAATCTTCGTCATTGAGTTTAAGGTAGGTTCGCAGCATATTGATAGACATGCGGTGGAGCAAGTGCATGACTACGCGCTTGATTTAAAGAACTTTCATAGAGGCAGTCATAACCTCTCAATTGTTCCAATCCTGCTCCCTACGGCTTTGCCTGTGCAGTCGGTTCCAGCGATCAATTGGGCCGCAGACCAAGTTGCCGAACCTATCAGCCTTTCTGCTGCACTTTTGCCTGAAGCTATCGCGATCATAGTGAAGCAATGTGCGGCATCACCAATTGACGCCATAGCTTGGTCACAATCCGGTTACCAGCCTACTCCTACGATTGTGGAAGCCGCTTTGGCCTTGTATCGACAGCACGATGTTAAAGAAATCACTCGGTCAGAGGCAGGTGCAGACAACCTTGGCGTAACAGCTAGCCGAATTGAGGAGGTTATTGAGCAAGCCAAGGCAAATGGCCGTAAAGCTATCTGCTTTATTACTGGAGTCCCTGGAGCAGGTAAGACATTGGCGGGATTGAATATCGCGACATCGCGAGCCGAGAGACACTCTGACGAGCATGCGGTTTTTCTCTCAGGCAATGGACCATTGGTCGATGTTCTTCGAGAGGCGCTTGCACGCGATAAAGCAGAGCGCGAGGATATCCCCAGAAATCGTGCATACAGAGAAATTTCAACCTTCGTACAGAACATTCATCATTTCCGCGACGAGGCACTCGAAAGCACGAACCCACCGATTGAAAAGGTGGTGATATTCGACGAGGCTCAACGGGCTTGGAATCGCGACATGGCGAGTAAGTTCATGCAACAAAAGCGCGGATACGCGACTTTTGATATGTCTGAACCAGCTTTTTTGCTTAACGCGATGAACCGCCACAAAGACTGGTGTGTTGTGATTTGCCTGGTCGGCGGCGGCCAAGAAATCAACACAGGCGAGGCTGGTCTCGCCGAATGGATCAAAGTTTTGCAGAACAATCATCCGGACTGGGATGTACATGTTTCAAGCCGGCTGGACGACACTGATTACATTTGGGACAAAGAACTGGCCAGGGATTTGTCAAAAGGCCCAGCTGTTTGGAGTGAAGACTTGCATCTCGGGGTTTCAATCCGATCTTTCCGTGCCGAGGCCTTGTCAGAGTTTGTTGGGTATGTAGTGGATAACAGGCCAGATCAAGCTCAGAAGATCTATACGACGATAGCGGACAAATACCCGATTTATCTGACTCGAGATTTGACAGATGCGCGCTTGTGGCTACAGAAAATTGCCCGCGGTAGTGAGCGCTACGGGCTGATAGCGTCATCAGGTGCAAACCGTTTACGACCGGATGGTATTTGGATTAAGGCGAAGGTCGATGCTCCGGTATGGTTTTTGAATGACAAATCAGATGTGCGCTCGTCGTATTACCTAGAAGAAGCCGCCAGCGAATTCGACATTCAAGGTCTTGAACTTGACTGGACATGCGTTGGCTGGGATGCCGATTTTCGTCGCGATAATGACGATTGGAGTTGCTTCAGTTTTCGTGGCACGAAGTGGCAGCGAGTGAATGCTCCCGAACGGCAGCTCTATCTAAAGAACGCTTATCGAGTACTGCTAACCCGAGCTCGCCAGGGTATGGTGATATTTCTCCCCGCTGGCGATTCGTCCGACCCAACAAGAGCGCCACAAGTTTATGACAACATCTACGAGTATCTCCAATTGTGTGGAATTCCCGTCTTGTAGACTAGTCGGCTTAGGCAGCAAGGACGCTAGTGGCAGAAATACTAAACCACTGAAAATTGAGTTCAAATACCCGACCCGCCAAAACAGGGAGGTTAAAGATAAGCAAGCGAGATAAACAATCCCTTCTGGAGTCATAGAACAAGTCCAGCGGACACTCAAAGACAGGTCGGCATGACCTTCGATTGGAGGTGCATGTCGTCTAAGCTAAGGCTATCAAAAAAGATCATTCAAATTCTTTTCTTTTGATTTCAATGATGCGGAAGACCTTAGAAGCGGTTCCAGCTAAATGAAGTACAACTTCATCGCCAAGAACAGCTCCGAGAAATGCTTGAGCCAAAGGTCGACTTTCATGAACGATCCCGTTTGCGAAATCGTCTTTTCCGTGTGTGATTTGGACAGTTAGTACATCGTTCGGCTTGGCAATATCGACGTAGCGGATCACATCGCCCACCTCAATTTCGAGATCGTCCTCTGTGTCGATCAAGACCGAACTAACTGCCTCACGCTCCATCGCTGCTTGTTCAGTGTTTTCCGGTGGTTCCGCCTTTCGGATCGCGCGTAACGTCTGTTGCTCTGATTCGTGACCTTCTTCTATCCAGGAGTCACCTGATGCATGTTCTGGCTTCCAGCTTTGTCTCAGGTCTTCAAGGTAGCGGATGAGTTTTTCAGTTTCTTGCCTAGGTGTGCGGAACCAATCCGTTGACCAGATGCGCCAGATCCGTCCACGCCAGCCAAGGGACTCGAGAATTTCTTGTCGGATGCGATCTCTATCACGCACAGACAAGGCCGAGTGGTAGGTTGCACCGTCGCATTCAATCGCTGCCAGATACGCGCCTGGTGCATCTGGGTGCTTGACGGCGATGTCAATGCGGTATCCAGCAACTCCCAATTGGGGCGTGACGTCATAGCCATGCATCTTGAGCATGTCAATAACGGCGATCTCGAAATCACTGTCTGGCTCGCCGCCTGGTGTATCGATGGTCGGCAGTGAACGGGTGCGGGCGTACTCGAGGTAGTTGCGCAGGGCCTTGGTGCCTTCTGAAGTAGAACTATCCACCAAGATGTCTTCTGGACGCAGGGAGGTGTACAAGGCAATTGACTTCTTGGCACGGGTGAACAGCACGTTCAGTCGACGCCAGCCGCCTTGTCGGCTGATAGGGCCAAAGATATTGCGTACGACGCTGGATCCTGGCGGTTTGCCGAAGGTCGTGGAAATGATGATGGCGTCGCGTTCATCACCCTGAACGTTTTCAAGGTTCTTGATGAACAAGGGCTGCCCCTCTTTCTTCCAGTAGTCTCGGAATGAGTCGGCACCGCGAACCGATTTCAGACGCTCTTCCAGCAGTTCAGCAATCAAGTCGCGCTGCTTGATGTTCAGCGTGACAATGCCGAGAGAATCGTCGGGTCGAGTTGCAATGTGCTCGACGACTGCGTCCACGACGCGCTTGGCTTCGCGCAGATTGGTCTGGTTTTCATAAATAGCGTCGGCAAGGTAGACGGCGCGCACACCTAACTTGCCGCCCTGTCCATACGGCGAGGGGAAGATCACCAGCTTGCCATCGTAGTAGCTGTGGTTTGAAAACGCGATCAGCGAATGATGCTGCGAACGGTAATGCCAGCGCAACGAGCGCGTTGGTCTGAAATGCGAAGAGCAGACATCCAGAATGCTCTCGGCATCCGTTATGGAGAAGTGATCATCACCGCCATTACCGTCCTGGGTCATCCGAGAAAAGAACGACGTCGGGGGCAGCTGTTTGGGATCACCAACCACCACCAATTGGCCACCACGGGCAACTGAGCCGATCGCCTCCTCAGGCTTTAATTGCGATGCTTCGTCCATGATGACAAGGTCAAACTTGATGACCCCTGGAGCCAGGTATTGCGCCACGGCTTGTGGCCCCATCATGAAGCATGGCTTGAGTGCCTGAATCGACCCACCAGCGCGGGTGAGGATCTTCCGAACAGGCATGCGTGGGCGTTGCTGAGGCATGAGGTAGTTCAGGAGAACCATCTCGGTGCGATCGTCAACGCGGGCACCGTTTCTGCCAGTAGGCGGAGAGGCTTTGCGAGTGCACTCGTAGGCGATTGCCTTGCCACGTAGAGCAATGATCTCCTTGTCCAGTCGTCTGAACTCCTCGCGAATCTGGTTGTGTTTGAGGCCCGTGAAGCGTCCCAGCTGTGGAATGTTGCGAAAGGCTTCCCGAGTGATCGAGCTGTAGGTGCAGTAGGCGTAGGCGTCGGGCAACTCGTCGGATTTGATGCGCTTTCGCTCAAGGAGCTCGACGAACTCAGACAAGGTCAGCTCATTGGCCTCCTTGCGGCGGGTTAGGTACAAGGACCAAGGAATCAGAAGGTCCTTGTCTTCGACTGCCTTTTGAACTGCGCCATGCAGGGCACTCACAAACAGCTCCAAGTCCTCGTCTGCAGGTGCGCCCGTCCAGGTGTCCAGTTCAAAGTTTCCGAACTGGGACAGGTCATTGCGCAAGCCCTCGACCTGACTCAATCCGGTGTGGACGGGTTCCAGTGCGGCAACCAGAGTTCGACTGGCTTCAATCGGGTGCCCTTTGCGCAGCTTGTACTTGACCTGCGGCGACAAATTGAGACCGTCGATGCTTTGACCGAAGGACAGAGCTTCGATGGCGGTCGAGCAGTCTGTGTCCACGCCCAGATAAAGATCACCGAGGAGCGACTTGACGCGTACATTGGCTTCAATCTGTGACTTCAGCGACGAACGCACCAAGGCCGCGTCGCATCCAGAGATCACTTGGCTGAATGTCGCCTGGCTGTTCGCCACCAACTCAAGAAATTCGAATCGGTCTTCGAGGGCGTCCGTGAATTCACCGGTCCTCTGCAACACTTTGTCGATGAGATTGCTGCCGCTGAATTCAGAGAGGCATTTGAGCTTTGCGTTAATGTCTTGGATAGCTGCGATGGCAGTCGTGATCTCCACCTTGACCGTCGAGAATTCCCGGCGCAGGGCGCGGGCTTGGTCGGCGGAGAAGCTGATTGGGTCGATTAGGACGGCTTGGATATCTTCTGAAGCAACTTTGATACCTCGATTCCATTTCGCCAGCGCAAGGTATCCCTCCAACGGGGATGGGGTGACTGGCGCGGGGAAGCCGAGGAACTGTGTCCAAGTCGGCGAGGACCTCCACTGCTCTTTGAGGCCCAGCAGTTTGACGATTTGTTCGAGCTGCTCCAGCCGCTTGTGGCTAGGCATTTTGAGCTTGGTGCGTTGGAGTGCCTTGTGCAGCCCTACCGCTTTGCGCCATCGACCTTGGAAGATGCGATACCACGCGTCGCCTTCGCGCAGGGTCAGGATGGCTTGCTTGATATCTCCCTCGTGCGGCAAGGTGTCCACGTAGCGCGAATCCCCGAGTTCTTTTTCAAGACCCGTCCACTCACCTTGGAGGGCTAGCAACTGGTCAAGGGCCTGGACTGCGCCATCGCGAGTCAGCCCAGGGGTCTGGTGATGGAAGTGCTCCTCTGGGGCATCCAATACGAGATCGGTAAAGCCGAGCAAATGCTCGAGCTTCTGCGTCGATCCGCTGCAAGGGATCCCCTTCTCGCTCAGGAACATCACCAAATTGGCGTTGGCTGCAGAAAGCTTGCCTGCCGTCTCAACCAGTTGTTGATGCAGGGTGCGAAGCTCGTTGAGCGTGCCCAACTCTGCGCCCAAGCTCTCAGCGATTCGCTGCAAGCCCTTGAGGTCGTCTGTCCCGGACTTCGTGACGCTGGATTCGAGTTTCAGGGCGGTTATGACCGCCCCCTCAAGACGTTGGAACTGCTCGACTTGTTTGGCGAAGATCGCAAGTGCCTGCGCGGATTTGGCTCCTGTCGCGTCGTCCGCAAAAAATCCAGGGATGAGATGCAGCGGCAATTGCTGATTGGCCGTATCAACCAGTTTCTTGAGGACGGCCAATTGTTCACCGCTGAACGCCAGTGAGAGGTTGTGGACGCGGCCTCCGAGCACTTGCGAGAAGTGTTTCGATGCCTCCACCAAGGCCTGCCCCCACTCATCCGCTGCTTCAAATAGCTGGGTGAGTTTGACTTCATCTCCGGGGATGAGGCGCTCAGGATAGAAGCCCCAGAAGGTGCAGCTTGCGTCAAAGCCACCGACCGATTTGTACTGGGAGCCAAGGTAACCCAGGTAGTCCATGCGTTGACCGAACTCGAATTCAGAAATATGAGTTGCGTCACCGATGCTGATTTGGCTGAGCATGCGCTCTTCGTTGCTCAAGCCTTGTCGGTGCTTCTCGGCCCGCCACATGATCTGATGCAGCGTCAATCCAAACGCGTTGTGCGCGATGGAATTGATCAGGTCTGTGTAGGCTTTGAGGTCTTTGCGGTGAGCCTCCAGCTGCTGCTGAAGACGGGGAAGATCATTGGGGTGATTGGGTCTGAAGGTGGTGCGCTTGGCTAGTTCCTCCAGGACCCGCTTCTTGTTGCTCTTGTTACTGTGCAGCTCAAGAACAAACGGATCGAGGCCCGCCAGTGACAGTCGGTTCTTTACGACTTCAAGCGCCGCCAACTTCTCGGCAACGAAGAGCACCTTCTTGCCTTCAGCCAGGCAGGCAGCAATTAAGTTCGTGATGGTCTGAGATTTGCCCGTACCCGGCGGTCCTTCGATCACCAGATTCTTCTTGAGTGACAAGACATCGATGAGAGCGCTGTGCTGAGAGCTGTCAGCGTCGTAGACCAGCGGGATGCTGGCCCCTGGGCCCTCCTCCACCAGATGCTCTTCGGCTAGGCTCAGCCCAGCTCCTCCGTCATCAGCTATGCCCTCGAACACCTCACGAACGATTGGGTGATCAATGAGGGAGTTCACATCGCCGTTTGAAGGCCATTTGGTTGGATCTAAATCTCGAACCAGCAGCATGTTGCTGAAGCTGAGCAAGCACAAAGCGACGCGGTGCTTGAGTGCGAAGCCAGGTTGCTTATTGATGATCGATTGAATCCCGGCAAAGTAGCCGTTGACGTCGATCTGTTCTTCACCAAGTTCAGGCAAGACCAACCCGAAGTCGTTGCGCAGCTTCTCTCGCAGTGAGAGGTTTTCTGAGATGTCGTCGCCCGTGTACTGGAGGGAGAACTGCTGGATGCCCGTGCCTTCCTTCTTTTGCAGCGAAACAGGTACGCTAATTAGCGGGGCTGTGAATGTCTTGTCGCTGTCTCGCTGGTCGGGGAACTCCAAGAACCCGAGCACCAGGAACAGCATGTTCGCGCCGGTCTCCTCAATTGCCAGTGTGGCTTCGCGCTCAATCTTGCGGCAATGTTTTGCGAGATCGTCCGGGTACATCAGTGCCCGAACGTTGGACTCCTTTGATTCTTCCCCTGCACCTGAAATGTCATACGCAGTGGAGATTCCCTCGGATTTGGCCCAGTCACGTGGATCAGGCCGCTGCAGGCGACCATTGCGCTCAACCCAGTCTTGTCGAGTTGGTTCAGGTAGGCCTAGGATGCTGATGTTGGCTTTGTTGTTCGACTCAACCAATTTTTGGTAGATGGCAGCAGGATGGCCCTCGACAAACTGCAGAGATTTGCCCGCAGTGTGCTTGAAGTTGATGAGACGGTTTCGCCCTGTCAGATCGAGCAGCTTCAGTCGTAACTGCTCCAATGCCGATAAAAGTGGGGAAGCGCTATCCATCTTGTTTTCTCAAAAGATTGGCGTCAAGCTGCAATTACTTATGTTGTGCAGTACTGATTGGCATGATTTCGCTCAGATGAAAGAGGCTGAAAGTGATTTAAATATACCTTTAATGAATAGAAAATAAAACCATAGTATATTAAATTGATTGGGGTCGGTCAGCCTTGCTTCTTATTGGCTGAAGCATGTCATCAACTTGAAGGCACTCGCGATGACAGCTCAGATCGCCGAAAAGTGCCCTGGCAGGACGAGCGGGTCGCAAAAGGCATGAATCCATCAAATGGCTGCTTCGCCTGCGGTGTCCTTAACCAGGGTTTCGTATCCAATTTCATGGCGCATTGGCGTGGATATGGGGTCGACCGGGGAAGTCGTGGTCGATGGGACGTACCTGGTGGTCTCCGGTGAAATCCATGATCACGGAAATGTTGCGAAGCTCCTGACCGTCAATTCGGAATTGCAGTTTTCGGTTCAAAAGTTGACCTAATCAAAATCGTCGGTTCCTTATGCATATGGTGCTGTTTTGACTTCAGAAACCATTCATTCGGTGGGTGCACCCAGAAATAAGGCTTATTTCACGACTTGAACGTCATGAGAAAACATAGGGTGAAATCGTGGCATTGAAAGATCTCTTCGACACAGATAGGCGTTCGAAAGACGACCTACGGTCCGAAATCACGCAACGCGATCAACTAATCGCGCGCCTATCCCAAGATTTGACCGAATTGAGAGCAATCAATTCGCGCGATGACTGTCCCATGGTCACAGAAACGCCTATACAAGAGGGTGCGATCCATGAATCATTCGCTGTAAGTCATGCGCTTGAAATCGAAGATCTTCGAAATTCAATCGCAAATCTTCAAAATTCTCTCCAAGCATCTGAGCATAAAGTGAAGGAATTGAACACTCTTGTCGAAAAGGGTGGTCAAAAAAAAGATGCAGTCCTTCAAGAGCTACAGGCTGTGCGAAGCCGCAGGAAAAAAGACGCAGCAAAAAATCGCGAAGAGTATAAGAAGCTGCTTAATGCCTTGAAAATCGTTAAGCAAAAGGTTGGTGCCCCGATTTCCAGCGCAGTACTGCTTCAGCAGTTGCGATTTGCGACGCCCACTGGCCAGCTGCAAGTGTCTGCAGCGGTTACGGAGGAACTAGCACGAAATCGAGATCAACACACAGAAGCGCAACGGAGATTGCTACAACGCGTGGATCGCATTGTGGAGATGGAGCGTCAGTTGGATGAACTCCTGGCCCGGTTCGGTGTGACAGATAAGTCACAGACCATCAGTCTTCCCGCTCAACTTGGTGCTATTGAGAAGGAACTCGAGGACTTGAGAAAAAGTACGGGGGCGCAGGAACTCCAATCACTTCGTCAACAGCTTGGCGATGCGGATGAAATGGTGAAGAAGCACGTAGCTGAATGTGAAGAATTGAAGCGCTTGCTATCAGATGAGCGAAAACGGAGCTCTACAAGCGAAGCAGAACATATTCGCAAGCAACTGGACGAAGCACAGATCGAGATTAAAAGATGGCAAGCTGGCACCTCTGATGTGGTTTGGAACCTTAAGCGTCGAGCAGAGAGTGCCGAGAAGCAAATCGAAGCTCACGAATTTGATTTCCGTAATTTAAATAGACGCATCTCGGAATTGGAAAAATCGAACAAATTACTCAAGGCTATAAACGAAAATTTGAGAAACACGATGGTCCCTATGGACACTCATCGCTCAGCGTGCGACAACCTTAGACGTGCTGTCTCGGTTGAGAGGGATAAGGTCAAACAACACCAAGCTCAAAGCGTGCAGGCTGCGCTGGAATTGCGACAAGCAAATAAGCGAATCGAGTTGCTCACGGAAAAATTTGAGCAGGATATGCGAAAACAGCCAGCAATACCGGTACGAAGTGAGACCAGTTTTTCCAACCCAACTGTGATGCGTTGGTTGGTTGATGAAGGTGATCCCGACACCGCTGAAGTGCCCAATGGATGGTTAGGGTGTGTTGGAAAAGGGCCGTGGTCAGAAACCCGATTCATGGGAGCCTTGCAGGATATCGGTTACGAGTTCTGGAGAACACCAGACGCTGATCTTCGCCATCTGATCTTGGGCCGAACAGGTTGGACCAAAGAAGAACTGATCGAGCAAATTGAAGCGGTAGATGGTGAATCGCTGCGGATCTACTCTCAGGAAATGTTCCTGGCAAAGCTGATGACGGGTAGAGATCCATTTGACGCAAATGATATGGATTTAATGCTTGCCTTTGCGAAGGGACATCCCGCCCTTGAGTTTTTGCTCACTTTGCCTGCGCCTTGGCCAACTGTGAGCGAGGGGGATGGTGGCGCAATCGAAGTGGTGGATGGTGATGACCATGGAGTTGCTGAGACACCATTGCACAAGCTTGGATATCACGTAGGTGCAACTTCACATCTAACCCAATCTGGGCGGAGAGAGTTGCTAACGGCATGCTTTAAAAATCAATCTTTGGAATTCACCAAAGAAAGCAGTCCGGACTATATTCGAAAGTGGGGGCGAGGTGGGAGTGCGCAGCGTTTGTACCGCATCGCAGCTCATATCAAATGGTTGGCTGATGGCCAAGGCAAGGATCCTCGTAAGCCGCAAGCGCGATTGGATTGGATCAATGATCTGAAGTGGCTTCGAAAAACCTACTACGCATCGATGCGGCGCCGATTTGAGTGGCCATGAGTTGTTATTCAAAATCACCTAGGGTTGGCCATTCCAAATCGGACCATCGTCAGCAACATGCCCCCACTAGGATTGATGGGCGCTCAGTCCGATTGAGGTCCCTAGAATTTCTGAACCAGTCAGAAGAAAAGATTGGGGAATTGTTTCACACGCTACCAGGCCGGCGTGATGCGGCCCAACGATTCGTGGGCTGCATCGTAGGCTGAAGATCAGCGGGATGACGGATTGATCCGCAGCATCAGTGTCATGGGATGTGCGGGTGATGCCTGAAAGCCGTCGTGCTTGTCAATTTGCTGGGCACGCAAATTCATGCGCCCGCTATCCATGGGGCCTTGACCGCCAGCAAACGCTCAAGTCCTGGGTTGGGTTGAACCGGCGCGTCCAGCATG